>Ga0080064_1004280_pt1 | contig 18628 bp, 17 predicted proteins | sample Subgrocontami54m_FD_69260 | JGI IMG/M metagenome (GOLD analysis project Ga0080064, IMG submission 69260) | Subsurface groundwater microbial communities from S. Glens Falls, New York, USA - GMW46 contaminated, 5.4 m (SPADES assembly) (version 2) ...
TTTAATAAGGGGAGAAAATATGTTAGAAAAAAAACGGATGGTAAAAAAGATCAAGGGGAAAGACGCCAAGAAAAAGATCCTCCGCAAGAAAGTTTGTAAGTTCACTCCGGAGGAGATCGAGACGATCGATTATAAAGACATCAACCGGCTGCGTTATTTCGTCACCGAAAGAGGTAAAATTATCCCAAGCCGCATTTCCGGCGCGAGCGCGCACTCTCAACGGCATCTGGTCCGCCAGATCAAACGGGCCCGCCAGATCGCTTTGCTGCCGTTCGTCGCGGAATAAAAATGGACATTGAAGTAGTGTTGACTCAGGATGACGCGAAGCTTGGCCGCCGCGGCCAAGTAGTGAAGGTCTCCCGGGGCTTCGCCAATAATTTTTTATTTCCTCATCAGAAGGCCAAACTCGCTACCTCCTCGAATCTCAAGAGTTTCCAAGCGGAAAACGACAGGCATTTAAAACAGGCAGCCGACGCCCGAGCCGAAGCGGAAGCCTTGGCTAAAAAAATAGAAGCGGTTTCGGTGACCGTCGAGGTGCTGGTGGGAGAGGGCGAAAAACTTTATGGCGCAGTCACTTCTCAGGAACTTCAGCAATCTTTGCTGAATCAGGGCATCACGATCGACAAAAAAGACATTCATTTGGAATCGCCGATCAAGCAGCTCGGCACCTATGAAGTGACGGTCAAGCTTCATCCGTCGGTGAGCGCGCGGCTTAAATTGTCCGTCGTTAAAAATAAGAACGCTTAAGAAAAAGGACCTGCCCTTGGACCGGATCAAGACATTGAAAGGCCTGGAAGAGTTGATCCAAAGGGAAAAATTGCCTCCCCAGAATCTTGAGGCGGAGGTCGCGGTGCTTGGATCGATGTTGATCGAAGAAGACGCGATGGCCCAAGCGATCGAAAATTTAACCCCCATATCGTTTTATAAAGACGCCCACCAGAAGATATTCCAAAGCCTCATCGATCTTTTCAACGCCAATAAAGGCGTGGATCTGGTGACGCTGACGGACCATTTGGCTAAGGAAGGCACGCTCGAAGAAGTCGGCGGCGCCTCTTATTTGGCGTATCTGACCACGACGGTCCCGACGGCGGCCAATATCATGTACTATGCCAGGATCGTCAGGGAAAAATACATCCTTCGCCATCTCATCGCCAGCTGCACTCACATCATTACCGACAGCTACGACACGACGCAGGATGTCGAGGCCCTTCTGGATCGCGCCGAAAAACTAGTTTTCGATATCACCAGCAAGAAATTTACGGGCGGTGTCGTGCCGTTAAAAGAGATCGTCCGCAACCAGATAGAAACGATCGATAAGCTGTATCAGAGAAAAGAGCACATCACCGGCATCGCGACCGGTTTTCATCAATTTGACACTCAGACAGCCGGTTTACAGCCCTCGGATCTCATCGTGGTCGCCGCGCGCCCGTCGATGGGCAAAAGCGCTTTAGTCACCTGTATTGCCGAGCATGTCGGGATGATCTTGAAGCAGCCGGTGGCTGTTTTCAGTCTTGAAATGTCAAAAGAGCAATTGATCCAGAGGATGCTTTGTTCCTGCGCGCGCGTCAATGCGCATAAAGTCAGGACCGGATTTTTGGCTCAATCCGATTGGCCGAGCCTTACGAACGCCGCCGCCAAGCTATCGGAGGCCCCTATTTATATCGATGACACGCCGGGCATCAGCGTCCTGGAACTCAAGGCCAAGGCCAGGCGTCTCAAGGCCCAATTTGATATCAAGCTCTTGATTTTGGATTACCTGCAGCTGATGCAGGGATCCGGCAATAGCGAAAACCGCCAGCAGGAAGTCTCCGAGATCTCAAGGTCACTGAAAGAGCTGGCGCGTGAGCTGAATGTTCCGCTGATAGCGGTCAGCCAGCTTTCGCGCGCGGTCGAGTCTCGGACCGATCACAAGCCTCAATTATCGGATCTCAGGGAATCGGGCGCGATCGAGCAGGACGCCGATGTAGTCGTGCTCTTGTTGAGAGAAGAATTATACAACCCCACGGAAGAAAACCGGGGCAAAGCCGAAGTGAATATCGCCAAGCAAAGAAACGGCCCGGTGGGTTCCATGCAGCTTGCTTTTATCCACGAGTATACGCGTTTTGAAAATGCGGAACTCGTTCGCCGTGAGGAAATGGCGTGATTGATTTATTTAAACAACTATGTTAGAGTAACCGCTTAACACTATGAAATCAAAGGCCTTATTACTATTTAGCGTTGTTTTTAGTCTTCTTTTTCTCTTCTCTTCCCCCGTTTTTTCCGACGAAGGCGTCAAGATCGTCAAAGCGGTTGAGGTGAAGGGAAATAAGACCGTTTCCTCTCTGACGATCCTGGCGAAAGTCAAGACCCAGGTCGGCCAGCCTCTCTCCTCCGCCGTTTTGAATGAAGACCTGAAGCGGCTCTATGGCCTCGGCTTTTTCACGGATGTCCGTATCGAACAGGAAGACATGGAAGGCGGGGTGAAGGTCGTATTTGTGATCGTTGAAAAACCGATCTTGGCCGAGATACGGCTCGAAGGCAATCAACAGTTGAAAAAAGACGAGATCAAGAAAGAGATGCAATCGGTCGTAGGCGATTTCGTCGACCAAAGGCGCGTGCGGGACGATGTCGAAGCGGTCAAGAAACTGTATGAAAAGAAAGGTTTCTCCGGGGCCACCGTGGACAGTTCTTTTGAGACCAGTCCGGATACGAATCAGGCCGTTTTAAGGGTCGTGATCAACGAAGGCACCAAAGTACGCATCAAAGATATCGTCCTTATTGGCAATCAGTCACTGAAAACCGGCGAAATTTTGAAACGAATAAAAACCAAGAAAGCCGCCTGGTGGGGATTCTTTCATTCGGGGTTTATGAAAGAGGAAGAAGTTCAGGAGGATATTGAACGGATCAAGGCCTATTATGACGAAAACGGGTTCAGCGACGTGGAAGTTTCCACGGAGACGGAACCGGCGGACCCCGTTAAAAATACCGGCGATGTGATCTTGAAGATCCTCATCAAGGAGGGAAGAAAATATTTAGTCGGGGACATTCAGTTAACCGGCAATTCGGTTCTGAAGCCCGAAGAGATCATGAAGGCGCTCCAGATGACAAAGGGCAAGCCCTTTTCGCGCCGGAGCCTTCGTTTGGACGTCGCCAATATTCAGGACCTTTATTTTGAAAAAGGCTATTTGTCCTCTCAGATCCGGTCCGAGTCCGTGTTCAACGAAACGACGGACCGGGTGGATGTCGGTTATAAGATCGTGGAGAATGAGCTGACCTATGTCGAAAGAGTCCGCATCCAAGGAAACACGAAGACAAAGGACATCGTGATCCGCCGTGAGATTCGGGCCTACCCCGGAGAATCATTCAGCGGCGCGAAGCTTAAACGCTCGAAAGAACGGCTTTACAATCTGGGTTTCTTTGAGGATATCCGGTTTGACACGGAGCCCGGTTCTCAACCCAACACGCGCGACCTCGTGGTCACCGTCAAAGAATCCAAGACCGGGGAATTCAGTTTTGGAGGCGGTTACAGCTCGATCGATTCGGTGATCGGATTTGCGCAGATCCGGCAGAAAAATTTTGATTGGCAAAATTGGCCCACGTTGACCGGCGCGGGCCAGGATTTTGCGTTAAGAGTGGAGATTGGAAGCGTTCGAAAGAATGCCGAGCTCAGTTTCACCGAGCCCTGGGTTTTCGGCTATCCCTATTCCTTCGGATTTGATCTTTACCGGAGAGAGTTCGATCGTTCGGGCACCGCAGGCTACTTTTTTAATCAGCAAAACACGGGCGGTGACTTGCGCCTGGGCAAAGAATTCACCGAATATGACAAAGGCCTTCTGATGTATAAGCTGGAAGAGGTCAAAATTTCGGATATTCCCGATGACGCTTCCCAGTCCCTGAGGGACGAGCTTGGCAGCAACGTGACCTCCAGTGTGGCGCTGACCTTGACGCATGACCAGCGGGACAATGTTTACACGCCGTCCAGCGGTTTTTTGGTTTCCGGGACCGGAGAGATCGCCGGCGGGCCTTTCGGAGGGGACAGGGATTTTACGAAATTGTACGGGGTGGCCAGCACTTATTTCAAACAGTTTGATCAAATGGTTTTGGAACTGAAAGCGCGCGCCGGCATCGCGGATGCGTTCGGCAATTCGGAAAAAGTCCCGATTTACGAGCGCTATTATGCCGGTGGCGCGAATACGATCCGGGGATACAGGGAAAGACGGGTCAGCCCCCGGGACCCCGGCAATAACGAGCCGATCGGCGGCGAGGGGTATTGGGTGGGGAATGTCGAAGAGACTTTTCCCATCTATCCGGATCTGATCAAAGGAGCCGTCTTTTTTGATACGGGCAATGTCTACGAAAACATCGAGGATTTCGGAAGTGGCGGCCTGGTTTCAGGCGTGGGTGCCGGTGTGCGGATCAAGACGCCGATCGGCCCCGTGAAGCTCGATATGGGATATCCGCTGGATGACGTGCCCGGAGAAAAGAAAAAGTTAAGATTTTATTTCAACATCAGCCAAGGGTTTTAACTAAACTTAAAACGAGGAGGAGTCACAGTCCATGAAGAAGCTGTTATCGTTCGTTGTATTGGCGTTGTTTGTCGCGGGTTTCTCGGTCTGGGGGATCTCTGAAGCGCAGGCGGCCGGGGAGAAAATAGGTTATGTGGATTTAGCCAGGGTTTTTGATGAGTATCAGAAGACGAAGGAATTTGACAAATCGCTCGAATCGAAGGGGGCTGGGAAACAGGCCGATCGCGATAAGATGGTGGCCGAAATCAAACGGTTGAGAGACGAGGCGGAATTGTTAAGCGCCAAAGCCAAAGAGGACAAACAGGGCGCCATTGATGAGAAGATAAAGGTTCTGCAGGATTTTGACCGCAATACCCGCGACTCCCTGCGCAGAGAACGCGATGCGATGGTCAAGGACATCTTAAAGGAGATCGAGGCGGTGATCCAGGACTTCGGGAAGTCCCAAGGGTATTCGTTTATTTTTAATGACCGCGTTCTCGTGTATAAAAGTGAGGGAAGTGATCTGACGCCACAGGTCGTCAAGGCATTGAATGACTCCTACGCAAAAAAGAAAAAATAGTGGAACCAAGAAAAGTTTAACTCTAAAAGAAATAGCGGCGCTTGTCGAGGGTGAGCTTGTCGGGGATTCCGATGTCACGATCGAAGGCGTAGCCGGCATCAAGGAAGCTCAAGCGGGCGACATTACTTTTCTCTCGAATACGAAATATCTTTCGTATCTGGACGCGACCCACGCCTCCGCTGTTATCGCCTCCCGGGGCGTAGTCCATAAATCCAAACCTCTTGTCCGTGTTGCCAATCCCTCCTCGGCATTCAGCAAGGTCATCGCATTTTTCTTGTCCTCCTCCCAAACCCCGAAAATATCCGGGATCCATTCAACGGCGGTGATCGCGAAGGGAGTCAGTCTTGGGGACGGGGTTTTTATCGGCCCTCATGTGGTTATTGAAGAGGGAACCGTGGTAGGAGATCGCAGCTGCATTGAGGCCAACACCTATGTGGGAGCGGACTGCCGTATCGGAGAGGAAGTAAAGATCTACCCCAATGTCACGGTCCGGGAACAAACCGAGATCGGGGACCGCGTGATCATCCACAGCGGCACTATCATCGGCAGCGACGGGTTTGGTTATGAAGCGATCGATGGCGTTCATGAAAAGATACCTCAGATCGGATCCGTCTTGATCGAAGATGACGTGGAGATCGGAGCCAATGTTTGCATTGACCGCGGCCGGTTTCAAAAAACACGGATCGGCAAAGGGACGAAAATCGATAACCTCGTGCAGATCGCCCATAACGTCGTGATCGGGCCTCATTGCCTTTTGATTTCTCAATGCGGCATCTCGGGTTCTACGGAGATAGGAAAAAACGTCGTGATCGCGGGGCAGGCGGGCATTACGGGGCATGTCACGCTCGGCGATGATTCTATTATCGGGGCTCAAGCGGGCGTCACAAAATCCGTTCCCGCGCGCAGCGTGGTTCTCGGCGCCCCCGCGAAGCCGGTCGCCGAACAGAAAAGACTCTTTGCTTTGATTTCCAAACTTCCCGATTTGTTCAAAGATGTTTATGAGATAAAAAAGAAATTCGAAGGAAAATGAACCCCGCCCTTCCTAGCGTGACTAAAATATTAGCGAATTCTCCGCAGAAAGGAAGGGCGGGGTGAATCAGAAAACCATCCGGCGTGAGGGGTCCATTTCGGGCGTCGGCCTGCACACCGGGGAAAAAAGCGCCGTTTCCTTCAAGCCGCTGGCGCCGGATTCGGGAATTCAGTTCTATAAGGACGGCCTGAAAATTGACTCTTTTTCGGAGAACGGCTTGCCTTCCCGCTGCACGTCGGTCGGTTCCGGAAAAAACCGGATTTTGACCGTTGAACATCTCTTGGCGGCGCTGGCGGGGCTGGGGATCTGTAACATCCAAGCGGAGGTGACAGGCCCGGAATTGCCGGGCCTCGACGGCAGCGCGCTGCCTTTTGTAAAACTTTTTTTAGAACTCGGCCTTGAGGATCAGAAGGAACCGCGAGAGGTTTTTAAGATCACGGAACCCATTTTCTGTTATGAATCCAACAAAGCGCTGTCTATCTATCCTTCGGAAGAGTTTCGCGTCTCCTATATTTTGGACTACGATCACCCGGCGCCTTTGCGCGATCAGCAGGTGGATTTTCTGGTGACGCAGCCGGTTTTTGAAAAGGAGATAGCGCCGGCGCGCACGTTTTGCACGAAAGAAGAAGCGGAGCGCTTAAAAAAAGATAATTTAGGCAAAGGCGCCAATTATGAAAATACGCTAGTCATTTCCGAAGACGGGCCGATCAAGAATGCTTTTAGGTTTCGGGATGAATGCGCCCGGCACAAGGTACTGGATCTTTTGGGAGACTTGAATTTGGCGGGTTTTTCGATCGTGGGCCGAGTGATCGGCCTAAGGAGCGGCCATTCGTTGAACCGGAAACTGGTCGAGGAAATCAAGAAACAAAGAGAGGGAGCCATGGAACCCAAGAAAAAGTCGAAGGATGTTCTCAAGAATTCCGAGCTCGATGTGGAGGCGATCAAGAAGATTCTGCCTCATCGTTATCCGTTCTTGTTGGTGGACAGGATCTTGGAGATGGGTGAAATGTCCATTGTCGGCATCAAGAACGTCACCACAAGCGAGCCCTTTTTCCAGGGCCATTTTCCCGAGAGGCCGATCATGCCGGGTGTTTTGATGGTGGAGGCCATCGCGCAGGTTGCCGGTGTCTTCCTCCTTTCCAAACCGGAAAACAGGGGCAAGTTGGCCTATCTTGTCTCCATTACAAGCGCCCGATTTCGCCGTCTGGTGGTTCCCGGCGATCAATTAAGAATAGAGGTGGAGATCTTGAAACTTAAATCAAGGTTTGGGACAGTGCGAGGCGTCGCCAAAGTGGACGGTGAAATCGCCTGCGATGTGGAATTCATGTTTAGTTTGGCGGATTAAAGACGAGTACGGACTGATGTGGGGGCGTGGCGCTGGTTCTAACAGACCGATCGGTTTGATCGCGGGACAGGGGGAGTTTCCGCTCCTTTTTGCCAAGGCGGCTTCTTCGATGAAAAAAGAAGTGGTTTTATTCGGCGTGCAGGGCTACAGCGACAAGCGGATAGAGTCCTTTGTGAAAGAAATTCATTATGTGCCGCTGGGAGGCCTGGGGTTCTTGGCCGAACTTTTAAGAAAAACCCAAGTGAAGGAGGTCGTATTGGCCGGGCACATTCCCAAAAAAGAAATTTATAATCCTTCGTTCCGCCCCGACCCCACGACTAAAAGTTTCATCGAGTCGGCGGCGAATAAGGGGGATGACCATCTCTTAAGGGCTTTTCAGGTATTTTTAAAGGTTAAGTGCGGTGTTTCCGTGTTGGATTCCAGGATCTTTCTTAAAGATGTTTTGGCGCCGAAAGGTCTTTTTACGCGCCGCCGGCCTTCGGCGTCCGAAACCGAGGACTTGAAATTTGGCTGGAAGATCGCCAAAGGAATTGGCAAAATGGATATCGGTCAGACCGTCGTGGTGAAGCACGGCGTCGTCCTGGCCGTGGAAGCCCTGGAAGGCACCGATCAGGCGATCCGGCGCGGCGGCGAGCTCGGCGGCGGAGAAACCGTGGTAGTCAAAGTCGCGAAACCAAATCAGGATCTGCGTTTTGATTTGCCTTGCGTAGGGTTGGAAACGCTTGAATCCTTAAGGGGCGTTTCTTCAAAAGTGATCGGAGTGGAATCCGGGAAGACGATCTTACTTTCCAAAGAGGAGTTGATTGAGAAAGCGAATCAGGATGACATCAGTTTGGTAGGGCTCTAACATGATCGGCACGCTCTTATTCATCGGGGATCAGAATAAACAAGGACAGGCGCTGAAAGACGCGCTGAAGAAGGAAACCCATTTTTCTTTGCACCTTGTTCCTAAAAACGGCGTTTCTATGGAAACGATCCTTGAAAAAGATCCCGATCTTTTGATCATCAATCCCAAAAATACCTACTTTGAGATCATGGATCTCTACTACGCGATCAAAAAGGAGCCCCAGGCGCAGGATCTTCCGATCGTACTCCTGATGGACGAGTCCGAGATGAAAACGGCGGATTTACCCTCGGGGATCCAAGAGGTGCTTTACCGGCCTTTAAGGATGCCGGAGGCGGTGGCGCGGCTTAAGCTTTTATTCAAGCGGATCCATAAGATCGATCAAAAAAACCTGATCCAAAGAGGGAAACTCGTGATTGATGTCGCCAAATACGAGATCAGGATCGGAGATAAAAAGATAGACCTGACCTTTACGGAATTTGAGCTGCTGAAGTTTTTGTGCGGCCACCCCGGAACTGTTTTCACGAGGGAGGTACTGCTGAACAAGGTTTGGGGTTATGAATATTACGGAGGGACGAGGACCGTTGACGTTCATATTCGGCGGCTCCGGTCCAAGATCGAAGGACGCTCGTCCTCGTTCATCGAGACGGTACGCAATATCGGTTATAAATTTATTTCCCAGGAATAGGAGAGGCACATGCCGAAGTCCAGTCGCAAGAAATCAAAGCATTCGAGAGTGAGTCCCGCGAGCCAAGGCAAAGAATTTGTACTCAAAAAAGCTGCGGATGATAACGTCCGCTTTATCCGCCTCTGGTTTTCGGACATTGAGGGACTTTTAAAGAGCTTCGCGATCAATATCGACGAACTCGAAGAGGCGATGGAGGAGGGCAAAAGTTTCGACGGCTCTTCGATCGAGGGATTCGCGCGGACCGAAGAATCGGACATGAGGGCGCTTCCGGATCCGGGCACTTTCCAACTCTTGCCGTGGCGTCCCCGAGAGAACGCGGTCGCGAGAATGTTCGCCGACATCGTGGACGTGAACGGGACGCCCTTCGTGGGTGATCCCCGCCAGTGCCTTAAACGCAACCTTAAAAAAGCGGCGGACTTGGGGTTTACTTTCTATGTGGGGCCGGAAATCGAATTTTTCTATTTCGAAAATTCCGAAAATGCGAAAGGGCTGGACCAGGGAGGGTATTTTGACCTGACGTCTCTTGACGCGGCCTCAGACCTCCGGCGCGAGACGGTCTTGACCTTGGAAGAAATGGGCATCGGGGTGGAATCCAGCCATCATGAAGCAGCCCCGAGCCAGCATGAGATCGATTTGCGCTATACGGACGCGTTGACCATGGCGGACAACGCGATGACCTATCGCCTCGTCGTGAAAGAGATCGCCTTGAAAAACAACGTGTACGCCACGTTCATGCCGAAGCCCTTGAAAGAGGAGAATGGCAGCGGCATGCACGTGCATCAGTCCCTTTTTCGCGGGGACAAGAACGTGTTTTATGACGCCAATGAAAAAAATCATTTATCAAAACTGGCGAAGCATTATATTGCCGGGCTTTTGAAGCATGCGCGGGAAATGAGCCTTGTGACGAATCAATGGGTCAATTCTTATAAGCGTTTGATCCCCGGTTTTGAATCGCCGGTGTATGTTTTCTGGGGAAAGCGGAACCGCTCGGCGCTGGTCCGTGTTCCTTCCTATAAGCCGGGGGTTCCAAACGCGATCCGGGCGGAACTGCGCTCGCCCGACGCGGCGTGCAATCCGTATCTGGCCTTTTCGGTGATGCTGGCCGCCGGCCTTGAAGGGATCAAACACCAGTATGAGCTCCCCGATCCGGTGGAGCAGAACGTATTCGAGATGTCGGAAGCCGAAAGGAAAAAGAGAGGCCTTGAAATCCTTCCTCAGAGTTTAGGCGAGGCGATCGCGATCGCGCAAGGCAGTAAATTCCTGAAAGAGGCGCTCGGGGAGCATATTTATCATTCGTTGATAGAAAATAAGAAGATGGAGTGGAATAAATACTGCGCCGAAGTAACCGATTACGAGATGAAAAAATACCTGCCGGTTTTATAAAAGTTTTAACACTTCCAAGGCCGCCCGCCCGGTAGCGCCCGGCTCTCCCAGTCTTCGGGATACTTCCTTCAGATCATTTTTCATCAATTCCTGCGACCGTTTGTCGGAGAGGATCCGGACCGCCTCGGACGCGATTTTTTTCGGCGTCGCGTCGTATTGAAGGAGCTCGGGGATTTTCTTTTCCCCAAGAACCAGATTGGGGATCCCCAAGTAAGGGACCTTGATCAGGCTCTTGGCGGCGAGATAGGTCAAGAAAGTTCCTTTGTTCGTGATGATCATCGGGGTCTCGAGAAGCGCGCATTCGAGCGTGGCAGTCCCCGAGCAGACGATCGCTAAATCACTCGCTTTGATCACCTCATAAGCGTCGTTCTCTGTCAGCGAAAAACGGACGTCATTTTCTTTAAAAAGCCGTTCATAGAAATCTTTGGTGAGCGTCGGGGCTTTGATGAGCGCGAAGCGGATTTCCGGAAATTCTTTGGCGATCATTTTCGAAGCCTTGGCGAAGATCGGGAAGAGTATTTTAAGCTCCCCTTTTCGGGAGCCCGGCAACAGGGAGATGAGCGGGGTTTTATTTTGGATCCCCATCGCTTCTCTCGCGTGCGTGGAATCGCCGGAGGGATGGATCAGGTCTTTCAAAGGATGGCCTACCCAGGCGACCGGGATCCCGTTTTCTTCGTAGATCCTTTTTTCAAATTCAAACACCACGATCACTTTTGTGACGTATCGTTTTATTTTCAAGATGCGCTTCGGCGCCCAAGCCCATACCTGAGGCGCGATGTAGTAGACGACCGGGATCCGCCAGCGATGGATTTGCTTGGCCAGATGAAGGTTAAAACCGGGATTGTCTATCAGCACGACGAGATCGGGCCTGATCTCTTTTATTTTTTTCAGGAGCTCGTCCGCGGCCTTTTGGTATTGCGGGAGCCGCTTGATCGCGTCCGTAAGGCCTGTCACATGAAAATGCGCCAGGTCTAAAAATTCACGCGCGCCGGTTGCTTGGATCTTTTCCCCGCCGACACCGTAAATTTCCAAGGGGGTCCGGGCGTGATGCACAAGATTTTGGATCAAATTCGCCCCATGCAGGTCGCCCGAGGCCTCGCCCGCGATGACGTATATCTTCTTACTCAATTTCTCTTTTGTTCGTTTTGGATTTGACCGGAAATCTGTAGGGCAAGCGCCAGCGCCGCGCGTCCTTCCTCTCCCGAGACGAGAGGGCGTTTATGATGGCGCACGCAATCGACAAAATCCAAAAGCTCCTCTTTCAGGGAGTCGCTTTTGGTGATGTCGATCTTCTTGTGATGGATATGGCCGTTATCTCGGGTGTAAATCTGAGCTTCCTGGGTCACATAGTCTATGGAAATATAGGCGTTGTCCTGAAAAATACGGATCTTTCTCACGACGTCGGCCGTGACGCGGCTGGCCGTCAGATCGCAAACGGCGTTGTTATCAAACCGTATGCGCGCGTTGGAAATATCTTCGGTCTTTGAAAGGATATACGCACCGACCGCATCGACGGATCGGATCGAGGATTTGACCAGATCCAGCACGATGTCGAGGTCATGAATCATCAGATCAAGCGTGACTCCCACGTCGGCGAAGTGCGGATTATACGGCCCCAAGCGATGACATTCGATAAAACGGGGGGCATTGATGATGCCTTTGATCGTCCGGATGGCGGAGTTGAAACGCTCGATATGGCCGACCTGGATGATGAGGTCTTTCTTTTTCGCGATGGCGAGCAGCTCATCCGCGTGAGCCAAGTCGGTTGTAATGGGTTTCTCGATCAAAAGATGAACGCCGCTCTCCAGAAAGTCTTTTGAGATGAGATAGTGATCGTGGGCGGGGACCACGATGCTCGCGGCGTCCACGATATTTAGAAGATCCCGGTAATCTTTAAAAGCGCGTGTTTTGCAATGGGACGCGACGTCCTTGGCGCGGTGTTCAATCAGGTCGCATACCCCGACGAGCTCAACCCCCTGAATTTTGGAATACACCTGCGCGTGGCGGGCGCCAAGCTTTCCGACCCCGATCACGGCGATTTTTACGGTTTTATTCATAAGCCCCCTATTGTATCGGATTTTACCTTTTTTGTCGTCTATGTTATGATGCCTTATACATTTCAGAAATCAGACAGGGCGCCAATGAGCAATTATAAGCGAATGATCAGTTTTGTCAGGCCTCATGTGGGAAGGCTCGGGTTCGCCTTCTTTTCGATGGTGGTCAATTCTTTATTAAGCGGACTGCCGATCATCGGTCTTTTAATTCCGTTTGTGGACACGATCCTTGCCGGTAAACCGATCATGGTTCCTCATGAACAACAGCTTCCTCATTTCATCCTGGACGCCATTTATCACATTAATTCCCTGTCACGTTGGAAGTTACTAAATTTATTGATCTTGTGGACAATTTTTATTGCGTTCTTCAGGCTTCTTTTTGAATATTTACAGTCCTATTTCATGAACGACGTGAGTCAGAAGGTGATCCGCGACGTGAGGAACATCGTCTATCAGAAGATCATCAGCCTTCCGCTCAGTTTTTTTAATCGTTCCCAAACGGGGGCCCTGGTTTCCCGCATCACTTACGATACCGGAGTGATCCGAGACGCGATTTCCGAAGGGCTCACGGATTTTTTGTTTCAACCGGTCCAGATCGTGGTCTATCTCTTTATTCTTTTGTCCGTGAAGTTTATTTTTTCTATTCCCTGGTCGCTGGTATTGATGATTTTTGTTCTTTTGCCTTTGGTGGTGTTTCCGGTCCTTCGCGTGGGGAAACGCCTTAAAAAAATCAGCCAATCCAGCCAGGAGCAGGTCGCGGAAATTAATTCGACGCTTTTTGAATCTATCTCCGGCATCCGGATCGTTCAGGGGTTCGGGATGGAAAAATACGAGGGCGACCGGTTCCAAAACCAGAACGAGAAATTATATAAGACCATGATGCTCTCGATCAGCCGCATGATCCTGGTGAGCCCGCTCACGGAATTTATCGGGATTTTGTGCGTCGGGGCCGTGCTCTGGGTGGGAGGACACTCCGTGATAGAGAATCAGATGTCGCCCGGCGCTTTTATCGCTTTCCTGGCCGCGCTCTTTTCCCTTTTAAGACCGTTCAAGCGCTTGAGCCGTGTTCATGGGATCAATCAACATGCGCTGGCTGCCGCGGACCGGATTTTTGAGATCTTGAATACGCCCAACGAAATCCATGAAAAGGAAAACGCGAAACCTCTGGCGCTTCTCAAAAGGGAGATCCACTTTGACGGCGTTTCTTTTGGATACAATGAGAAAAAAGTGCTGTCGAATGTCCAGTTAAAGGTCAAGAACGGGGAAATCGTGGCGATCGTGGGCCCCAGCGGCGCCGGCAAAACGACGCTCGTAAACCTTTTGCCGCGTTTTTATGATCCCACGGGCGGTTCGATTTTGGTGGATGGAGTGAACTTGAAAGACGTGACGCTGAAATCGTTGCGCGATCAAATCGGGATCGTGACGCAGGAAACGATTCTTTTCAATGATACGATCAGCGCGAATATCGCCTACGGGCGTTCGAAAACGCGCGAGGCCGATATTGAGCGCGCCGCGCGCATCGCCAACGCGCACAATTTCATTTCAAAACTGCCCCTCAAGTATCAAACGGTCGTGGGAGACCGCGGCATCCGGGTGTCGGGCGGCGAACGCCAGCGGATCTCGATCGCCCGGGCGGTTTTAAAGAACCCTCCGCTTCTTATCCTGGATGAAGCGACTTCGGCCCTCGACTCGGAGTCGGAGATTTTGGTGCAAGAAGCGATCCATAACCTGATGCAGGGCAGGACCGTTTTGGTCATCGCGCACCGCCTTTCCACGATCAAGGACGCTCACCGGATCGTCGTGTTGAACGAAGGCCGGATCACGGAGGTGGGCAGTCATGAAGAATTGATGGACCAGGACGGCACCTATAAGCGCCTCTACGAGCTGCAATTTAGGGTTTAACTCTCTCCCTCTTTGTCGTAAACTTAATCCTTGCCTGCCCTTAAAACTTTGGTATAATTAAACGCTTATGAAATGAGGCCCTTTTCTTGATCCAAAGGGGATCGAAAAAGAGGTCTATGACGCAAGCAGCTCCGGCTAAAATCCAGAGTGAGGGAGAACGGGTTTCCCGTACATAACTTATTATAAATAATAGGGTTATGCGTTCCCATCAACCATAAAAAGGAGAATCAAGTGTCTAAAGAACTGGTACAAAGTTTGTTGGAAGCGGGCGTTCATTTCGGTCATCAGACCAAGAAATGGAATCCGAAGATGAAGTCCTATATTTTTGGGGAAAAGAACGGGATCCATATCGTGGATCTTGAAAAAACGATGTCGCATCTGACGCGCGCGTGCAATTTCATCCGCGACATTGCCTCTCAGGGCGTGCCGATACTCCTGGTCGGGACCAAACCCCAGGCACAGAGCATCATTCAGACGGAAGCCCAACGCTGCGGCATGTACTACGTGAATCACCGCTGGCTCGGCGGAATGCTCACCAATTATGATACGATCCGCAACAGCGTGCGCCGCTACAAGGGCCTGATTCTGATGCGGGAGGACGGCACGTTCGAGGCGTTGACGAAAAAAGAAGTGGCCGAGCTGGAAAAAGAGATCGCGAAGCTTGAAAAAAATCTCATCGGTGTCGCCGAAATGGGCCGGCTCCCGGGCGCGATGTTCGTGATCGACGCCAAAAAAGAAGAGATCGCCGTCAAAGAGGCCAACCGCCTCAACATTCCCGTCGTGGCGATTGTGGACACCGATTCGGACCCGGATCGCATCCAATACCCGATCCCCGGAAACGATGACGCGATCCGTTCGATCAAACTGTTGACCGGCATTATCGTGGACAGTCTGATCGAGGGTTTGCAAAAAGTGAAAAAGTCATCCCCCGACAAAGCGGCCGTCCAGGATGTGCCCGCAAGCGTTTCGGAATAAAATCAGGGAAAATAAATGACCACAGGTTCAGCGGATTCAGTCAAACAGCTGCGTGACCGCACCGGCGCCGGCATGATGGACTGCAAGGCCGCCCTTTTGACCGCGAACGGCGATATTGAGAAAGCGATCGACGTTTTGAGGAAAAAGGGCGTGGCGCAGGCCGCCAAGCGCGCCGGCCGTGAAGCCAAAGAAGGGCTCGTCGTCGCCCGTGTCGAGGGGAAAAAAGCGGCGTTGGTCGAGGCCAATTGTGAAACCGATTTTGTCGCGAGGACCGAGGATTTTAAAAATCTGGCTCTCCTGGCTTTGGAAGAAACGCTTTCACAAGGTGAAAAAGCGGCGGCTTCCGAAAAAATCGTGCGAGAAATCGCCGAGCTTTCGACGAAAATCGGCGAGAAAATCCTTATCCGCAGGACCAAGCTCGTGACTTCGGATCAAGGCGTCTTGTTCGTCTACATCCATTCCAATCAGAAACTCGGGGTTGTGTTGGAGATTTTGGTCTCCGACAAGTCAAAAAAGAGCCCCGAACTTGCGGAGCTCGGGAAAAATCTCGCCATGCAGGTTGCGGCCGCGAGTCCCCTCGGAGTCGCGAGAAAAGACATTCCGCCGGCGATCGTGGAAAGGGAAAAGGCCATTTTCAAAGAAGAGGTCAAAGGCAAACCCGAAAATATCGTGGAAAAGATCATTCAAGGGAAATTGAATAAGTTTTATCAATCCAGCTGTCTTCTCGAGCAGCCGTTCATCCGTGACGATAAACTCAGTGTTCAATCGTTGATCAAGCAGGTCTCGGAGAAGATCGGCGATCCGATCGAGATCCGCCAGTTTACGCGTTTTCAGTTGGGAGAGAGCCCGGTTTCATGAAGCAAAAAACTTACAAACGGGTCCTGCTTAAGATCAGCGGCGAAGCGCTGCAGGGAAACCTGGGCTATGGGATCGACCCTCATGTGGTGGATTCTATCGCGCTTCAGTTGAAAGAGATCAAAAACATGGGCGTCGAGCTCGCGGTGGTGATCGGCGGGGGAAACATTTTTCGCGGGTTGGAAGCCTCCGCGCGCGGCATGGACCGGTCCACCGCGGATTATATGGGCATGCTCGCGACGGTGATCAACGGCATGGCGCTTCAGGACGCGTTGGAGAGAAAAGGTGCTTTCACGCGCGTGCAGACGGCCATCGCGATGGAGGCCTTGGCAGAACCGTATATTCGGCGGCGCGCGATCCGGCATCTTGAAAAAGGCAGGATCGTGATCTTGGCCGGCGGAACGGGCAATCCCTATTTTACGACCGACACGACGGCCGCTTTGAGAGCCATTGAATTGGGCGCCGAAGTGATCCTCAAGGCGACCAAAGTGGACGGAATTTATTCCGCGGATCCCAAGAAAAATAAAAACGCCAAACGTTTCAGCAAGCTTCGTTATATGGAGGTCTTGAAAAAAGAATTGAAGGTGATGGACGCCACGGCGATCAGCCTGTGCATGGATAACAATCTTCCGATCGTCGTTTTTGATCTGATGAAGCATGGAAACATCCGCCGGGTCGTGACCGGCGAAAACATCGGGACCACCGTTTCTTAAATAACTATGGACACCGGAAAAGCGGTTATCATTGACGCGGAAGAGCGGATGAAGAAGGCGCTCGATGTGATGTTTCAAAATTGCGCGGGCGTCCGGTCAGGCCGCGCCAGCGCCGGCATGGTCGAGAATATCCGCGTGGATTATTACGGCACCCCCACCCCGCTAAAACAAATCGCCAATATCACGATCCCCGAGCCCAAGATGCTTTTGATCCATCCTTGGGATGTGGCGGCGCTTAAGCCGATCGAAAAGGCGATCATGGATTCCGATCTCGGGATCTCGCCCGTCATTGACGGAAAATTGGTGCGGCTTGTCGTGCCATCGTTGACGCGTGAGCGCCGCGAGGAGCTTGTGAAGATCGTAAACAGGGTCACCGAAGAAACTCGGGTGTCCATCCGCTCAATACGTCGGGAGTCCAACGAACGGATCAAGGCCCTTGAAAAAGACAAGAAGACCACCGAAGACGAGAGTTTCAAATTTCAGGCGGACATCCAAAAGCTTACCGACCGGTATATTCAGATGGTAGATCAGGCTCAAGACCAGAAGGAAAAAGAGCTGACCCAAGTTTAGGAGCCGGTAGCTCAGTTGGTAGAGCACTGCCCTTTTAAGGCAGGTGTCGAGAGTTCGATCCTCTCCCGGCTCAAGTTTTTGTCGGAGGAGACTCACCCAAGGTGTTAATAATATGTTAGACCTAGCTTATATAAGAGACCACAAAGACGAAGTCAGGGAGGCCTTTAAAACCAGGGCCCCCAAGCTCGATTTTGACGGTTTTCTGAAGCTGGATTCTGCCCGCCGTGAGTTCTTGAAGGAGCTAGAGGCCCTTAGGGGAGAGAAGAATAAGGCCAACGATAAGATTACCGCTCTCCTCAAGGAAAAGAAGGACCCAAAGCCTACTATTACCTCTATGAAGGTCATTTCCCAAAAAATAGACGATTTAGAATCAAAAGTGGGTGATTTTGATAAAAAATCGACAGATTTAATGCTTATTTTCCCAAATATACCACATAAATCGGTTAAAAAAGGGGTAGACAATACACAAAATACTCAGATTTTGACCTGGGGGACCCTTAAAAAGCCGGATTTTAAGCCAAAAGAGCATACCGAGATAGGACAGGAGCTCGATATTCTGGATCTCCCAAGGGCAGCCAAGATCACTGGCAGCGGTTTTGCCGTTTATAAGGGTGCCGGGGCCAGGTTACAGAGGGCCCTGATCAACTTTATGCTCGAGGAGCATGCCAAAGAGGGCTACACCGAGTATTGGCCCCCGTCCTTAGTCAACCGGGCGAGCATGACCGGGACCGGGCAATTGCCCAAGTTTGAAGAGGATATGTACCGTTTGAAAGACGACGATCTATTTCTCATCCCGACGGCGGAAGTGCCTATCACCAATCTTCATCGCGATGAGGTCTTGAAAGAGGAGGGGCTGCCGCTCAAATACACGGCCTACACGCCCTGTTTTCGCCGCGAGGCGGGTTCTTATGGCAAAGACACGAAGGGGCTTGTCCGCGTGCATCAGTTTGACAAGGTGGAGCTTGTCAAATTTTGCAAGCCGGAGAGTTCTTATGACGAGCACGAGAAATTGCTGAAGGACGCGGAAAGAATTTTACAGAAACTTGAGCTTCCGTACCGCGTGATGCAGCTTTGCAGCGGCGATATGGGCTTCGCGGCGGCCAAATGCTATGACATTGAAGTCTGGGCGGCGGGCCTCGGGCGCTGGCTCGAAGTTTCCTCGGTCAGTAATTTCGAGGCGTTCCAGGCTCGGCGCGCCAATATCC
>Ga0080064_1004281_pt1 | contig 18622 bp, 11 predicted proteins | sample Subgrocontami54m_FD_69260 | JGI IMG/M metagenome (GOLD analysis project Ga0080064, IMG submission 69260) | Subsurface groundwater microbial communities from S. Glens Falls, New York, USA - GMW46 contaminated, 5.4 m (SPADES assembly) (version 2) ...
CAAAGCCTCCTCGATTCGGCCGGCCGCCGCGAGGGCCGCGCCGAGGTTGACATGCGCATCCGGATACTCGGGTCGCAGCCGGACGGCTTCCTGCGCGGGCGCCAAGGCCTCCGGCGCCCGTCCGGAGTTCAGCAGCGTGCCCGCCAGGTTGTTGTGGGCGCGGGCGTTCGACGGGAGCTTCGCGACGGTGTCGCGCCACAACGTCAGTGGGTCGCGAAAAGCGGTGTTGCGGCCGAGCGTCAGCATCGCCGCCGCTCCGATGCCGAGAATCAGCGGAGTGAGGACGGCCCGGCCGGTGGCCCGGTACAGTCCGACCACCGTCGCCGCCAGAATGCCCGCGAGCGGCAAATACACGCGGCTCTCCGCGATGGGCTGGTGGACCACCGGGACCACGCTGGAGGTCGGCGCGAGGATGATCAGAAACCAGGCGAGGCCGAACCCGATGGCTGGTCGCCGAATGCAGGCCCAAATCGTCGCGAGCGCGATGAACGCCACGAGCAGCGATTCGCCGAGCGATGCCGCGCCGAGCGGTCGAAAGCACCAGCCGTAATCGAACACCAGCGGGTGGGGCCACACCGCCAGTTTGAAATAGAGCAGGATCGCGTGGGCTTCCGTCAGGGCATAGGTCAGCAGTGACACGCTGCCGAATCCGACGCCCCGCTCCGCGAGGTGCGAGGCTGCCATCATCGTTGCGAGCAGCAGCCACAGCGACGCGAAGCCGAGATGCCAGCGTCCGCGCGCCTGCCACGCGGCCCGGAACGAGCCCGCCAGAAACGTGCGGTCGTACAGCAGCAGGAGCAGTGGTGCGGTCACCATCACTTCCTTGCTCGCCATGCCGGCCGCGCAGCTGGCGAGCGCGAGGCAGTACCACGCGCGAGCGCTCGTCGCTGCCGTCGCGCCGCGGATGAACGCGTACAACGTGATGAGGTAGCAGAGCGCCATCAGCTCCTCGGTGCGTTGCGAGACATAATCGACCACGGCGGTCTGCAGCGGGTGGGTGGCCCAGATCGCGGCGACGGCGAGCCCGAGTGCGAACGAATGACGGCCATAGTGCTCCCGCAGGCCGGGCGATGATTGCAACGTCCGGCGCACGATCCCGGCGAGCGCCAGTGCGGCGACTGCATGCAGGACGAGGTTGAGCGCGTGGTAACTCCACGGGCTCGTGCCGCTCACGGCATAGTTCAGCGCCAACGTGAAATTGGCGAACGGCCGGCCGCCGACTCCCGCCGTGGCCGGCGGCCAGAAAACCTCGGTCAGCGACGACAGCCGCCGGATCGACGGGTTCTCGAGCACGTTCGACACGTCATCGAGGACAAATATCCCCGGCAGCGCGTTGCGGAAGGCGATCGCGGTCAACGCGAGCAGCGTGACGCCACCGAGCGCACGTTGCCCGCGCGTGATGGTGGGAGACGTCGGCGCGGCGGTTGCATCGGTCATCGCGGCGAGCGAGCAAGAATTTGAGGTCCGAGGCAACGCTCGCGGCGGGCCGGCGGTCGCCTTACAATCCCGGCAGTACTCGCCGAAAAACGGGCAGAATCCATCGCGGAATGGGACTACGATTGGCTTGCTGCCCCACCACGCGACCGGTGTGCTCGGACGCACGGAAAGTCGGCTGACTCCCTTTCAACCGAAACCCCAACCGTTCCTCCCCATGACTGATTACCTGACGCGCCGTTCCCGGCGGAGCGCCGGCATGCTCCGGATGCTTGCCGCATTGTTCGCCCTCGGCAGTGGGCCGCTGCTGGTCAATTCGCTCTCGGCCCAGGCCGTGGCGGGCGGTGTCGTCGAAGGTCGCGTGCAGAGCGCCGCGACCGGAAATTATTTGAACAACGCCCGGGTCCGCGTCGCCGGCACCACGCGCGAGATTTTCACCAACACCGCGGGTGAATACCGGTTCGAGGGCCTGCCCGCCGGCTCAGCCACGCTCGAAGTTTTCTTCACCGGGATGGCGCCGCAGGCCGTCACGGTGACGGTGCCGGCGAGCGGCGCGGTGCAGAAGGACGTCGTGCTTGGCGACGCCAACGTGCGGGCCGATGGCACGGTCATGCTCACGCAGTTCGTCGTGCAGAGCCAGCGCGAGACGGACGCCACGGCCATCGCGATCAACGAGCAGCGCTTCGCTCCGAACCGCATGGACGTCGTGTCGACCGACGCCTTCGGGGAAATCAATCAGGGCAACATCGGCGAGTTCGTGAAGTTTCTCCCCGGCATCTCGCTCGACGTGAAAGATGGCAACAGCCCGTCCGGCATCATGGTGCGCGGCTTCGATCCCAATTACACCGTGGTCACGATGGATGGTGGGCAGCTCGCCAGCACCAACATCGCGAATACGCAGACGATGTCGCGCCAGTTCGTGCTCGAGAACGCGAATATCAACAATGTCGCGCGCATCGAGCTGGTGAAGCTGCCGACGCCGGACATGTCCGCCAATGTTCTCGGCGGTTCGGTGAATTTCGTCAGCCGCAACGCCTTCGAACGACCGCGCCGCGAGCTGCGCATCTCGACGTACCTCTCCGCCAACGCGAAGAAGATCGAGTTCAAGAAATCGCCCGGCCCGATCGGCGAGGACACCTACAAGGTGCTGCCGTCGTTCGATCTGCAATTGGCCGATCCGGTCAGCAAGACCTTCGGCTACGTCGTAACGTTCGCCCAATCGAGCCAGTTCTACCTCCAGAACAAGTCGGTGCTCGGCCATCGGTTCACGAGCGCGGGCGCCACGCCGGCGAATCCCTACACGACCAACGTCAACACGAGTTTTGCGCCCAACCGCAATGATCGCACGTCGGGCGGCCTGACGGTCGATTGGAAGCCCTTCCCGCGAAATGTGCTGCACCTGTCCGCGCAGGCCAATGCGTTTCGCCAGCAGACCGCGGCCCGCACGATCAGCTACAATGTCGGCGGCAACCCGCCCGCGAGCTGGGACGAACACAACACGATCGGCGCGACCACGGGCGGGTCGGTGGGCATGAGCACCGGCACGTTCCAAAGCCGGCACGGGCTGTCGCGCGCGATCAACGGTTCCTGGACCTTTACGGGCTCGGAGTGGAAGGCCGAAGTGGCCGGGAGCTGGTCGCATTCGAACAACCGCGTGCGCGACACCGCGAAGGGGTTGTTCAATTCCGTCAGCGTTTCGCTGCCCAACGTCGGCCGCGTGAACCTGCACGATATCGACAGCTCGACCGCGAAGTTTGGTGCCGCCGAAGTCTACGACACGGCCGGCAACCGGCTGAACGAACTGTCGCTGTCGAACTACAATCTGACGCAGGTGAACAGCCAGCCGATGGATTCCATCGACGTGATCAAGGAGGCGCGCGTCAATGTCACGCGAAAGTTGATGCCCTTCGGCGTGCCGGTGAACGTCAAGATTGGCGGCGCGGTCAACGACTGGACCCGCGACATCGATTACCAGACGATGTCGTGGAACTATGTCGGCGCGGATGGGGTGCAGAACAGCGCCGACGATCGCATGGGTGCGCTGGGGTCGGAGCAGGACGCGGGGGTAAGTCCCGGGTTTGGGCGGCCCTCGCCGCAATGGCCGAGCGTTTTCAAGGTTTTCAACCTGTGGAAAACCCAGCCGCAGCTCTGGCAATACACGGCGTCGCAAGGGGGCGACACCGTGCGCAACCACGCGATTCGCTCGCCGTGGTTCCACGAAACCATCACGGCGGGCTACATCATGGCCGATGCGAAGTTCTTCAAGAACCGGCTGCGCCTCGTGGGCGGGGTGCGCTACGAGCTGACCGACGACGAGGGGCGGGGTTACAAACAGGACGCCGATGCCGTGCTGCAGAAAGACGCGCGGGGCGAAATTGTCTACACCACGGCGGCCAACGGCACGCGCACGGCGGTGATCCGGCCCGAACTCCTGCCGAGCGGCTCGGGTGCGTACAACGCCGTGATGTACACGCCGCGGGCCTATTATGCCTCGCGTGACTACGCCTACTATTTCCCGAGCGCGCATCTGACCTACAATCTTCTCGAGAATCTGCAGTTCCGCGCCGAATTCGCCCGCACGATGGGCCGGCCCGACCTCAACCAGATTGTGCCAAACCTGTTTGTACAGGAGAACATCAACTTCGGCGTGACGGGCACGTCGAGTTCCAGCGTCCCCGGGTTCATCACCGGTGCGAACACCCGCCTGAAGCCGTGGACGGCGAAGAACTACGACTACACGCTCGAGTATTACCTGCCGCGCAATGGCCTCCTCATGTTCAACGCGTATCGGAAGGACATTCGTAATTTCTTCAGCAGTGTCAGCCAATTCGCCGACGACGCGCTCATCAAGGAACTCGGGCTCACCAGCAACGAACTGGGTTATCAATACACCCGTCGGATCAACGTGGCCGATGCCCGGATTCAGGGCTGGGAGGCCCGGATGGATTTGCCCCTCGGCAACCTTGGCTCCTTCGCGGCGCTCTCCGGGCTCTCCGAAAAACTCGGGCTGCGCCACTACATGTTCACGGCGAACGTCACGCACCTTGATCTCAGCGGCTCGCGCATCACCTCCAGCGACTGGAAGCGCTACATTCCGCGCAGCCGCAATCTCGGCTTCCGGTTCAACTTCCCGAAGGTTTCGGGCGTGTTCATGGCCAACTTCCGCGGCAAGATGCTGCGCGACACCGCGAACCAGTTCCCCGGCGCCAACGAGTACATCCGCGCCCGCTGGCAGATCGACGGCAACATCGATTACCAGTTCGCGCGGCGCTGGTCGGCCTTCCTCGCGGCGCGCAACCTCTTCAACGCGCCGAGCGAGTGGGAGGTGTCCGGGCCGGGCGTGCCGCAATGGTCGACGATCACGAATTACGAGGACTATGGCACGCAGTACTCGCTCGGCGTGCGGGCGACGTTTTGAGGATGCGATTCCGCTGCCGTCCCCGCGTAGCGGGACGCGTGAGCGTTTCGCTCAGGACGACACGGCGGTCGTCCTGCCAAATGCGAAATTCGGCCAGTGGAGGGCCGGCCGCCGTGCCGGCCTTGCACGAAACGCTCACGCGCTCCGCGACGACCAAGTAGTTGCGGTCGCGTCGCATCGTGATTCAAATTTAGAGTAACATCGCGGATCCGATCATGAACCTCTTTGCTGGTTTCGCGCGCCTCGCGGCTGCTGCGGCAGTCGCCATCGCCGTCCTGCCCGCCGCCGAGCCGATCACGAATTCGCTCGGCATGAAGCTCGTGCCCATCGCGGCGGGCGAATTCACGATGGGCTCGCAGCAGCCGCCGGCGAACTGGGACGAACAGCCGCGGCACCGCGTGACGATCAGCGCGCCGTTCCTGCTCGGCGAGCGCGAGGTCACGGCGGAACAGTACCGGCAGTTCAAACCGGGCGCGCCGCTGAACGACGCGTATGCGCCTTACGCCGCGGGCGTCAGCTGGTTCGACGCGATCGCGTTCTGCGAATGGCTGGGCAGGAAAGAGGGCAGGTCGTACCGATTGCCGACCGAGGCCGAATGGGAATATGCGGGCCGCGCCGGCCGCGCCGATGGCGTCACGTGGGAAACGCAATCCGACGCCGCGAACCCGTGGGGTGTCCGGAATCTGCTCAGCGGCCCCGTCGAGTGGTGTTCCGACTGGTATGGCGAATACGCCGCGGCCGCGGCGGCCGATCCCGGCGGCGCGGCCGCGGGCTGGATGAAGGTCGTGCGTGGGGGTTATCTGGATACGCCCGAGAAATACAAGCCGGAGCCGTACCGGCGGCCGTCGAATCGCGCCGGCGCCGCGCCGGCGTTCGGGCCGCCGGCGGACGGCGAGCCGAATCCGCCGAAGTTCGGATTGCATCGGATTGGTTTTCGCGTGGTGTTGGCGCCGGAGGCAACGAAGCCGCTGACGCCATCACCGGCGAACTTCGCGCGGTCCGGCGTGAAGCCGGCGTCGGCGGACGCGCAGCGCGGGCCCGACGCGGCGCGGCCCTATTTCCGCCGGCGGCGGATGCTGCCGATTCCGCCGGAGGACACGAAGCAGGAAGCGATCAACCGCACGGGGCTGCATCCGTCGTTCCGCGATCATAATCACAGCCCGGGCTTCGCGGTGCTGCCCAACGGCGACGCACTGCTCGTCATCTACACTTCGTACAGCGAATACGAGCCGGAGGTCAGCCTGATGGCGGCGCGGCTGCGGTTCGGCGCGGAGGAGTGGGACATGCCGGCGCCGTTCATCGACACGCCCGGCGCGAACGATCATGCGCCGCTGCTGTGGCACGACGTGGCGTCGGGCCAGCTCTGGCTGTTCTGGGGCAACCCGTACGCCGAGGGGCATTTCCCGTTCCAGTCCATCACCTCGCGCGACCTGGGGGCGACGTGGAGCGCCGTGACGTTCCCGCCCGTGACCGGGCCGACGGGCAAACTCGAGCGGCCGCAGCCGATCAACACCGTGCTGCGCGACGCGGCGGGCACGATTTACCTCGCGGTGGACGCGACGGGCGGCCCGCCGCTCGGCTCGCAATCGATGCTCTGGGCGACGAGCGACGGCGGCCAGACCTGGCACGACACGCTCGGCCGGACGTTTGGCCGGCACACGACCTTCGTGCTGCGGAAGGACGGCAGCATCCTCGGTATCGGCGGGAAGAATACAGGCATCGACAACTTCATGCCCCGCGCCGTCAGCCGCGACGGCGGGCGCACCTACGAGATGGGCAAGACACCGTTCTCGCAGCTCAACAGCGGCCAGCGGCCGTGCGTGATCCGGCTGGCGAGCGGCCGGCTGTTCATGGCGGGCGACTACCAGCCGTCGAAGCGCACGCAGAAGCCCGAGTCGATCAAGGAAAATGGAGCGTACGTCGCGCTGTCCGACGACGACGGGGAGACTTGGCGGATCAAGCGGCTGCCGGGGGCGTATTCCGAGCACCGCAAGATGCCGAGCGTCGGTTACAGCGTCGCGCGGCAGGCGCCGAACGGCGTGATTCACCTGATCACCACGCTCAATCACCCGGCGCTGCACTTCGAGCTGAACGAGGCGTGGCTGCTCGGCGACGCGACCTTGGTCGACGACGATCCGGCGATGGATCGCAGCGCGGCGACGAAAATCAGCGGGGTGAGCGAACACACCGCGAACTACGCGCGTGGCCGGAAGCTCGCGACCTGGCACGCCGGCGTGGCGGACGACGGCCGCGTGCTCCTGCACGGAAAGGAGACTTGGTTTTATCCGAGCGGCGCGCCGCAGCGCGAGGCGGAGTACCGACTCGGCCGGAAGGTCGGCGCGGAAACATTCTGGTCGGCGGATGGCCGGAAAGAGTGGGAGTGGCGCCACGCCGACGATGGCGCGAGCAAGTGGACGACGTATTGGCCGGATGGCCGCAAGCGATCCGAATCGACGTGGAAGAATCACGAACTCGTGCCGGGGACGGAAAAGTTTTTCGAGTGAGTCGTATTATGGCATGTAGGGCGGGGTCGCCTGACCCCGCCGTCGCGGGAGCACCACGAAGCGGTAGTGCCAGGTCTCGTTACGTCGACCGTCATGGACTGCCGGTGGAGCAGATTTATTTGCGACCGCCTGCGCGAGGGCATCGCAAATGAATTTGCTCCTACGGTGGGGAGCGATGGTCGTGATCGCGTGGGCGGTTGGGCCCGCTGCGCTGGGCGCGCCGGCCGTGCTCACGACCGATGCGCTCCGCCGGCACGTCGAGCATTTCAACGCGATGGAGGACGAGCCGATCGTGAACCTGGTCTCGAACGCCGAGGCGGCGGAGTGGCTGGTGGCGAACGTGCCGCTGTTCGACTGCCCCGACGCGGAGGTGAGCGAAATCTATTATTTCCGGTGGTGGGCGCTGCGGAAGCACCTGCGGCGCGCGCCTGGCCCGAGCCCGTCGAACGGCCCGGAGAGAAATTTCGTCTTCACCGAGTTCATCAATCGCGCCGAACCCGTGAGCAGCGCGCTGGGGCACCACTTGATGGAAGGCCGCTGGCTGCACGATGCGCGCTATCACGACGATTACGTGCGCTGGTGGCTGCGCAGCAACGGCGGCCGGCCGCACGCGCGGCTGCACAACTACAGTCAGTGGCTCGCGTACGCGATCCACCAGCGGGCGCTGGTGACCGGCGATTGGGCGTTCGTCGTTTCGCTGCTCGACGACCTCGTGGCGGACTACCGGCAATGGGAGGCCGAGCGGCGGCGGCCGGACGGGCTGTTCTGGCAATACGACGTGCGCGACGCGATGGAGGAATCGATCAGTGGCTCGCGGAAACAGCAGAACGTCCGGCCGACGATCAACAGCTACATGTTCGGCAACGCGCAGGCGATCGCGGCCATCGCGCGGCGGGCGAAACGCGACGATCTCGCCACCGAGTTCGCCGCGAAGGCCGCGACGCTCCGCCGGCTGACGCAGGCGACGCTCTGGAACGCCGACGCGAAGTTCTTCGAGGTCGTGCGGGAAAACGACGGGTTCGCCAACGCGCGGGAGGCGATTGGGTTCATTCCGTGGTATTTCGAACTGCCGGAAAAGAACCGCGGCTACGAGGCTGCGTGGGGGCAGTTCGCGGACGAGCAGGGGTTCCGCGCGCCCTTCGGCATCACGACGGCCGAGCGGCGACATCCGCAGTTTCGCTCGCACGGCGTGGGCAAGTGCGAGTGGGACGGCGCGGTCTGGCCTTTTGCGACCGCGCAGACGCTCACCGCGCTCGGCAACGTGCTGAGGGATTATCCGCCGAACGCCGTGACTCGGGTGGACTACTTCGAAGCGTTCCGCACCTACGTCCGCAGCCACCGGATGAACGGCAAGCCGTACCTCGGCGAGTATCTCGACGAAAAGACTGGCGCGTGGCTGAAAGGCGACCACCCGCGCAGCCGCTGGTATCACCACTCCACGTTCGCTGATTTGCTGATCGGCGGTGTCGTGGGACTGCGGCCGCGCGAGGATGACCGGGTGGAAGTGTATCCGCTGCTGCCGGACAACGCGTGGGCGTGGTTCTGTCTCGACGACGTGCGGTATCACGGTCGCGCGCTGACAATCCTCTGGGACCGTGACGGCCGCCATTACGGGCGCGGCGCGGGCCTCAGTCTTTGGTCCAACGGAAAGCGAATCGCGAGCAGCCCAACGCTCGGAGCGATCCACGGGACGCGGTAGGAGCGGCTTTACGCCGCGATGAACGGCGACGTGATGCAATCAATCGCGGCGTGAAACCGCTCCTACAGTTCCAATCTCCTCGCCAGCCCGGCGGCGACTCACCCCTCCAGCCGATGCTGCCGCCGATAATCGCGCGGCGAACAGCCGCAGGCGCGGCGAAACGCTTCGTTGAAGCGACTGATCGAGCTGAAGCCGGAACTGAACGCGACATCGACGATCTTCCGGCTGCTGGTGGCGAGCAGCCGCTGGGCGTGGAGCACGCGGTGCTGCGTGAGGTATTCGATAAGCGTCGTGCCAAAGGTCTTTTGAAAAAGATTCATCGCGTAGTTCGGATGCAGGCTCACCGCACGGCCGATGGCCGCGACGGTCAGCCGCTCGGTATAGCGCTGGGCGATGAGGCACGCCATTTGTTCGACCTTGTTCAATCCGCCTTCGCTCAACGTGAGCGGCCGCTTGCGCGCCGCGTCGGTCGCGCCGGGCCCCGGCGGCACGGCGAGCGCGAAGCGCCGGAGCCGCGCTTCCATTTCGAGCAACACCGCCCGGGAACGATCGGCGGCCGACTCGCGGAGGTCGCGTTCCCATTGCGTGAACAGTTCCAGATCGAGCGTCAAACGCGGCGTCGGATCGACGAGCACCTGGCCGTGCAGCAGCGGTTGCACGAGGTTGTCCGGCAGCCGGCATTGCAGGAACCACGGCAGCGGAATCGTCGCCACGAAGTAGCCCTGTTCGGTGCCGAAATCGATGATCTGGTGCGGCAACGCCGCCCAGAATGCGGCGAGGTGGTTCGCCTCGATGCGGACTTTGCGGCCCCCGAGCAGGTAGGTGAGATGACCCGACGTGAGAAAATTGATCTCGATCTCGTTGTGGTGATCCGGGCGCCGCATCGGCGTCGGGTTCCAGCGGACGCAGGTCAGTCCATACGGGGCAAAGTCTGGTCGGTTGGGGTCGAACGAAACCATGACCTTAGAATGCCGGCAGTATTTGCCGGATAAAAGGAAGAGGTGATCGTCCAGTCAGAGTAGGCTGGCCGCGTGGCCCAAGCTCCACAGTATTCGCGATCCCAGATGATTTTTTGTCGAAAGTTCGGTGGCGACGCGCCGTCCTCGGCGCTTCGGCGGGCGCTCCGGCCGCGGCCCGTTCGACTAAACACGACGCCATTAAAGATTTCGCATTCCTGGAGGGACGACCTCCGTGTCGTCCGCGGCCCGCACAGAGGCGGGCCCTCCAAATACATGCGCAAACAAATTATGACGTTCTGTATAGCTCAGGGCCCCGAGGCTATCGTGGGGCGGGGGCGCCGCGGGTCCATCCTTGCAATCGTTGTCCTGGCGCTGAGTTGCGCGGTCGAAGCCGGTGAGTTGGCGTCGGGCGCGGGCCGGCCGCGCGTGATCGTCTCGAGCGATATCGGCGGGACCGACCCGGACGATTTTCAGTCGATGGTCCATTTTCTGGTCTACGCGGACCGGTTCGACGTCGAGGGCCTGATCTCGTCGCCCTACGGGCCGGGTCGGAAGGAGCATATCCTGCAGGTGCTGGACCTGTATGCGCGTGACTATGCGAACTTGAAGACGTACTCGGCGCGCTATCCGGCGCCCGATGCGCTGCGGGCGATCACGAAACAAGGCGCGTTCGACGGACCGGGGCCGGCGGGGTTTGGCCCGCCGACCGAGGGTTCCGAGTGGATGGTCCACTGTGCCCGCCGGGCGGATACGCGGCCGCTGTGGGTCCTGGTGTGGGGCGGAATCGACGACCTGGCGCAGGCGCTGCACGACGCGCCGGACATTCGCCCGAAGTTGCGGGTCTATTTCATCGGCGGGCCGAACAAGATGTGGAGCGTCGACGCCTACAACTACATCGAGCAGCAGCATCCGGCGCTGTGGATGATCGAGGCGAACTCGACCTATCGCGGCTGGTTCGTCGGCGGCAATCAAACCGGCGAGTGGAGCAACAGCGGATTCGTGACCGCGCACGTCGCCGGCCGCGGCGCGCTCGGCACGTATTTCGCCACGCACCTGCGCGGCACAATCAAGATGGGCGACACGCCGTCGGTCGCGTACCTGCTGCACGGCACGCCGGACGATCCCACGCAGCCGAGCTGGGGCGGGCAGTTCGTACGCGTCTGGAAGAATCGGAAGACGAGCTTCGAGCGGCTGACCACGGCTGCCGATCAGGCGGAGGCGTTCGGTGTCGTCGAATTCGCGCTGCCGCGTCCGGCGGGACTGAAGCCGGGACACCCGGCGCGGCTGCTGATTGACAACCGGATCACGATTAGCGCGAGCGACGAGGGTGCGATGCTGCGGTTTCGGTTTTCGCCGCGCGATGCGAAGGTCTGGCCGTATGTCGTGCAAAGCGACGCGCCGGAGCTTGCAGGCCAGTCGGGCGCGTTCACCGCGGTGATGCCGTCACCGGCGAAGACGCGGAATGTTTCCACGCGGCATCCGAACTGGTGGACGGATGACCCGGCGCCTGTGGCGGCGGAAGGCGTGCACGCCGGCGCGAAGCACGTGAATCGCTGGCGCGAGGAGTTCCTGCGCGATTTCGCTGCGCGGATGCAACGCTGCCAGGCGCCGAAGTCATGAGCCGCCACTGGCACGTTGCCCAATTTCTTTTAGCCCTGTGCGTGCGCGCAGGGATTTTCCGAACCAGGACGAGACAGAGCTCGTCCCTCCATGTTCGTGGTTCGTTCCTGGAGGGCCGGCCTCCGCGCCGGCCTCGAATTGCAGCAACGCATGCCAACGTAGCCTTGCGCCTGAACGCCGGGACGCGGTGCGTCTTCCTTTGGGTTTTCTTGGCCGCGTTCGCCTTCGCCGCGGATAAACCCCGCGTCTTCGTCCTCACCGACATCGAGAACGAGCCCGATGACGCGATGTCGATGGTCCGGTTCCTGGCCTACGCGAATCAGTGGGACGTCGAGGGGCTCGTCGCGACCACGTCGATTCACCAGCAAAGCCGCGTAGCGCCGGAGCGGATTCGTCAGATCGTCGAGGCTTACGGCCAGGTGCGCGACAACCTCGCGTTGCACGAGCCGGGTTTCCCGTCGGCAAGACAACTGCTCGCGGTGATCTGCGCGGGGCGTCCCGATTGTGGGATGAGCGCGGTGGGCGAGGGGATGGACTCGCCGGGCTCGGAGCTGCTCATCGCGGCGCTCGATCGGGCGGACCCTCGACTGCTCTGGGTGCCGGTGTGGGGCGGGCCGAATGTGCTCGCGCAAGCGCTCTGGAGAATCCGAGCCACCCGCTCGGCCGAGGCGCTCGCGTCGGCTGTCGCCAAGTTGCGCGTCTACACGATTTCCGATCAGGACGACTCCGGCCCGTGGCTGCGAAAGGCGTTCCCGAAACTCTTCTACATCGTGAGTCCGGGCGCGCATGCCGGCGGCGCCTACCACCAGGCGACGTGGAGCGGGATCAGCGGCGACAAATTCCACGGCCGGTTCGCCGGCGCCGACTTCAGCGTCGTCGACAATCCATGGCTCGATCAAAACATCCGCCGCAAGGGGCCGCTCGGCGCGCAGCATCCCGAGACGAAATTCCTGATGGAGGGCGACACGCCGAGTTTCCTCGGGCTGATCGATAACGGACTCAACGCACCTGAGCACCCCGATTGGGGCGGGTGGGGCGGCCGTTACGAACTCTACACGCCGCGCTGGCAGAAGTGGTTGCTCGAACCGGAGACGCGGCCGATTTGGAGCGACGCGCCGGATGAAGTGCTCGGGGTCGATGGACAGTGGCACCAGAGCAATCACGCCACGATCTGGCGCTGGCGCGTGGCGTTCCAAAACGATTTTGCCGCGCGGATGGATTGGACGATCAAGCCGTACGCGGAGGCCAACCATCCGCCAGTGACAAAACTCGGCCATCCGGCGGAGTTGACGGCAAGACCAGGCGAGCGCGTCGACCTCAGCGCGCAGGGTTCGGCCGATCCCGATGGTGACGCGTTGACGTTCGAGTGGTTCTATTATCCCGAGCCGGGCACGCTCGCGATGTCGAACGCGCGTTCCGGCCAGCCGCTGAAGATCGAAGACGCAGACCAGCCCAAGGCATGGTTCATTGCGCCCCGCGGGCCCGAGAGTCGCGTGCTGCGCTACGGCACGATGCACATCATCGTCGCGGTCACCGACCACGGCACGCCGCCGCTCACGCGTTATCGGCGGGTGATTGTGACGGTGACACCATAGGTCGGGAATTACCTCCGCTGAACCCCCGAAGCCGCATGAACATTCGTCATTTGGCGTTTTGGTATGGTGCCCTCGTCGCGGTCGCCTGCGCGGGCGAGCGCGCGCTGATCGACACGACGCGCTCGCCGCACGCGCGAATGTACATGGTGGACCTCGGCGACGTGCAATGGACCGGTGGGTTGCTCGGCGAGCGATTCGCGGTGTGCCGCGACACGATGGTGCCGCACCTGTGGACGATCTTCCAGGACGACCACGAGAGCCACGCCTGGTCGAATTTCCTGATCGCCGCCGGGCTCGGGCGCGGCCGCGACGGCAAGTTTCACGGGCCACCGTTCAACGACGGCGATTTCCTGAAATGGGTGGAGGCGCTCGCGCAGATCTACGCCGTGACGCACGATCCCGCGATCGACCGGCAGCTCGACGCCATCATCGCCGTGATCGCGAAGGCGCAGCGCGAGGACGGCTACCTCCACACGCAGAAGATTATTCCGCAGCGGCAGGGCGATCCGAAGGCGAAGGAGTTCTCCGACCGCGAGCATTTCGAGACGTACAACATGGGGCACCTGATGACTGCGGCATGCGTGCATTACCGCGCGACCGGCAAGGACTCGCTGCTCCAGCTCGCGCGCAAGGCCGCGGATTACATCGACCGGCTTTGCCAGAGTGCGCCGGCGGAACTCGCGCAGAACGCGATCTGCCCCTCGCACTACATGGGTGTCGTCGAACTCTACCGAGCGACGCGTGAACCGCGCTACCTCGCGCTGGCGCAGCGGCTGATCGAGATTCGCAGTCTCGTTCCGCCGGAGGTCGGCAGCGATCAGAACCAGGACCGCGTGCCGTTTCGACAGATGAGCGAAGCGGTCGGTCACGCCGTGCGAGCGAACTACCTCTTCGCCGGCGCGGCGGACGTGTTCGCGGAGTCAGGCGACGCCTCGCTCCTCCAAGCGCTCACGGCGATCGCGAACGACGTCACTACGCAGAAGCGTGCGATCACCGGCATGACGGGCGCGCTCTACGATGGCGCTTCGCCCGACGGCTCGTCGAAGCATTCGATCATCAAGACGGTGCACCAGGCGTACGGCCGCGACTACCAGTTGCCAAACCTCAGCGCCTACAACGAAACGTGCGCGACGGTCGGCTACGCGATGTGGCTCTGGCGGATGATCGAGGCGACCGGTGACGCGCGCTACGCGGATTTATTCGAGGAGACGCTCTACAACGGCGTGCTGCCGGGCATCAGCCTCGACGGGAAGAACTACTTTTACGTCAACCCGCTGAAGAAGCTCGCCGACTTCCAGTGGCCGTTGCGCTGGTCGCGCGTGCGGACGCCGAACATCAAGTCGAGTTTCTGCTGTCCACCGAACGTGGTCCGCACGATTGCCGAGGCGCACAACTACGTGTATTCGCTTTCCGCCGACACGCTGTGGGTGCACTTGTACGGCGCGAACCGGCTCGACACGGCCTGGACCGACGGCCGGCGGATCGCGCTGCGGCAGGAAACGCAGTATCCGTGGGACGGCGCGATCAAGCTCGTCATCGAGCAAGCGCCGGCCGACGCCGTGACAATCAAGTTCCGGATCCCCGGCTGGCTGCATGCCGGTGCGGTGCGGGTGCGAGTCAATGACGCCAGACTGGACCCGGCAGCCCCGCATCCGGGCAGCTATTTCGAAATCAAGCGCCGCTGGCAGAAGGGAGAAGTCGTGGAACTGAATTTCGATTTCGCTCCCGCGCTCTGGGAGGCGAATCCGCTCGTCGAGGAAACGCTGGGCCAGGTCGCCGTGAAATATGGCCCGCTCGTGTACTGCCTCGAGTCGAACGAGCTCCCCGAAGGCGTGCGGCTCGCCAACGTGCGGGTCAACCGCGGCGTCGCGCCGAAACCATTGCCGGCGGGGATGAGGATCGCGAACACCACGGTCCTGGCGCTGGAATTGCCGGCGCTCGCCGAGCAGACGTCGGACTGGTCGGCGGCGGAGCTCTACCGCGAGGTGCGCCGCGCCGAACCGAAACCGATCACCGCGCGGCTGATTCCCTATTACGCTTGGGGGAATCGCGGCGACACCGAGATGTCCGTGTGGCTGCCGGCGGGGCGGTGATTTGTCGATCGATGTAGGGCGGGGTCCCCCGACCCCGCCGAGAGCGCGATTCGAAATGATCGCGGCGGGGTCGGGAGACCCCGCCCTACATTGGTTTACTGACTTGCGCCGTGCGGCCAGGTGCGGACGCTGCCCGCATGGTCAGAATCACCGGAGATTACCAAGGGGAACTGCATTGCACGGCGCGGCACGAGCCTTCGGGCAACGCGCTGGTGACGGACGCGCCGCGCGACAACCAGGGCCGTGGCGAGGCTTTTTCGCCGACCGATCTCGTCGCGACGGCGTTTGCGACGTGTGCCGCGACGACCATGGCGATCGCCGCGCGCAAGCACGGCGTGGAGCTCGACGGATTTCGCTACGAGGTGACGAAGGAGATGTCGGCGGATGCGCCGCGGCGGATTTCGCGGCTCACGCTCGACCTCTGGCTGCCGGCCGCCACAAGCAAGGTGGGACGCGAAATCCTGGAGCGCGCCGCGAATAATTGCCCGGTGCACAAGAGCCTCGCGCCCGAAGTGGAAAAGGTGATCCGGTTTCACGATCAGGGGTGAATGCGCGGCCCGGCGTGGCACGCTCAATCTGAGCGTGCTCGAATGCCGTCACGTATTTCTCAACGAGCTTCAGCGCGGTCAGGCTTGTGCGCCTTTGGCGCATTGACTGCGCTACGGCCCCACGAACCGGTACGTCGTGTCGAAGCTGAGGCTGATCCGCTTCGAGTAAAACACGCGGACTTTCAGTTTGCCGCGGGTCGCGTCCGCCGGCGTGACTTTGCCCTCGACCCGGCGTTCGGCGCCGTCGTCGCGCACAGCGCGGCCCTTGACTTCAATCGTCTCGCCGCGGGCAAGTGAGCGCAACATGTCGTCGGATACGTCGACGATCAGCCGGCCTTTTTCGTTGAACATGACCCACGGCACCACGGTGGCGCGATAGTTCGCCTCGTAGCTGCCGGTGCCCCGCGTGAAGACCGGCATCGTCATGCCAACGCTGGCGATGCCGACGAAGGTGCGCGTCGGTGCGACCTCGACCCGCGCGTAGCTTGCCGGCGGAGCTTCGGCGGCTTCGGCGGCGGCGGCGAGGCACGCAATCGTCGCGGAGACGAGGAACGTGAGCAGCCTACGACAACCCATGGCGGGACATTGCGGACAAGGTTTCCACCGGCAAGCGCGCGGTAGCAGCGGTCTGCGACCGCCGATTGACGCGATGCAATCGGCGGCGGTCACAGACCGCCGCTACAGGTGAACCCAGTTTTCGTGCGCGCAGGTGTGTCGCCCCCGCCATCTTTCGCGTTGCGCGGCGAAACCGCGGCGCGTCATCTCATTCCCTCATGGCCAAGCCATCCCAAGCGACCTGGGGCGGGCGGTTCTCCGCCGGTCCTGCTGACTTGATGCTGCGGTTCAGCGAGTCCGTCTCGTTCGACCGCCGGCTGGCGCCATTCGACATCGCCGGCAGCAAGGCGCATTCGGCCATGCTGGCGCACGTCGGCTTGATCACCGCGCAGGAGCGCAACGCGATCCACGCCGGGCTCGACGCCATCCGCGCGGCGATTGCGGCCGGGAAGTTTTCCTGGGACCCGAAGCTCGAGGATGTGCACATGAACATCGAGCAGGCGCTGACCAGGCGCGTGCCCGCCGCGGCGAAGCTGCACACGGCGCGCAGCCGGAACGACCAGATCGCGACCGACATGCGGCTGTTCTTCAAACACGCGTGCGGCGTGCTCGCCGAAAAAATCCGCGGCGCCGGGCGCGCGCTGCTGGTGGTGGCCGAGGCGAATCGCGACGTGCTGATTCCGGGCTACACGCACCTGCAGCGGGCCCAGCCGGTGTTCGTGGCGCACCATCTTTTCGCCTGGCTCGAAATGCTCGAGCGCGACCGGGCGCGCTTCGGCGAGGTGGCGGCGCACGCCAATTGGTGTCCGCTCGGCGCCGGCGCGATCGCCGGCACCACGCTGCCGATCGACCGCGAGTTCACCGCCCGGGCACTGGGTTTCGTCGACGCGAAGGGCCGGCCGCAGGTCACGCAGAACTCGATGGACACGGTGGCGGACCGCGACCTGTTCATTGAATTCGCCGGCGCCTGCGCGCTGTTTGGCGTGCACCTTTCGCGGATTGCCGAGGATCTGATTCTCTGGAGCAGCGCGGAGTTCAAGTTCGTCGAGCTGCCCGACGCCTTCTGCACGGGATCGTCGCTGATGCCGCAGAAGAAGAACCCGGACTCGTGCGAACTGCTGCGCGGCAAGTCCGCGCGGCTGCAGGGCAATCTCCACACGCTGCTGACGCTCGCGAAGGGCCTGCCGCTGACGTACAATCGCGACCTGCAGGAGGACAAGCCGCCGGTGTTCGACAGTTTCGACCAGACGGCACTCTGCGCCGATGTGCTGGCGGGCACGCTGGCGGGCATGACCTTTCACCGCGATCGCTGCGCCGCGGCGGTGGGCGACCCGGCGCTGCTCGCCACCGATCTGGCGGATTATCTCGTGCTGCAGGGCGTGCCCTTCCGCGAGGCGCATCACGCGGTGGGCGCGGTCGTCCGGCTCGCGGAAAAGCAGGGCGTGCCGCTGAACGAACTCGCGACTCGGGACGTGCAGTCTGTGCATCCGAAGTTTGGCGACAGCTGGCGCCAGGTGTTCGATCTGCGGCGGGCGCTCGCCCGGCGCGAGGGCACCGGCATGCCGGGGCCGAAGCAGGTGGCGAGGCAGTTCGCGCGGTGGAGGCGGGCTTTGAGGTGATCGCGAAAGCGCGAAAGAGCGAAAACGCGAAATCGTCGGGACGAACCCATGCAGTTTATCGAAGCCGATCTTTCAAACCGGATCATCGGCTGCTGCATTCAGGTTCATCGAGTACTTGGGCCTGGATTCTTGGAAAAAGTCTACGAGGAGGCGCTGGCGATTGAGCTCGGGCGGGCAGGACTGAGATATGAGCGGCAAAAGCTGATTGCCATCTACTATGACGATGCGCCAGTGGGAGAGCATCGCCTCGATTTTGTCGTGGAATCCCGCGTCGTGCTTGAACTGAAGGCGTGCAAAGAATTCGCGGATGTTCACTTCGCGGTGGCGCGGTCGTATCTCAAGGCAACCAAGGTCTCCCTTGCATTGGTCGTGAACTTCGCCCGTCCAAAGTTGGAAGTTCGCCGCGTGGTGCTGACCGGTTAGTTTTCGCGTTTTCGCCCTTTCGTGCCTTCGCGATTCAGCCTTTTCCCCACTGCCAGATCCGACCCGGAACTCCTGCCCTTCCGGCCGGGGCTCACGTTTGCGTTCTTCAATGCGCTCGCGTGGCAAATCGGCATCGGGACGCCGATGGTGTTGTT
>Ga0080064_1004283_pt1 | contig 18610 bp, 18 predicted proteins | sample Subgrocontami54m_FD_69260 | JGI IMG/M metagenome (GOLD analysis project Ga0080064, IMG submission 69260) | Subsurface groundwater microbial communities from S. Glens Falls, New York, USA - GMW46 contaminated, 5.4 m (SPADES assembly) (version 2) ...
CTCCTGAACCCCTAAACTCATAAATGCAGGTGTTGGTATCTTGTTAAGCATAAAAATTTTTTTTGCCAATACCTTATTTGCGCATACTGCGCTTGACAGGACATCCGACCCGGTATATGGAATACCGATTATCTCTAATAACCCCTGAATAGCCCCGTCCTCGCCATATTTTCCATGAAGGGCTATAAATGCCATACCTATCTTCTCTTTTGTGAGCTTCGCATAAACATCCTTTCCAACATCTATCGGTATAACACTGTAACCTTTTTTAATCAGGGCGTCATAAACAGCCTTGCCACTCCTGAGCGAAATATCCCTTTCAGCAGACATCCCGCCCATCAAAACACCTATTTTCTTTGATTTTAAATTTGCAATTTGCAACTTTATTAATTTTCCCCCACGACCTTTATCTCCGTTTCCAGCAATATGCCCTTTACCTTAAAAACCTTATCCCTTGCCATTGCCATAAGGGTAAGGACATCCATTGCTGTGGCATTGCCAAGATTGACTATGTAGTTTCCATGAACCTCTGAGATCTGCGCGCCTCCGGATTTAACGCCATTTAAGCCTGATTCCTCTATAAGCCTGCCTGCTGAAAGCCCTGGAGGGTTTTTAAATATGGAGCCGGCATTGGGTAGAATTATCGCCTGCGTAGTCTTGCGTCTCTCCTTAAATTCCTTTATTCTGTTTTTTATTTCTTCCGGGTTGTCTTTTTTAAATTTCAGATGCGCCTTTGTAATAATCATATTTGCAGACAGTTCGCATTTCCGATAGGAAAATTTCAAAGATAATTTATCAAAACTATGCCTTTGACCGTTAAGGTCAACAGCCTCCACTCTTTCCACAATATCCTTTATCTCTCCGCCGTATGCCCCTGCGTTCATATAAATAGCTCCGCCTATCGTCCCAGGGATGCCGGCTGCAAACTCGAGCCCGGCTAAACCCCTGCCCCTGCAAATGTTAACCATCTCAATTATCCCAACCCCAGCGCCAACTAATGCCTCATCGTCGCCTATCCATGATACATCTTTAAAACCATCGGCAAGATTTATAACAACACCCCTTATGCCGTTATCTCTAACCAATAGATTTGTTCCCCTGCCAAGGACAAAAACAGGAAAACCTTTAATAGAGGCAAATTGGATGACATCCATTAGTTCGTTCTCGTTTACCGGAAATGCCATTACATCCGCATTCCCGCCTATCTTAAAAGATGTATAATCTTTCATTGGGACATCAAAAAGGATGCGGCCTTTAAAATCAGGGAATGGGGGGTGGGAATGGGGCAGTGGGAAAGACATTTACAATCCACCTCCTGTGCTTGAGTTTGTACTGGTCACTGTCTTTACCATCTCCTCAGATACCTGCCATATATTGCCTGCTCCTAACGTTATAACTATATCCCCCGGCCTTGTAATTTTATTTAAACAATCCGGTATATCTTTTTTATCCGGTATATAAACTACATCTCTATGGCCGTACGCCTTTATGCTGTTATAAAGTGTCTCTGAAGAAATCCCCTCTATTTTTTCCTCGCCTGCCGGATATATATCAGTGAGCACCAGAGTGTCCGCATCATTGAATGCGGATAAAAATTCCTGGAAAAGGTCTTTTGTCCTTGAATAACGATGAGGCTGAAAAACTGCCACCACCCTGTTGTCCCAGCCGGCCTTTGCAGCCTTAAGGGTTGCCTTTATTTCAACAGGGTGATGGCCGTAGTCATCAACGAATGTAATGCCGTTATATTCGCCTTTAACCTGAAATCTCCTCTCCACACCACTGAAGTTTGACAGGGAATCTCTTGCCTCTTCAAAACTCATGTCAAGCTCCATTGCCACTGTTAGGGCAGCCAATGAATTATAAACATTGTGTTCTCCTGGAATCTTCACACTAACCCTGCCCAATTTTCTGCCCCTCTGCCAGACATCAAATGAGGTTTTAACCCCTTTTATCTCCATGTCTCTGGCGCTGAAATCCGCCTGGGCAGTTAAACCATATGTTGTATGTCTTCTCGTAACTTTTGGGATAAGCCCCTGGATATTAGGGTGATCCATGCAGAGAACCGCGCACCCATAAAATGGAATCTTATTTATAAAGGCAAGGTAGGCGCCTCTTACCTCATCCATATCCCTGTAATGGTCCATATGCTCTCTGTCAATATTTGTAACCACTGCAATTGTCGGTGAAAGCTTTAAAAAACTGCCGTCGCTCTCATCCGCCTCTGCTACAAGGAATTCACCTTTCCCAAGTCTGGCATTGCTTCCAATACTGTTGAGCTTGCCGCCTATAACAACGGTTGGATCCATACCGTGTGAGCCGAGGATTGTCGCAATCATAGAAGTAGTTGTTGTCTTCCCGTGAGTGCCTGCTATTGCTATGCCGTATTTCATCCTCATAAGCTCTGCCAGCATCTCTGCCCTCGGGATAACAGGTATCAGCTTTCCCCTTGCCGATACAATCTCAGGATTATCTTTTTTAACAGCGGACGAATAGACAACCACATCTGAGCCGTTTATAATTTCAGGCTTGTGGCCGATAAATATTTTAGCTCCAAGGCCTTCCAATCTCCGCGTGATATCCGATGCTTTCATGTCAGACCCTGTAATATTATACCCGAGGTTTAAAAGCACCTCTGCGATGCCGCTCATACCGCTGCCGCCGATACCTATAAAATGGATATGTTTTATACGACCCTTATACATACAGTAAACAGTCCTACATTCTGCCCCTTATTAGTCTTGTTAGGCTTTCCGCTATCTCCTTTGCCGCATTCGGCCTTCCCAGAGCTTTTGCATTTTCTCTTATCTTTTTTAATTCATCAGGATTTTCATAAAATCTCTCAATAAGAACCGCCAGCGCATCTCCTATAATCTCACCTTGTCTCATCATGATTGCAGCCCCTTTATCAGATAGACATCTTGCATTTATTTCCTGATGGTTATTAGCTGCAAATGGATATGGTATGAGTATAGAGGCAATCCCCAGAACGGTTATCTCGGCAATGGATGTAGCCCCTGCCCTGCATATCACCATGTCTGCCTGAGAGTATGCTTCAGCCATATCATCTATAAACCTATAGACATCGGCCTTAATCCCTTTTCTTTCGTAAGTCTCTTTTACTGTTATGTAATCCGCATCCCCTGTCTGATGAATAATCCTGATGCTGTCTCTTATATCAGCGAGATATTCCAGCGCATCTAAAAATGCCGTATTTATTGCCTTTGCCCCCTGGCTTCCGCCGAATATGAGAATTGTGAATTTGCAATTTGCAATTTGCAATCCCTGCTTAATGCTTGCAGGGACATGTTTGCAATTTGCAATTTCCAGAATCTCCTTCCTTACCGGATTTCCTGCCAGGATTACCCTCCCGCCTGGAAATTTTTTTTTACTTTGTTCAAATGCCACATATATCCTGTCTACAAGCCTTCCCAGAAGCCTGTTAGTTAAACCTGGCATCGTATTCTGTTCAAGAATAGCTGTCTTTATCCCCAAAAGCCTTGCTGCCAGAACAACCGGACCAGATGAATAACCACCCGTACCTATGACACCATCTGGTCTGAATGGCTTAAGAATCTTCTTTGCAGCAAAAACTGCCTTTGCTGCCTTCAAGCCTGCCGATACTTTATTATATAACCCTTTTCCTTTAAGGCCTTCTATATCCATAAGTTCTAAAGCATAACCATATTTTGGAACAACATCCTTTTCTATGCCCGCATCGCTTCCTATAAATAGAATCTCGCAATCTTTATCCCTTGCCTTAAATTCCTCTGCCAGAGCAAGGGCAGGAAACAGATGCCCGCCGGTGCCTCCTCCTGTTAATACAATTCTCAACCTAAAATCCGTGAAAGGCATGCCTTTCACTCCCTGACTCCTGTTTTATATATATTCAACAGTATCCCCATCCCTATCATATTCACCACAAGAGATGTTCCGCCATAGCTTATAAACGGAAGAGTAAGTCCTTTTGTAGGCAAAAGGGCCAGGACCACAGCCATATTTACTGCTGCATGAAGCACAATTAAGAGGGTAATGCCTACGGCAAGGTATTTGCCAAAAAGGTCTTTTGCCTTTAAGCTAATCCTTATGCCGGAGATAAGGACAATCAGATAAAGCATTATGAGCGCAGAAACCCCTATAAGCCCAAGCTCTTCTCCTACCACAGAAAGGATAAAGTCGGTATGGGCCTCCGGCAGATAAAACAGTTTTTGCTTCCCCTCGCCAAGGCCGACACCCCAGATGCCGCCTGCGCCAAAGGCAATAAACGACTGCACAAGCTGGAACCCTGCGCCTCCTGAATCCCTCCATGGATCTAAAAACACAAGCACCCGTTTCATTCTATAGTCGACTTTCGTAACCATAAGATAAATAAATGGCATTGAAAGAAGAAGTATGGAAAAAAGGTATCTTAATCTTACACCTGCAATGAACATCATGATAATTGTAATTGCGCCAAGAGATAAGGCTGTTCCGAAATCCGGCTCTTTTAAGATGAAAAGTATAATAAGCCCGCTCATTATCATCGGCGGGACAATGCCAAGGGAAAAGGTTTTTATCTTATCCTTTTTTGCCGCAAGATAATATGACAGGTATATAATAAGGGCCAGTTTGGCAGGCTCGGAGGGCTGAAAAGTCAAAGGGCCGAGCCTTATCCATCTTTTTGCGCCTCCCATCTCATTTCCAAGGCTTGGGATGAATGTGAGAAAAATGAGCGAGATAAGGCTTGCAAAAAATATTAAGTATGCCCGCCTTCTATACAAATGATACTCTATATTCGCGGCAACAAAAAACAACAGAGAGCCTAAGACGCTGAATATGAGATGTTTTTTTACAAAGAAATATTCACTGCCATACCGTTTCATAGCCATTATGTAGGTGGTGGAATAGACCATAGTAAAGCCTATTGCCACAAGGGCCATCATAGCAAGGATAAGGGATTTATCTATTTCACGGACTTTTAACATAGTGTCATAGTATCAAAGAGTCAGAGAGTCAGAGTTCTTACTTTGATACTCTGACACTTTGACACCTTGACTCTTTCATAACATCTCCACCAATCTTCTGAATACCTCGCCCCGTTCCTTATAATCTTTGAACATATCAAAGCTGGAGCACGCAGGTGACAATAACACCACATCACCTTTTTCAGCCTTATTGCTGGCAATATCCACAGCCTCTTTCAAAGACTCAACTGTTACAATATCTGTTAATCCTTTAAAGGCGTCCCTTATCTTGTTTTGTGCCTCGCCCAGAAGTATCAGATGCCGCACCTTATTTTTTATCAAATCATTTAAAACCCTGTAATCGCCGCCCTTGTCCTTGCCGCCGGCAATAAGGATAACAGGCGCATTAAGCCCTTCAAGGGATTTTTGAAGCGCGCCTATATTTGTGCCTTTGGAATCATTATAATAGCTCGTTCCATTTATCTCCCTTATAAGCTCCATCCTGTGGGGAAGCCCTTTAAATTCTTCAATGGTCTTTAATATTGCATCCCTCGAAACGCCGCAGGCCTTTGCAGCGGCAATGGAAGCCATTATGTTTTCTATATTGTGGATACCCTTAAGTTTGAAATTTGCTGTGGGATAGGATTCCTTTTCGCCGCCCATATAATAAACAATGTTTTCATTTTTATAGTAAATTCCCTCTTCCAGAATCCGGCTGCTGCTGAAGGAAAAGGTTCTTACTTGAGACTTGCGACTTGCAACTTGTGACTTTATAATCGGGTCGTCGTTATTTACAATAGCAACATCTCCTTCTTCCATATTCTCAAAGAGCCTGAACTTTGCGGCAGCATACTCGTCAAAGCTCGCATATCTATCCAGATGGTCTTCAGTGATATTTAAGAGAACGGCTATATGGGGTCTGAATTTCCTCGTACCTTCAAGCTGAAAGCTGCTCACCTCAACAACAATATAATCTGCAGATTGATTTGATGCAACATACTCAATCAACGGAAGCCCTATATTCCCGCCGACAAAAACCTTATTGCCGCCTGATTCCAGTATCTTGCCAATCAGGGTTGTTGTGGTTGTTTTTCCATTGGTTCCAGCTATAGCCACTATAGGCTCTTTTATAAAATTGAATGCAAGCTCCACTTCGCTTATGATTTCCACACCCTTTTTTCTTGCCTCTTTAAGAGGCTCTATATCAGGAGGAACGCCGGGGCTTAAAATAATGAGATGAGCGTTTAAAAAACGTTTAATACTGTGTCCCCCTGTTTCTACTTCTATGCCGTTACTGCGCAGGTCATCAATGCCTTTAATCTGAGATGCCGGTAAAATATCTGTAGCCGCAACAATGGCGCCTCTTTCCTTCAAAAATCTGGCGGTAGAAATCCCTGTCCGCGCAAGACCCACTACAAGGATATTCCTGTCTCTTAAATCAAGTGGTGGCCTCTCTTTGCCGATTGTTGTTTGCATTGTCATCATCGGAGTTTCAATGTGCTTATTGCTATGAGCGATAGTATTATGGATATTATCCAAAACCTCACTATGATCTTCGGCTCAGGCCAGCCGTTTAATTCAAAATGATGATGTATCGGGGCCATCCTGAATATCCTTTTACCCCTGAGTTTGAACGACCCCACCTGAAATATCACTGAAAGCGCCTCAACTACAAACACCCCCCCAACGAGAACCAATAGTATTTCCTGCTTTGTAATAATTGCTAATGTCCCCAATGTCCCTCCCAGCGCAAGCGACCCCACATCTCCCATAAATACCTGAGCAGGATAACTGTTAAACCACAGAAAACCAAGGCTTGCTCCGACCATAGCCCCTGCAAATATGGTCAGTTCCCCGCTATTCGGCACATACATTATCTGGAGGTAATTTGCTATCTTGGTATGGCCTGTAAGATAGGTAAAAAGCATATAGGTTGCTGCTGCTATTGTTATCGGCCCTATAGCGAGGCCATCTAATCCATCTGTGAGATTTACTGCATTTGACGCCCCGACTATAACAAGGATAACAAATGGGATATAGACCCACCCCATCGCTATTACTACATTCTTAAAAAATGGAACAGTAATGGAAGTGTTAAACCCTGTGAAATACAGAAACAAGGCTGCGCCGAGGGCGATTATGCACTGTCCGAGAAGCTTATGACTGGGCCGCAGCCCCCGGCTGTCCTTTTGCGCCCATTTTTTATAGTCATCTATAAAACCTACTATGCCAAACCCAGCCGTAACCGTTATCAGCAGCCACACATACGGATTTTTAAGATTTGCCCACAGCAAGGTCGGAACAATTATACAAAAGAGGATGATTATACCGCCCATTGTCGGCGTCCCCTCTTTACTCAAATGTCTTGCCGGACCATCATTCCTTATCACTTGGCCTATCTGCATAAGAGAGAGCTTTCTTATAATATAAGGTCCGATCAGAAAACTTAAGACCAGGGCAGTCACAACCGCATAGATTGTCCTGAATGTAATGTATTGAAATACATTAAACAGGGTGTGGTATTTAACTAACGGATATAATAAATGGTATAGCATGTTTAGTTTATAGACTTAAGGTTGTCCGATACCTCCTCCATTGCAGCCGCTCTTGAACCCTTTATCAGGATAACATCGCCTTCCTTCACTACATTGTTAAGCGCCTTAATCAGCTCTGCCTTATCCTGTGCCTTGTATATTTTATCCGGCAACATACCTCTTTCCATTGCTCCGCTTACCAGATCATCGCTATAACCACCGATAGTAAAAAGCATATCTATGCCGGTATCCTGCGCAAACATCCCTACCTTTTTATGGGCATCGTCTGACATCTCTCCCAACTCAAACATATCGCCAAGAACTGCAATTTTTCTACCCTCCATATCTGCAAGCGTCTTTAGAGCCGCTTCCATAGAGAGCGGGTTGGCGTTGTATGTATCGTCAATGATTGTTATTCCATTTCTCAAGGTAACTATTTCCATCCTGCCGTGCATAGTCTCCGCGGCATAGAGTCCTTCCATTATCTCTTCTTTTGTTACACCAAGGGGAAATGTAGCTGCAATGGCTGCTGCGGCATTATAGAGATTATGCATACCTGCATATTTTAACTTCACAGAAATTTCTTCTCCCATAATTAATAATGCGGCGGATATTCCTGACGAACTTTTTGCCTCTTGTCTCTTGCCTCTCGCCTCTTTTAACATCACATCCGCCTTTGACTTTAAGCTGAAGGTAATCTTTTTTGCGTTGATATTCTCTGCTATCTTTTTAAGCCATGGGTCATCAATATTTATTACAGCGGTCCCATTGCCATCCATGCTTTCAAAGAGTTCACCCTTTGCGGATGCAACACCCTCTATGCTGTCAAGTGTGGCTGTATGCGCCTCGCCGATATTTGTAAGAACAGCCACATCCGGTTTACAAATTTGAGCGAGCCTTTTCATCTCGCCTTTTTCGCTTATTCCAAGCTCAACCACAGCGGCCTTGTGGATGTTGTTAAGGTTGAATATAGTAAGAGGAAGACCAATAAGATTATTGAGATTTCCTTCGGTCTTTATAATAGGACGCGAGTTTTTAAGTATAGACGCTATCATCTCCTTTGTTGTTGTCTTGCCGCAAGTTCCGCTCACTGCTATCAATGGCACAGGGTGCAACTCCCTCCAATATCCTGCCAGATCACCCAGGGCCTTGAGTGTATCCTCAACCTCAATCATTGAAAGTTTTGAGTTTTGAGTTTTGAGCTTTGAGCTTACAACTACCCCTGCCGCCCCTTTCTTAAACACATCGCCAACAAATTTATTGCCGTCAAACCGCGGCCCTTTTAAGGCAAAGAAAAGCTCTCCTTTATTTACAGTGCGGGAGTCTGTTGAAACGCCGTTTATTAAACCCTCACTGCCCCCGCTTGCAAGACAGCCGTTCACAGCCTTTAAAACTTCTTTTATCTTGAGCCTAACCATATAAAAAAAATCCAGAATACAGAAGTCAGAATACAGAATAAAAACTACTGACTACCGGCTTCTGACTTCTGTATTTAACCTCCATTGCAGCCTTTATCTCCTTTGTATCCTCAAATGGAATCTTCCTGTCGCCGATTATCTGGTAATCCTCATGCCCCTTGCCGGCAACAAGGATAATATCGCCCGCAGCCGCAAGATTTACAGCGGCCATTATTGCCTCATGCCTGTCAGGTATGGCTGTATAACCATGAGTAATTTCGGATTTAAAATCCAGTATCTTTGGACAACCTTTTATTCCCGCCTCAATCTCTTTTATAATCTCCATCGGATCTTCGCTTCTCGGATTATCTGATGTGATTACCGTGAAATCGCTCAGCCTTGTTGCAATCTCTCCCATTACAGGCCTCTTGCCCCTGTCTCTGTCGCCACCGCAGCCGAATACAATGATAAGCCTCCTCTTTGCAAGCGGCTTTAATGCGCCAATCACCCTCTCCAATGCATCTCCTGTATGGGCATAATCAACTACGGCCTGAAAACCGTCTTCTGAAATAATTCTTTCAAGCCTGCCTGGAACTCTTTTTAGAGCAGCAATACCTTTTTCTATAGTCTTTTTATCCAGCGCAAGGCCGATGCCAACACCGACCGCTGCCATAATATTTTGCAGATTATATTCGCCTAAAAGCACCGAAGAAATATTTATAGCGCCAATGGGGGTGTTGAGTATGGCCTCTATGCCTTTTTCAGAGAATGATGCCTTTGCAGGTTTAATCTCCGCTTCACTATTCAAGCTATATCCGATAGTTTTGAGTTTTGAGTTTTGAGTTTTGAGTTTTAATCCCCATGGGTCGTCTGTGTTTATTACTGCAAAACCATCCTTTTCTCTGGCCACAAAATCAGTAAATAACATGGACTTGCTTTTAAAATACTCCTCCATTGTCTTGTGGTAATCAAGGTGGTCCTGAGTAAGATTTGTAAATACCCCGCCGATAATCCTTGAGCCAAGAACCCTCTTCTGCTTAAGGGCGTGCGAAGAGACCTCCATCACGCAGTGGGTTACGCCGCTGTCTAACATTTCTCTGAAAATACTTTGCAGGTCAGGCGCCTCTGGTGTTGTATGCGGCGCATTAAAAATTTTATCCTTATAGCGGTAGTTAATCGTGCCCACAACCCCGGCATTGAAACCAGCAGTACTCAATATTGACTCTACAAGGTATGTTATGGTTGTCTTTCCATTTGTCCCTGTTACGCCAATAAGGGTCATGTTTCTGCAAGGCTCTCCATAAAATGCCGCAGCCACCCTTGCCATCGCCTCCCTTGCATCAGGCACTACTATCTGGACTGCATTGATGTCCCCCAAAGCCTCTTCCAGGATAACAGCAGAAGCCCCCCGCGCCAATGCATCCTTGACAAAGGCACGGCCGTCAAGATGCTGCCCTTTGACAGCAGCGAAAATAAAATCCCTGCCCACTTGCCTCGAATCATAAGTAATGCCCTTTATGGGTATCTCTGTGGCGCCTATAATACTTTTGCCAGGTATGTCTTTTATGAGTTCCGAAAGTTTCTTCATTTTTTTGCTGTCAACTATAAACTGATAACTACAAATTATTTTATTTAAACCTCACCTCCGCCGATTCACCCTGAGTAATCCTTTCCCCTGGCAATGGCTTCTGATACACAGCCTTTCCTCTCCCTGAAATTTTTATATCAAGAGGAATTTCCCTTACCAGCCTAAGGACAGAGCGCATTGTCTTATCCCTTAAATCAGGCATATGAAAAAGGTCTTCTCCTTCTTCATCTGAAGAATCGGTATTTTGCACGGCATACAATAATCTATCCGGCTGCTTATCCGGATTGGCGCTGCGGCTCTTTGAAAATATTCCGAGATAAGAAAGGCTCTGAGAGGCAATCTCCTTAAAAACAGGGGCGGCAATGGCGCCTCCATAAAATCCTACAGCGGGTTCATCAACCGCAACCAATATAGCAAGCTCCGGATTATCTGCAGGAACAAATCCTATAAATGAGCTTACATATTTATCCGCTGTATAACCCCCTTGAGAGAGATCGGGTTTTTGCGCGGTGCCTGTCTTGCCGGCAACCTCAAAACCAGCTATTGCTGCCTTTGCGCCAGTGCCGTCTTTTTCAGTTACCGTTTTCAGAATACCGGTTACCCTGTTTGCAGTCTCTTCAGATATAACCCTTCTCACCACTGACGGCCTGATTTCTTCAATAACATCGCCCTTTTCATTTACTATTTTCTTTACAACATATGGCTTCATAAGATAGCCCTTATTTGCAATTGCAGAAAATGCAGATAAAAGCTGTATCCCTGTTGCGGATAGGCCCTGGCCAAAGGATATATTGCCAAGGGACACCTTTGACCACTGTTTTAAAGGAGGCACAGAGCCGAGCGCCTCCCCGGGGAGGCCTATGCCTGTTCTGTCCCCGAACCCAAAATCCTTTATATATCTATGCATCCTTTCCTTTCCCAGTCTGTCTCCTGCCTTGGCAGCGCCGATATTGCTGGAGTATTTGATTATCTGGGCAAGGGAGAGCCAGCCAAATTTTTTAACATCATGAAATGTCCTGTCAGCTACGACATAATTGCCATTCTCACAAAAAAACAGGTCGTCAGGCCTGGCTGCCCCTTCTTCAAAAAGGGCAGCGAGCAGAAAGGCCTTGAATGTTGAACCTGGTTCAAATGTATCTGTAATAGCCCTGTTGCGCCAGATATTGGGGTTATTATATTCAAAAAAGATATCAGGATTAAACTGCGGCGAGTTGGCTATCGCAAGTACCTCTCCTGTCCTCGGGGCCATTACTATAACCATGCCGCCTTTTGCATTGGCGCTTGAAACAACTTTAAGAAGCTCCTTTTCAGCTATATACTGAATAGTCTTATCTATGGTAAGAATCAAATCTTTACCTCTATATGCCTCTTTATCCGAATTACTGAATAAAATCTCGTTGCCAAGGGCGTCCCTTTCTCCTATGAAGCGGGCGGATGTCCCTGCCATATATTCATCGTAACCTAATTCAATACCTTCAAGACCTTTAGAATCTAATCCAACAAAGCCAATAAGGTGGCTGGCAATGTGGGGGGTGGGGTAAAACCTCTTTCCCTCTTTAATAAAACCTATGCCTCGTATATTCAATCCCTTTACCTCTTCAGCCTTAGTAAAATCCAGTTGTCTTTTGATCCATACAAATGATTTCCCGGATGTAAATTTAGTTTCTATCTCTCTTTTATCCATAGAAAGGGCGGCGGCAAGAAGGGTTGCCGTTTTTTTAACATTATCAATCCTGCCGGGCTGCGCATAAACCGAATCAACTTCCATACTGACAGCAAGTTCACGCATCCCCCTGTCATAGAGGGTTCCCCTTATGGGAATGATATTCATTGTCTTTAAATGTTGATTATCCGCCCTGGCCTTAAGCTTACTCCGCTCTAAAACCTGAAGCTGAAAGGCCTTAATAAAAATTACTATAAATATAAAAACAAAAAATAAAAAAATTATAATAACACGAAATCTTAACCATGGGATAGCTTCTTTCATTTTACCGTTATTATCTGCTCCCCTTTTGCATAGACAAGACCAAGCTTATCTGATGCAATGGCCTCTATTCTCTGGGGAGATTTTAATGAAAGGGATTCGAACTTAAGCCTCTTGTTCTCAGCCATAAACTCAATCCTTTCTTTATTTGCCTTTGCTATTTCATAACCAAGGCTTACAACTATAAGCCTGCTCCAGAGGTAAAAGAGTGTAAAGAAGAGGATAATTAGAATTACCTTAAAAGCTGCAAACAGCGAGCCGGTAGCTTTGTGTTTAACCATTTGCCCTGCTGTAACCCTGGCAGAAAATATGTCTTTTGCCGCTACGTTAGACATCTATATCCTCTCCGCCGCCCTGAGCTTGGCGCTCCTTGCCCTTGGGTTTCTTGAAATCTCTTCCAGCGACGGAGCAATGGGCCTTTTAGTTATAATATGCAATTTGGGTCTTTGACCGCAAACGCACTTTGGAAAATCATTGGGGCATACGCAGCCCTTCGCAAGCTTTCTAAAAGACTCTTTTACAATCCTGTCCTCAAGCGAATGAAAAGAGATAACAACCATCCTTCCCCCCAGTCCCAGAAGGCCTACCCCGTCATCAACGGCTTTTTTTAAATTGTTTAGTTCGTCATTTACAGCAATCCTTATTGCCTGAAATGTCCGTGTGGCAGGATGAATATCTTTCGGATGAAATTTCTTTGGTATGGCAAAAGATACGAGGTTGGAAAATTCTTTTGTGCTGGATATAGGCCCGTGACGTCTTTTTTCAATAATGGCCACTGCAATCCTCTTTGCCCATCTCTCTTCCCCATACTCCCGGATAATCTTTTCCAACTCTTTCATAGAAAGCTCATTTACAATGTTATACGCAGTCGTTTTTTGCCTTTTATCCATCCTCATATCCAGCGGCGCATCAAACCTGAAACTAAACCCTCTGTCAGGTCTTTCAATATGATATGAAGATACACCGAGGTCTAATAAAATCCCATCAACCTCTTTTATGTTTAAATCTCCCATCACCTTTTTTATATCAGCAAAATTTTCTCTGACCAGAGTCAAACGTTCTGAATAATCCTTAAACCTTTCCATTGCTGCCTGAATTGCATCTTCATCCCAATCCATTCCTATAACCTTGCCTGCGGGCATACTGGCATTTAATATCGAATTGGTATGGCCGCCGCCTCCAACCGTCCCATCCACATATATCCTTCCATGTTTGCACGCAAGAAATTTTACAACCTCCTCCGGCATAACCGGCAAATGCCTGAATACCATTTAAAGCCCCAGCCCTGAAAGAACCTCTCTGGCTTCATCAATATTCTCCTCTGCCCTCGCTATTATTGACTTCCACCTTGCCTTCGCCCAGATTTCAATCTTCATAAGCGTTCCGACAAGGACAATATCCTTTTCCAGTTTTGCATGCTCCCTCAGTACAGGCGGCACAAGGATTCTACCGAGCTTATCTATAGAGCACTCAGTTGCGCCGGAGATAAAGAACCTTAAAAAATCTGCAGTCTCTTTTTTTAGCGTAGGAAGTTTACTGGCCTTATCTTCTACAATCTGCCATTCGATAAATGGATATGCTACAAGACATCCGTCATAATGGTTAGTAAGAACAAGTCTTTCATCATATTTATCCAGCAGGACATCCCTGAATTTAGACGGAATACTAATTCTTCCCTTTGGGTCAATGGTGTGTTCGAATCTCCCTCTAAGCACAGTCTATCCCCTTTCTTCCCCACACACACCAAAATCCTTGGTGTGGTGATATTCCACTTTATTCCACTTTATCCCACTTGGCGTAAACTATAGTCCTGCTCTAAAGGTTTGTCAAGAGAAATTTAACAGATTTTAACCAAAATTTTGCATTGCCAAATTTTATAAATTTGTGACCCTATAAATGGTTTATCCTTGACAGATAAAATATCCTTATGTTAGGTTTAAAAACAAATATGCCGGAGTGGTGAAATTGGTAGACGCACGGGACTCAAAATCCCGCGAGGGCAACCTCATGGGGGTTCGATTCCCCCCTCCGGCACCAGGATATTGAACTGTTTATTGCCAGGGAAAAAGGGAATAAAAAATATTGACTTAAATTTTAATCCATGTTAGAAGTAACTTCTTTTTTTAGGAAGACATGGAAGAAAAGAATGAGGGCTTCCTTAAAAAGGTGACATGGCTGTCCTCCCTTGGCATATCCATGGTGGTTGCCACCTTTGTAGGGCTCTATATAGGTGTTTATTTAGACAGGGTATTTTCTACCGACCCGTGGTTTACAATAATATTCCTGATAATTGGTATAGTAGCAGGATTTAGAAATATCTATACATTGATAAAGAAGTATGGTTCCTAACGCCATTCAGCAGATTAATTTTGATATACTTCATCCTCTGTTTGTAAAGGTGGGAAGGGCAAATTTAATTATCTCTGCGATTGCCTTTATTATTACTGCGATTGTTAGCTCAACTTTTATGGTTTTAAGTGTTATTATCGGAACTGTCATTGGCATGGCAAATCTCTCTATATTGGCGCGGACTGTAAAAAGCGGTTTTTTATTCAAGCCTGACAATGCACAGCGGTTTGTTCTAACAAGGTATTATATAAGGTTTATTGCAACCATTTTTATCATAGGCATACTGGTTTCAAAAAATCTCGCTGACCCTGTGGGGCTTATTATAGGTTTTAGCATAATAATGATAACTACACTTTTAGCTGCGATATATTTTTCAAAACATGTCCCTGCAGAGCCTGCCCCAGCAGTAGTAAGCAGAGGCATTAAGCAGAGAAAGGAGGCAGCCTGATATGCATCCGCAAATCATACTTCCATTATTCGGCTTGCAAGCTCATACAGCAATGATGTTTTATATCATTTTATGCCTTGGTCTGTTCAGCTATTTTGTCTCAAAAAGATTAACCATGGTTCCTAACAATACTGCTCAGAGCATTGTGGAGCTTTTGCTTGAAGGCATTAAAAATTTAGTGGAAGAGACAATGGGGCATCACGGCAAAAAATATTTTCCGTTTATTGCAACGCTGGGTTTGTATATCCTCATTTCGAACCTCATAGGTTTGATACCGGGTCTGCTGCCACCCACAGCGAATCTAAACACTACGGCAGGCTTGGCACTGGTTGTTTTTTTTGCAACACACATAATCGGCATCAAAGAGCATGGGCTGAAGTATATCAAACGCTTTGTGGGTCCAGTGTGGTGGCTTGCGCCGTTAATGATACCCATTGAGGTCCTCGGTCATCTGTTCAGACCTGTGTCATTATCCCTGCGTCTTTTTGGGAATATGATGGGACACGAATTGATTATCGGGATCCTGATGCTCCTGGCCCCTTTCTTTGTGCCGGTGCCGGTTCAGATGTTAGGCATCCTGGTGAGCTTTATACAGGCATTCATATTTTCTTTGCTCGCAACGATGTATATCGGAGGGGCGCTGGAAGAAGAGCATTAGTACAATGTAGTGTTAAGTGATTAGTGAAAAGTGTTAAGTAAAAAACCCAACACTTAACACTCACCGCTCAACACTAATTTAATAGAAAGGAGGTAAATATGAAAAAAATACTATTAACAGTTGTCATTGCAATCGTTTTCCTTGCAGGCTATTCTCCGGTTGTAATGGCTGCTGAAGAAGGGATAAGGTCATCCGGTGGCGGCAACACTACATTCTTTATAGTGGTTGTCCTAGTTGCCGGGTTTGGAATGGCCATCGCTGCCATTGGAGCTGCTTTTGCACAAAGTAATGCCCTTAAAAGCGCGTTGGAAGGTATAGCAAGGAATCCCGGAGCATCCGGACAGATACTAACCACAATGCTGGTAGGCTTGGCCATGATAGAATCGCTGGCCATATATGTCTTGGTCATTGCATTGATTCTGTTGTATGCAAACCCGCTTATAAAGTATGTCGTTGGTTAAATAACCAAAAGACCCCAGACTTCAGACCATAGACTAAGGTTTTGAGTCTGGGGTTTTGTATCTTGATATCCAAATTTTATGACACAACTTATATTATCCAATTCTCTTCAACCATATCTTGTCCAGATAAACAGATTCCCTCTCCTGTCAAAAGATGAGGAATTTGCGCTTGCTGTCCGTTTCAGAAAACATAACGACCTGGACGCCGCACATAAGCTCATAACCTCAAATTTAAGATTTGTTATAAAGATTGCTATGGGATACAGGAACTATGGGTTAAGACTGGCCGACCTCATCCAGGAGGGAAATATAGGACTGATGAAGGCGGTAAAGAAATTTGACCCGTTCAAGGGTTATCGCCTCATCACCTATGCGGTTTGGTGGATAAGGTCTCATATCCAGGCATTTATATTGAAGAACTGGAGTCTTGTTAGTAAAGGCGTAGTCAGCCTTAAAAAGAAACTCTTTTATCAACTTGAGAGGAATAATGAAAGAAGTCAGGAGTCAGAACCGGGAATTGGGAATTTGCCATCAGAAGATGCGGAATGTCGCGACCTGTCTCTTGACAACGAGATTGGAGAAGACGATGTTAGATATCTTGATATGCTTCCTGATACATCATATAACCCGGAAGATGCTGCTCTTGTCGGCCAGGAAGACAGTATTGTAAAAGATAAAATATCAAATGCCCTTTCAGCCCTAAAAGAAAAAGAACGATATGTCATAGAAAATAGGTTTATAACTGAGCCTTCCTTAACTCTGCAGGAGATAGGAGACGGGCTTGGGGTAACAAGGGAAAGGGTAAGACAGATAGAAAGCGCGGCTATTAAAAAACTGAAACAAAGGAAAGAACTTCAGGCATTAGCCAAGAATACAGGATAATACTTCCCAATTCCCACTTCCCAATTCCCAATTTATATCGCCCCGATGACCATCGGGGCAGGCCAAATCCTATTAAATTTTACTTTACACTATCGGTCGAATAAGGTATTAAATAGCCTGTAAACTGTGAAAGGATTGGATATATTGGAAAGAAGGCCAACATTAGCCATTGTAGACAGGGCTGCTATTAAATCAAATTACTTTGAGTTAAAAAAAAGTATTGCAAAAGATGTGGAGATGCTTGCAGTGGTCAAGGCAAATGCCTATGGCCATGGCGCTGTAGAAGCAGCAAAAACCCTGGAACATGCGGGATGCAATTTCTTTGGCGTTGCCATGTGTGAAGAAGGGGTAGAGTTAAGAGAGGCGGGCGTTAAATCGGCCGTCATTATTCTCGGCGGCATTTATCCGAATCAGATCAGGGATGTCATAGAATATGATCTGACGCCGGTGATATTTGATATAGAGACGGCAAGGAGAATAGATAGTCTTGCAGGCAAAACTGGAAAACGGATTAAGGTTCATATAAAGATTGACACTGGTATGGGGAGGCTCGGACTGCTTTCTTATCAGGTGGTGCCGTTTTTTAAAACCATGAAAGGGCTTGCCAATCTGGAGGTGGACGGCATTCTTTCCCATTTCGCGGAGGCAGATGAGGAAGATAAAGAGTTTTCAACAGAGCAGTTAAATCTTTTCATGAGGATAATAAAGGCTGTCCATGATATTGGATTTAATCCGAGGTTAACACATATTGCAAACAGCGCCGCAATTGTAAAACATGCGGATTCACACTTCAATCTGGTCAGACCCGGCATTATGCTTTACGGCGCATACCCAGCCGGGCACATGATTGAAAAGATAGACCTTAAGCCGGCCCTGAGACTCGTTACGCAGATAGTTCATATTAAACAGGCGCCAAAGGGTTTTTCCGTAAGTTACGGAAGAAAATACATAACTAAAAAAGACAGCATCGTAGCCGCAATACCTATCGGTTATGGAGACGGTTATCCCCGCTCCCTTTCTAATAAAGGAGAGGTTTTGATAAGGGGCCAGCGGGCAAAGGTGGCCGGAGCAATATGCATGGATATTACAATGCTGGATGTTACCCACATAAAAGGCGTAGAGCAAGGGGATGAAGCAGTTCTCATAGGAAAACAAGGTGATGACAAGATTACTGTAGATGAACTCGCAGAAAAGGCAGGCACTATTTCCTATGAGATACTTTGCGGCATAAGCAGCCGTGTTCCCAGAATATATATATGAGAGAATTCTTTGAAGGCCTTGGCAAATGGGCAGGCAGGGTAGTAAGCTTAGCAGGCGGGATGGCCCTCATGTTGTTTCAGGCTGCGGCATGGATGTTTGTCCCGCCGTT
>Ga0080064_1004284_pt1 | contig 18606 bp, 17 predicted proteins | sample Subgrocontami54m_FD_69260 | JGI IMG/M metagenome (GOLD analysis project Ga0080064, IMG submission 69260) | Subsurface groundwater microbial communities from S. Glens Falls, New York, USA - GMW46 contaminated, 5.4 m (SPADES assembly) (version 2) ...
GTTCCCATGTATCGACGCGACCATCGAGGTTGGTGTCCACTTCCACACGCTGGAGCACGTCCCGCGTGTAGAACTCGCGTCGGTCGACCACGCCGTCGCGCCGCGTCGAGATCTCCAGCCGAAGGTCATCGCCCGACGGATAGGCCCAGCTGTCTTCGATACCATCCGCCTCGGTTGATCCGCCGAGCCGCTCGAGCCGACCCTCCGAGCCGTAGTGCTCCCATCGATCGATGTGGCCATCCTGGTCCGTATCGCCTTCGAGACGAACGGGGCGCCCGTTGTACATGTGGGTTCGCACGTCGATGAGGCCGTTCCCGTCATAGTCATAATCCAGACGTATCAGCTGCCGGGTCGCAGGGTCGTAGACCGGGGTGACCTTCTGTCGCGACTCAGACGAGCAGGCAGTCGTCGTGATCGTCGTCAGGACCGCGCACCAAAACGTTCTCTTCATTGATAGGTGAATATGGAACCTGAGGCGCGGACCAACGTGCCTCGATAAAGCTCCGCCCTTTCAGTCACATTTCGTCCGTCGCACGCTGCAAGCAGCGCGGATGGTCCGAAATTTCCCACGCGATTAGTAAATTGCGGTGTCGAGGCGCGAGCCGACTCGATCATTAGGACTATCGGGCGGCTGTGTCAAGAACGATACCCTCTGCCAGTCTCAGCCGATACATTCTCAGCTGCGCCGCTCACTGAGCGATGTGCGGCGCTCGAACGAAGCACACGGGAAAGCGCACGGTTTAATATTGTAAGTCATTGTAAATAAAACAGTTATACCGATCAGTCTTTGAAATGTCTGCAGGAAATTGTCACGGTAACCGATGGAGGGGACTTTGCGGACGACGACTACGATGAGGAGCCGGAGGCACCGATAAGAACCGCGTGCCGGTCGCCCCTCCTACCCGCACGTCGGCCGCCTCAAACCGCCGCTCCGACGCCCGCCCCTTGTTGAAGTGGGCCGGCGGAAAGCGACAGCTCCTGCCGGTGCTGCGTCGTCTATATCCCGAACAGTTCGGGCGCTACATCGAACCATTCTTCGGCAGCGGAGCCGTGTTCTTCGATCTCCATGCGCGCGGCGCTTTCGAGCGGCGAACGGCCCGGCTGATTGACGCAAACCTTGATCTCGTCGGCTGCTATTTGGCTCTCCGGCGCGACATCGACTCGGTGATTCGGGCGCTCCGGGTTCTCGACGCCGGTCACCGCAGAACCGGCGACAGCCACTTCTACAGCGTGCGAGACGAACGCTTCAATCAGCTCCGGGAGCCGCTGCTGACCGAAGGCGATGCCACACGCTATACCGCGGAGCTCGCCGCGATGTTCATCTACTTGAACCGCACTGGATTCAACGGCCTGTTCCGGGTCAATGGCCGTGGCCGGTTCAATGTTCCCGCCGGCAGATACACCAATCCGACGATCTGCGACCCCGAGCATCTCCGGTGGGTGGCGCGCGCACTCACCTCGCCGAATGTGGCGATCGAACACGCCTCGTTCGAGCGTGGTCTGGACTCGGCAGGCGCCGGAGACTTCGTCTACTGCGATCCGCCGTACGCCCCTCTCACCGCGACTGCCAGCTTCACCTCCTACACTGCCGCTGGCTTTACCTCGCGCGATCAGGAGAGGCTTCAGCAGGCGGTGCTCCGAGCCGCGACGCGGGGCGCCGTCGTTCTGGTGAGCAACTCGAACGCAGCGATCGTGCAGGATCTCTATGGATCGGCGGTCGCGCAGAAGGCGGGATTTTCGGTCCATCGTGTTCCGGCGCGGCGGGCGATCAATTCCCGTGCGTCAGCGCGAGGACCCGTGGAAGAGCTCCTGATTACGAATGCGGCGGCGCCCCACCTGAAGAAGCGTCAGGCGCGAAGAACGAGTGAGACGCTCGTTCGCCGAACCGCCTGAAACCGCCCGCAGATCGTGATTCTGGGATCGCACCGGGCGCTTAGGCACCGGGCAGCCACACGAGCTTGCGACAGCTCGGGCATGCATAGGCGAGACGCAGATCCGAGACGAACGAGATGAATCCGCCGGCGCCGACTTGCGCACACGTCGGACAGACCGACTGGTTGCTGACCTCAACGCTGGCTATCCTGAGCGGCTGCCCTGTCAACGGATCGGGCACGACCGTCGGTGTGGGCTCATGGCGCGCGATGTGGGCGGACCCGTCGGAACGAAACAGCCCATGGAACGGATCGGATCTCATGGCAGCGACCATGGCCGCCGATGGTAGCATCGGACCGGCGGAGCCGCAACGTGTTGGGGCGTTCATAAAATGCTGAATGGCGAATGCTGAAGGCCGGATTCATTCAGCATTCCTCATTCAGCATTCAGCTTGCCCGACTCCCCCCGTGTTACGCTGAAACGCACGCGAAAGTGGCGGAACTGGCAGACGCGCCGGACTTAGGATCCGGTAGCCGCGAGGCTATGGGGGTTCGACTCCCCCCTTTCGCACCAACGACTGGCGAGGCACAGGCTTCCGCATCACGCACGCGAAGTCGTCCGCGGAGACCCGCCACCACATCCCGATCGTGGTCTCGTCAGCGGCAGCGAGACGCGGGACCTGAGCGGAGGTCTGGTCGTCGCCTGTAACTGCGGAGCAATTGATCGAGGCGGTTGAGAAATGTCAGCGGAATCGCTAGGACACTCCGTCCATCTGGCGTAGTCGTTGCCGCGTAACTTGCGCGACGAGGTGCACCACTGACGGCGCGGGTGCATCGGCGGACATTTCAATCGCGCAGCTATCGTCTCTACGGCGTTTCGTTCCACACATACAGGAAAGTGCCATCGCTGGCGGTGGCAACGTTGCGCCCGCCTTTTCGAGTCGCACGATTCAACGCCGACCGCACCTTCTCCTTGGTGTCTGCCAATTGTGCCAATGGCACCTTGAGGGCGACGCCCTTCTGTACCTGATCGAGATCCGAGAGGATCTTAGTCACAATCACTTTGTGCTTTCCATTGCGACCTTGCGGCACATCAGCCTGCGCCATGCCTTTGAAGTTCATCGGCACTTTTTTGCTCGGACCCGCCATCGCCCGCTCTCCTTGGGTATGCACAAACGTTAAACTAACGTGACGTAATCGTATGGTCTGCTAAACACCCTCATAAGTATACACCCAACCCGTTAACGCGCAAATATACACCCGACCCATTAAACAAAGGCTCTGCCGCCTGCGTCGCGACGCGCTTCGAGCACGTCGGGTATAAGGCCCGCTAATCGAGCACTTTAGTCAAGGCGAACGAAGCGACTCGGTTTCCAAAAGATATCACCCGTATGACGCGCGTCCCGGTACTGTTCATGGATGGCCAAATGGAACGACGCAACGCGGAAGTCCCAAACGCATTTCGAGCAAGTTCCTATCGAGTTCGTGAAGAAGATTGCCGACCAAGACGTGTCCAAGGACAAAAAGGCTGGAACGGTCCGCGTCAGTGCTGAGCCGACCTCAAGAAAGAAAGGGTGAGCCCCCCAGAGCGCGTCGGCCCGTTCGCTCGATAGAAACGGACGTTGAGCCTTGGTCGTCAGATCGAACCAGGGTCTCTCATCAGCAGCGAGGCTTCTATGCTCCACGAATTCATCACGAGCTGTCGTGACCCAATCATCGCGAGGACGAGGGAGAAACTGACCGATCGGCCTTGGCCGCTCGCGTCCACCAGTGAACTGGAGCATGGCGTACCGCTGTTCCTGACACAGCTCTCTGAGACGCTCCGGTGGGAGACGACGCCGACGCCGTTCTCACAGAAAGCGATCGGCGCTTCAGCGGTCCAGCACGGACGGGAGTTGCGGGCACTGGGGTTTAACATTTCTCAGGTCGTCCACGATTACGGTGATCTCTGCCAAGCCATCACGGAAGTCGCCCTCGAGCAGCACCTTCCGATCACGACCGAAGAATTCCACACACTGAATCGCTGCCTCGACACCGCGATCGCGGAGGCCGTGACAGAGCACGCGCGCATCACCGCCGAATCGCAATCGACGGAAGAGATTGAGCGATCCGGCCAACTGGCTCACGAAATCCGCGACATCCTCAACACCGCGCTCCTCGCGTTCAATACGTTGAAATTGGGAACCGTCGCGGTCAACGGCAGTACTGGAACGGTGCTCGGCCGAAGTCTCATGAGCCTGCGCGACCTCGTCGACAACACACTGTCCGAGGTGCGGATGGCCGCCAACATCCAACGGAGCGAGCGGGTGCCGGTCGCCGCTTTCCTGAGCGAAATCGCCGTCGTTGCCAACCTGCACGCCGAGTCCCGTGCCCTGCGATTCGCCATCGAGCGGATGGACCCTCAGATTTCCGTAAACGCCGACCCGCAGCTTCTCGCGTCCGCCGTGATGAACCTGTTGAACAATGCGTTCAAGTTCACGCACGCCGGCGGACGCGTGGTGCTCCGGGCATTGCGCGACGACGGGAGCGTGCGTATCGAAGTAGAGGATGAATGCGGCGGCATCCCCGACGGCGCGGATGACCCGTTCAAGGCGTTCGCCCACCGCCACAGGACCGACCGGACAGGGCTCGGTTTGGGGCTCTCGATTGCTCGAAAGGCCGTCAAGATGCATGGGGGCGACATCCACTTCCGTAACTTGCCTGGTAAAGGCTGCGTGTTCGTAATCGAAGTGCCCTTGGCTGCAGAAGATCAGCCCATTCCGCAAAACGTCGGATAAATCCGTCGCGAACTCGTGGGTGATGCGTGAAGAGGGAAGAAACAATGTCGACACCGCGCCGCCGCCGCAGAGATCGAGAACCGCTGAATCAGATTCGATCGGCCAGATGCATTCGAGCCGGTTGGCTTTAGAAGGCTCTCCGTGCCGCGGGTGGGGAGGCCCCATTCCGGCGAATAACGTCTCGCCAGGGGCCACGCCGATCGTCGCGGTCGAACCCGACGTTCTCGATGTGCGCGAGGCCGCCGCGTTCCTGCGCTGCAGCCCGAAGGTCGTGCGCCGCCTTGCACGCCTCCGGCAAATCCCGCACCGAAAACTCGATCGGCGGGGCACGCGCCGCTTCTCGCGTGCCGCGCTCGAACAGTTGCTGCAGAACAGGCAGGCGGCGTGAACCCGCGCACCTGGTTCTCCGAACACGGCGTAGGGTTGTTCCCGCTGCGGAACCGCAGCAAAGAACCCGCGTGCCGGTCCTGGGATGACTACACAGGGCCGGTTCACTCGCGCAACTACGCCGTCCGGCTACGTGACGCACAAGGGTGAGAAGTATCGCGGCAAGATTCCCGAGGCCGCGAACATGAACGAAGCCCGCACGAGGTTCGCGCTCATCGCCGCGAACGTGCGTAATGACCGTGACGCGCTCGACGGCTTCGCACCGGTCGGCAGCGGCCCTCGGATACCTTCGTGCTAACCAGCTTGCAAACCGGAATGCGGCTCGGCGAGCTTCGGGGGTTGTGCTACGAGCAGATCAACTTCCAGGCAGGGACCCTGCGCGTGGATCGGGCTTACGTGCAGGGCGAATGGACGACGCCGAAGAACCGCAAGATCAGGGAATTGGCGATATCGAGGCATCTGCTCGTGACGCTACGGGCGCAGCGGCGGTGGCGGCGGCATCCGAACAGCGACCTGGTGTTCCCGTCGAGCGTCGGCACGCCACTGGAGGTGAGCCATATTGATCGGGATTGGGAGGCGATGCTAAAAGCCGCCAACCTGGACTATCGCGCGCGCCACGCGATGCGTCATACTCATACGACGCTACAGCTCCAAGCGGGGACGCCGATCGCACGCGTGGCGGCGGCGGCAGGCCGCTCCATCGCCGAGACGGAGAAGACGTATTACCACGGGCTGCCGAAGGCTGGCGGCGACGACGCCGAGGTGCTCGCAGGGATCTTGGCAACGGCAAACGGCTACCAGATCCGATGCAGCCGGGACAGGACATGCCGGGACACATGTGTCTTTCCCGGGGGTTTTCAGCGGCTTTCAACGGCCACGAACGGCCGCGAACCTGCGGGTCGTCGCGCAGAAATAGGCCGGAATCTGCGATTTCTGGCCGAAAGCTAGAATGGTTCCGGTCCGCTTAGGATCCGGTAGCCGCGAGGCTATGGGGGTTCGACTCCCCCCTTTCGCATTCAGAGGGCAACGGAGCGTACGGAGCCAACGGTTCAACACGGAGACACGGGGGGAACGGAGATCCTTTGATAGAAGATCTCCGTTCACGTCCGTTGCTCCGTGCCTCCGTGTGAGACCGTGTCCTCCGTCCTCTCCGTGAGCTCATGAAAACCGAATTCGTCGACATCAGCCAGACGCAGAAGCAGTTCACGGTCGAGATCCCAAGCGAGGTCGTGGACGCGCAGATCGAGCGGGTGACGCGCACCTACACGAAGGCGGCGCGCGTCCCCGGTTTTCGCCCGGGCAAGGTCCCCGCGAAGATCGTCAAGCAGCGGTTCAAGGAGCAGATCCTCCAGGACGTCGCGCGGGAGCTGGTGCCGCGCGCGGTCGACGAGGCGCTGCAGGAGCGCGGCGTCGAGCCAGTGGACTCCCCCGATGTCAAGGACTTCGCGATCGACGAAGGACGCCCGCTGAAGTTCACGGCGACGTTCGAGACGGTGCCGGAGTTCGACCCCGGAGACCTCACGTCCATCAGGGTGAAGCGGCCGCTGGCGACAGTGGCGCCCGAGGCCGCCGATCAGGTGCTCGGGCGGCTGCGCGATCGCGCAGCGCGTTACGAGCCAGTCGAAGGGCGGCCGATTGCCGAAGGCGATGCGGCGGTCGTCGACATCGAGCGTGTGGACCCAAACGGCGAACGTGACAAGCACGAGCAGGTGCCCGTCACCCTCGGTGCGCCTGCCAACCCACCCGGTTTCGACGCGAACCTGATCGGATTGGCAGCCGGGGAGACGAAAACGTTCCCGATCCATCTTCCGGAAGACTACGCCGTTCCGGAGATGGCGAACACAGATGTGACCTATACCGTGACGATCAAGGAGCTGCGTCAGCGGATCGTTCCTGAACTGGACGACGAGTTCGCGAAGGATCTCGGAGAGTTCGAAACGCTCGCCGCACTCCGCGAGCGTGTGGCCGCCGATCTCCAGCTCGAGGCGGAAGTCGCCTCCAAGCGGCAGACGAGAAGTGAGCTGCTCAAGGCGCTCTCGCAGCGCGTCACTTTCGATCTACCCGCCGTCCTCGTGGACCGCGAAATGGACCGACGCGTCGAGGAGCTCGTGCGACGGCTCATGGACCAGCAGGTCGATCCACGTCAGGCGAACATCGATTGGCCGCAATTCCGCGAATCGCAGCGAGAGCCTGCGCGCGAGGCGGTGGCCGCCGCGATGGTGCTCGACCAGATCGTCCGCCTCGAAGGCATCGTCGCCGACGAGGAGGCGATCGCCCATGAGATCGAGCACCTGGCGACACGCCTCGGCCGTACTCCCGCCGTTGTGCGGGCTCAGCTCGAGAAGGAGGGCGGCATCGCGCGCCTGGCGTCGGGCATCCGGCGCGAAAAGGCGGTCGAGCTCGCGCTGTCGCGCGCGATCACCGCTGAGGACTGACGCGTCGCAAATCGAGGAACGAGCGCTCTAAACATAGTAGACTGGCACTTCAGCCCCACTACGTGACATCCCAGCGTTTCGCGTCTATGACTGGACAGTACACAAACCAGCTCGTCCCGATGGTCGTCGAACAGACCAACCGTGGCGAACGGGCCTACGACATCTTCTCCCGGCTGTTGAAGGACAGCATCATTTTCATCGGCACGCCGATCGATGATTCGATCGCGAACCTCGCCATTGCTCAGATGCTCTTCCTGGAAGCAGAAGATCCGGACAAGGACATCATGCTGTACATCAACAGCCCCGGCGGGTCGATCACGGCCGGGCTGGCGATCTACGACACGATGCAATTCATCAAGCCGGATGTGCAGACCATCTGCATCGGGCAGGCTGCCTCGATGGCTGCCGTGCTGCTCGCGGCCGGGGCGAAGGGGAAGCGATTCTCCCTCCCGAATTCTCGGATCGTGATCCACCAGCCGCTGATGCAAGGCCTCGCCGGTCAGGCGACCGACATCGACATTGCCGCGCGGGAGATTCTGCGGATGCGCGAGCGGCTGAACGACATCCTCGTCCTCCATACCGGACAGCCGGTCAAGCGAATCCAGGAAGATACGGAACGCGACTACATCATGTCGGCCGATCAGGGGAAGGAATACGGGATAATTGATGATGTCATCCGGAAACGGGTGTAACATCGAGAAAAGGCTTTAGACTCTGGACTTTAGACGCAACTCGGCCTCGGCCACCAGGCTCCCCACCTGTCCCCTACGGACTGGCTGGGGAACGACGGTCCAGAAGCCGATAAGCTCCTAGAGGCAAGAGCCGAAGCCAAAGAGCCCAAAGCCACATCCATGGTCAAGAAGAACGGCGAGTCAGAGATCCTTCGCTGCTCGTTTTGCAATAAGGACCAGAACGACGTCCGCAAGCTCATTGCGGGCCCGACGGTCTTTATCTGCGACGAGTGTGTTGAGGTCTGCAACGACATCATCGCGGACGACAACCGGTTCGATACCCGCGGAGTGCGCTCGGCGCTCCCGTCCCCGCCGGAGATCAAGAAGTTCCTGGACGAGTACGTGATCGGCCAGGAACGCACGAAGAAGAAGCTCGCGGTCGCGGTCTACAATCACTACAAGCGGATCGAGATCCAGAAGCAGCCGCGCAACCGCAATGACGTGGAGCTCACGAAATCCAACATCCTGCTGATCGGTCCGACCGGCACGGGCAAGACGCTCCTCGCGCAGACGCTGGCCAAGCTGCTCTCGGTCCCGTTCACCATCGTTGATGCCACCACCCTGACCGAGGCGGGTTACGTCGGCGAGGACGTCGAAAACATCATCCTCAAGCTGCTGCAGGCCGCGGGCGGCGACATCGAAAAGTGCCAGCAGGGCATCATCTACATCGACGAGGTCGATAAGATCTGCCGGAAGGACGAGAACCCGTCGATCACCCGCGATGTGTCCGGCGAAGGTGTCCAGCAGGCGCTGCTGAAGATTCTCGAAGGCACGGTGGCGAATGTGCCGCCGCAGGGTGGACGCAAGCACCCGCACCAGGAGTTCTTCCAGATCGACACGACCAACATCCTGTTCATCTGCGGGGGCGCTTTTGTCGGCCTCGACAAGGTGATCGAGCGGCGCATCGGCAAGAAAACGCTCGGCTTCAAGGCCGACGTGCAGTCGGTACAGAAGCGGGAAGTCGGGGCAACACTCGAGCAGGTGGAGCCAGAGGATCTGATCAAATACGGCCTCATCCCCGAGTTCGTCGGCCGTCTCCCGGTGGTCGGCACCCTGCACGAGCTCGACAAGCCGGCGCTTGTCCAGATCCTGACGCAACCTCGGAACGCCATCACGCGTCAGTACCAGAAGCTGTTCGAGTACGAGAACGTGAAGCTGCGCTTCACGGACGACGCGCTCGAAGCCATCGCTGAGTCGGCGCTCACGCGCAAGATTGGGGCGCGCGGGCTCCGGATGATCATCGAGGATCTGATGCTCGACCTCATGTACTCGGTGCCTGGACAGAAGAAGCTCCGCGAGATCGTCGTGACCCGCGAAGTCGTCGAGGCGAAGGATAAGTCCATTACACTGATAGAGAAGGCCGGTTAGACAGAGGCTACCGCTACAGGCTACGGCCTTCGGGGGCTACAGCCCGAAGCTCCGGTAGTCTGAAGCCTGTAGCCCGTAGCCAAGGATCTCAATGGAAGTCTACGAAACACTCCCCATCGTTCCCCTCCGGGACGTGGTCGTCTTCCCGCACATGATGATGCCGTTCGTCATCGGACGGCCGTCCTCTACGCGGGCGCTCGAGCATGCGCTCCTGAAGGACAAGCGGATCTTCCTGGCGGCCCAGCACGATGCCTCGGTTGACGATCCGAAGACCGATGACGTGTACACGATGGGATGCGTGGCGAACGTCGTCCAGAGCCTCAAGCTGCCTGATGGAAACATCAAGGTGCTGGTCGAAGGCGTGGATCGCGCGCGCGCCGTGGAGTGGAAGGAAGACAAGGGCTTCTATCGCGTGGTCGTGAAGGTGCTGCCGAAGCAGAAGGACGCCTCCGGCGACGTTGAAGCGACGATGAGCCGCGTCGTATCGCTGTTCGAGCAGTACGTGAAGCTGTCGAACAACCTGCACTACGACGCGATGATCGCCGCGGTCCGCGTGGATGATCCCGGCAAGCTCGCCGACACGATTGCCGCGCACCTGCTCGTCGGCGTCGACGAGAAGCAGAATCTCCTCGAGATCATCTCCCCGCTCGAACGCCTCAACCGCATCGCCGGCATCCTCGAGATCGAGGTGGACAAGCTCCAGGTCGATCGCCGCATCCAGTCTCGCGTGAAGAAGCAGATGGAGAAGGCGCAGAAGGAGTACTACCTCAACGAGAAGATGAAGGCGATCCAGAAGGAACTGGGCCGCAAGGACGAGAAGGGCAACGAAGTCGACGAGCTGAAGAAGAAGATCGAACAGGCGAAGATGCCGAAGGAGGTCGAGGAGAAGGCCGTCCAGGAGCTGAAGCGCCTCGAGGCGATGCCGCCGATGTCGGCGGAAGCGACCGTGTCCCGCAACTATCTCGACTGGCTGATTGCCGTTCCCTGGTTCAAGAAGACCCGCGAGAATCGCGACCTGAAGCACGCCGAGATCGTCCTCAACGAAGACCACTACGGGCTCGACAAGATCAAGGACCGCATCCTCGAGTTCCTCGCCGTCCGGTCGCTCGTGAAAAAGCCGAAGGCGACGATCCTGACGTTCTCGGGCCCTCCCGGCGTCGGCAAGACCTCGCTCGCCAAGTCGATCGCGCGCGCGATGAACCGCAAGTTCGTCCGGCTGTCGCTCGGCGGCGTGCGCGACGAGGCCGAGGTCCGCGGACACCGTCGCACCTACATCGGCGCGTTCCCCGGCCAGATCATCCAGATGATGAAGAAGGCGGGCTCCCAGAATCCGGTGTTCCTGCTCGACGAGGTCGACAAGATGTCGATGGACTTCCGCGGCGACCCGTCCGCCGCGCTCCTCGAGGTGCTGGATCCGGAGCAGAACAGTGCGTTCCTCGATCACTACCTCGACGTCGAGTACGACCTGTCGCACGTGATGTTTATCTGCACGGCCAACGTGCTTCACACCGTTCCGCAGGCGCTGCGCGACCGGATGGAAGTGCTCCAGCTCGCCGGGTACACCGAGCAGGAGAAGACCGAGATTGCCAAGCGCTTCCTGGCGCCAAAGGCCGTCGAAGGCACCGGCCTCACCAAGGACAACATCATCGTCACCGACGAGGCTATCCAGACGATCATTCAGCGCTACACGCGCGAGGCGGGAGTCCGGAACCTCGAGCGCGAGATCTCGTCGATCTGCCGCAAGGTCGCGCGAAAGGTCGTCGTCGAGGGGAAGGGATTCAGCGAGAACATCACCGGCGAAAAGGTGACGGAGTACCTCGGCGTCCCGCGCTTCCGGCCGAGCATGGCGGAGGAACAGAACGAGGTCGGGCTCGCCACCGGGCTCGCCTGGACCGAGGTTGGCGGCGAGCTGCTCGTCACCGAGGCGACACTCATGCCGGGCAAGGGCAAGCTCACGCTGACCGGCAAGCTCGGCGACGTGATGCAGGAATCGGCGCAGGCCGCGCTCAGCTACGTGCGCGCGCGGGCGCCGGAGCTCGGCCTGGCCGAGGACTTCCACTCGAAGATCGACATCCACATCCACGTGCCCGAGGGAGCGATTCCGAAGGACGGTCCGTCGGCCGGCATCACGATGGTCACGACGCTCGTGTCCGCGCTCACGAAGATTCCGGCGCGCCGCGATGTCGCCATGACCGGCGAGATCACGCTGCGCGGTAAGGTGCTGCCGATCGGCGGGGTGAAGGAGAAGGTGCTGGCCGCGCATCGCGCCGGACTGAAGAACATCATCCTGCCGCGCGACAACGAGAAGGACCTGGCGGACATTCCGAAGAACGTGCTCGACACGCTCGATCTGCACCTCGTCTCGACCATGGACGAGGTGCTGCGGATTGCACTCGCGCAGCCGCTGCCCGCCCGCCTGCCCGCCACGCCGGTCGTGGCGGAGGGAGCGCCGACGGATACGATTACGCATTGATGCGAATTGACCTTTGGGCCGACCTGAAGGTCGGCCCCTACGGCAGAATATGTCGGGCCCCTTGCTGAACGTAGGGGCCGACCTTTAGGTCGGCCCAAAGCCATTGCAGGTCGAAGCAGAATTCGTCACCAGCGCCGCAGGCGCAGGCGACTTTCCGCGTGACCGACTGCCCGAAATTGCGCTGGTCGGCCGGTCCAATGTGGGTAAATCAACCCTGATCAACGCGCTGGCGCGTCGCGCGATTGCCCGGACGAGCGCCGCCCCGGGGAAGACGCGACTGGCCAATTTCTACCGCGTGAAGGCCGGTCGCAGCCGGGCGCTATATCTCGTCGATCTTCCAGGGTATGGATACGCACGCGGTGGCGGTCCGGCAGCCGAGGAGTTCCGGCAGCTGACCAACGCGTACTTCGCACGTGACGTGGCGTGCGGCGTGCTCCTGTTAGTGGATGCACGTCATCCCGGGCTCGACAGCGATCGGGCGGCATGGGACTGGCTGCAGGAGCAGCCCGTGCCCAAAGCTGTGGTGGCCACGAAAGTAGACAAATTGACGCGTGCCGATCGCACGCGCCATGCTCGGCAACTCGATTCGACGTTTGCATGCCCTGTGCGGCTGGTCTCGGCGCACACGGGCGAAGGATTGGAAGAACTGTGGAAGCTGATCGTCAAACTGCCAAACCCAACGGTGACGGCGGTTCCGTAGCCGCGGCACCCACCGCGACACCTACCGCGACACCGGCCCCGGCTCCGCCCGCCGCTCCGGCCCCCGCCTCCGCGACGATTTCTCTCTCAGCGCTCAAGGAGATGAGCATCTCGGCGCTGACCAAGATCGCCAAGGACCTCGAGATTGCCGGCGCCACCGGCATGCGCAAGCAGGAGCTCATCTTCGAGATCCTCCGCGTGCGTGCCGAGAAGAGCGGCAACATCTTTTCGGAGGGCGTGCTCGAGACGCTGCCCGATGGCTTCGGCTTTCTCCGCGCACCGGACTATAACTACCTCCCGGGGCCCGACGACATCTATGTGTCGCCGTCGCAGATCCGGAAGTTCGACCTGCACACCGGCGACACGGTGTCGGGCGTCATCCGGCCTCCGAAAGATGGCGAGCGCTACTTCGCGCTCATCAAGGTCGAGGCGATCAATTTCGAGCCGCCAGAGAAGGTCAAGGACAAGATCTTCTTCGAGAACTTGACGCCGCTGTACCCGCAGCAGCGGGTCTCCCTCGAGACCGAGGGCGAGAATCTGTCGGGGCGCGTCATGGATCTCCTGACGCCGCTCGGCAAGGGACAGCGCGGGCTCATCGTCGCCGCGCCGCGGACCGGCAAGACGATGCTGCTGCAGAGCCTCGCGAACAGCATCACCAAGAACCACCCCGAGGTGTATCTGATCGTGCTGCTCATCGATGAGCGCCCGGAAGAAGTCACCGATATGCAGCGCTCCGTGCGCGGCGAGGTTATTTCCTCCACCTTCGACGAGCCCGCTCAGCGCCATGTCCAGGTGGCCGAGATGGTGATCGAGAAGGCCAAGCGTCTGGTCGAGCACAAGAAGGACGTCGTCATCCTGCTCGACTCGATCACGCGCCTCGCACGCGCCTACAACACGATCGTGCCGGCATCGGGCAAGATCCTGTCGGGCGGCGTGGACAGCAACGCCCTGCAGCGCCCGAAGCGGTTCTTCGGGGCCGCACGCAACATCGAGGAAGGTGGATCACTGACCATCGTCGCAACGGCACTCATCGACACCGGATCGCGGATGGATGAGGTCATCTTCGAGGAATTCAAGGGCACCGGCAACATGGAGATCCATCTCGACCGGAAGCTGATGGATCGGCGCGTCTTCCCCGCTATCGACATTCAGAAAAGCGGTACACGGAAGGAAGAGCTGCTCCTCAACAAGGAGGACCTCAATCGCGTCTGGGTGCTGCGAAAGGTCCTCACACCGCTGTCACCCACCGAAGCGATGGAGCTGTTGCTGTCGAAAATGGGCAAGACCAAGAACAACGCCGAGTTCCTGGCGGCCATGGCCAGCGGGAAGTCATAGACCGGCGACCAGACGGTCACACCCACCGGTTGTCGGCTACGAGCGGGCTGCGCCGGTGGACGAACACCACATCTCCTCTCCGCATGCGCCCGTCGCGCGGCCGGCCCGCAAGGGCCGCCACGTCATACAGCAGAAAGTCGCGCCCGGTCATGAAGCGGATGACATCCGCAAGCACGGGCATGCCGTTGTTTTCGATGGGATACATCTGAAACTCGGTGATCACGACCTCGGCGGCCGCCAGCACCGCCGTGCCCGCACCGAGTACGGCCAGCTCGTGACACTCCACGTCCAGCTTGAGCAGCGGCCGATCGGCTGGGGTGAGTCGTCCGGTCAGCAGCTCGTCGAGAGATGTGGCCGGGAATTCGACTGTCGGCTCCTGCACGATGGCAGTTGCAACCCATGCCCCGGTGTTCCCATCTGGCCCTGTACCCACCATCCGCACGGATGCGGCGCCCTCGCTGGTGAGTGCGAGGCGATGCACGATGAAACGCGGCGGGGCAAAGCGCGCGAGCGCGGCGTGGCAGGCGGTCTGCGGTTCGACGATGTGATACTCGCGCGCGGCGAACACGGCATGCGCCATGTCCGTCCAGGTGCCGACGTTGGCGCCGATGTCCACGACGACCGCCGGGGCGAACCCCTGCTGCCGTAGCAACCGCAAGGTGTCGGGCATTGCATCGAAGCGGTTGGCGGGCCCCCGATGCATGGTCCAACCTGCCAGGCGAAGTAGGTCGCGTAGCGCGCCCTTCATCTGAATTCCAGCGACATCATATCGTCGAGGCCCTCGGTGCCCCCGTCATACCTGTTGCTGCACCTGAACACCTCACGCCGGCAGCCACGACACCGGCTTCGGTGTGAAGACCAGAAAATACGTCGTCGCCAGGGGAGACGCGCGAAGTGCGGGCGAGGCTTCGAGCATCACGTGAGGCAAAGACGCGACCCACGGCGATGGCTGGTAATGACTCGGCACGATGAACGCGCACAGCGTTCCCGGGTGCGCCACCGAGAGGATCTCGTCGAGCCAGTGGTCCAGCGCCCAATGAAACCCCACTGACCAGAAGCTGTAGATGAAATCGTACGGTTCGTCTTGTGGCGGCAGCCGGCCGTCGGTGAGCCGTGCATCGAGGATCCGATAGCCGTGGACCTCATTGAAGTCCAGCGTCCGCCGCAGCAGCTCCAGGTTGCCGCAGAACGATGCCACGGACCGCCCGCCCAGCAGCTCGTATTTCGTGTCCTCGCCTGTCGCGTCGAAGAGATCGAACCGCGCATGTGGAAAATAGCGCTGGCTGAAGAACACGGCGGAGCGCCCAAGCCCGGGCCCGATCTCCAGCACACGGCGAGGCGGCGGCATCGCGCGCAGCAGCGGCGACAGCGCCGTATCCTCGGTCCAACAACTGCTGTTCTGATCCCGTTCCCACACGAGGCGAGACCGTTCGTCCGCGCGAAGCCAGTCGTATTGCGGAGCGATCAGTCTGACCGCACGAACGAAAACGTCGTCGATGGGAGGAATCCTGACCACCGTTTCGGGCTCACGCGCGACCCAACGGGCGATTGGCTGGCGCGCGACACGACGAACACGCCGGCGAAGCGTTCGCCAGATCAGCGAGCGCGGTGCGCGATTGAGATGCATGTATCCGGGTATTATCGTGCAGTCCGGTTACGGTCGGGCACTGGCACATGGGCATCGAACGTAATGCAGCGGCGCTCCTCCTGAAGCTCCGGGACGAAGGTGTCCACTTCGATCGGACGCTGACGCTCGGCCGCCAGACGCCCTACCTCGAGCCCCGTGAGTACGCGCGCGCCTTGCAGCGCGCCGGAGCGCCGCCCGTCCCGATGCCGGCGTACGCCGATGACTTCTTCCGGGCGCTCGGGGCGGCGCAGATCGACTCCGTCGACGCCTCGTCATTCGAAGGCGCCACGCTCGTCCACGATTTGAACCTGCCGATACCGGTTGAATGGCACCAGCAGTTCGACGTCGTCTTCGACGGCGGAACGCTGGAGCACATCTTCGACGTACGGACCGCGCTGCGTAACGTGATGCAGGCATTGAAGGCCGGCGGCCACTTCGTCGGCGTCTCGCCGTTGAACAGCTGGTGCGGCCACGGCTTTTACCAGTTCTCGCCGGAGCTCTTCTGGCGGACCTTCTCACCGGACAACGGATTCTCGGTGGTCGGGCTGTACGCAGCCGACGGCCGTGGGGCCTGCTACGCCGTGGCCGATCCGGCGGTGGTGAAGTCGCGTGTGGAGCTGTGCACCGCCAGTCCGGTCAGCCTGATGGTTCATGCTCGCCGTGACGCCGTACGGGACATCCTGCTGCACGCGCCGCAGCAGAGCGACTACGCCTCGGCGTGGAACAGCGAGACCACGTCCCCGCAGCCCCGAAGCCGCTGGAAGACCCTACCCGTCATCCGCGACCTGCTCCAGGCACGACGCCATGTCCGGTATCTACACCAGCGATCCTTCCAAAATCGAACCTTTTACACGCCGGTCGACCTGCGGCTGTAGCCAGGCGTCGGCAGCAGGTTTGGCTTCGCCGCAGGCCCTGCTATACTTTGGTGTTCAGCCTCTCGATGAGGGGCTCTCAGTGAAAGGGACTACCGTGAAGGAAGGGATTCACCCGAACTACAAAGAGGTCGAGGCTCGCTGCGCGTGCGGCAACACGTTCAAGACGCGCTCGACCAAGCCGGAGCTGCACCTCGAGATCTGCTCCGCCTGCCATCCGTTCTTTACCGGACGGCAGAAGCTGATCGACACTGAGGGGCGGGTCGAGCGGTTTACGAAGAAGTTCGGCGCACAGACGTCGGAACAGCGCAAGGTGGCCGCGAAAACGGCGAAGGTGACGAAGCCCAAGAAGACCACCAAGGCCGCTACCGCCTGAGCGCTCGAACGTCACCGGCGCCTCACTTCACTCCAGGCGCGGAATCGCGCGAGCGGTCGTCGTAGGACGCACCGGCAGGAACGACCTCGACGCTCCCCTTGGGTCCCTGCGCGAATATCGTCCAGGCAAAATTCGTCATCAGGCCGGAGATCTCCAGCAGTCTGCGCTCCGTGCCTTCGAACAGCACCACGTCGCGCGTGCTCGTGACTGCTCCCGGTGGGCCCTGAATCACGTTGTCGCGGGCCACGACCTTCGGCCGCGCTCCCGCATTTCTCCATGTCACGGTGCCGTCCAGGACTTCCCCGCCGATGCGTTCCGGGAAGGCTGGTTCCTGCTGCCCGCTGATTCCCGCGCTGACGGCAATGTAGTGGTAACCGTTGGAGAGCGTGGGGACGGCGTGATCATCAACGTCGTGCGGCGTGCCTGGCCGCCAAGGGCGGCCGCCGCCGAACGGGCCCGTCAGCTCGAGCAGTCCCGCCTGGAGACGGCAGGTGCCCCGCCTGGGTGGCGCGGGGTCGACAGAGCACGGCGTCCCGGCATCCGGCCCGACATCGATGAACATCGACGCGTACGCCACGCGATTGTCGGCAATCACCGCGCTTTCCAGGCCGGTCTGTGGTCCACCTGGGCCCTCGCCCACCCTGATGGGCGGCGCGTTCACCGCGCCGTCGTACTTGAAGGTGTTGCCGCGTACGACTGACGTACCGTGAACGACGGAATCGATCGGTCCCTCCGCAACGGAGTTTCTTTCCCGACCGCTCGATACCAGCACCCCGTTGTTGATGAAGACGTTATCGACAACCTGGGTTCGATTGACGGTGCCCGCCGTGTTGGCGATGGCGACGCCGACGCTGAAGTTGGAAATCTCGTTTCGCGCGATCACGTTGTCCCACGCGCCGGAGACGCTGCTGCCGACGTGGACGCCGAACGCGGAGCCCGGGAAGCCGAGCAAGACGTTGTCCGTAAGGGCCCCGCGCACGGAGCCCATTTCCACTCCATGTCCTGATTCCCGAACGAGATTCCCCGAGGCAAACCAGTCCGTCCCATTCAGGTTCAGCGCCGACGTCGACCCGCCAAAGGAAGGCCCTCCGAGCCCGCAGGGCCCCATCACGTTGTAATGGACCTGCCAGCGCAGGCTCTTGACCCCGCTCCCCATGACGTAGCACTCGTACGAGGGTCCGATACCGGCGGTATTGACGATCCAGACGTCCTCGGTGGCATAGCCCGTGATGACGTTCCGTGTCACGGACGTATGCGATACCTGCCGAACGGTGAGATCCGTGATTGCAATCCGAGACAGCCGCCTGCTCGGACGGACACCGGCGCGGCGTTCGGGGATTTCCGACTGTTCTCCCAGAGAGATGACCGCCTGGTGTGGCGTCTCGACGTCCCAATTCTCCAGAGCCGTCGCGTCCCGTCCGGCGCCGCGGATCCAGAGGTTGTTGTGCGCGCGGCGGCATCGCCCACGCTCGAACGTGCCTTTCAGCGCGCACGGGAGCGCGATCGTGCGAACCAGGTAGGTGCCGGCGGGGACTCTGAGTACGCCTCCTCGGTCGGGTTTGCCGTCTGTGGCATTCGCGAGCGCGTCTATTGCTCGCTCGAACGCCGACGTATTGTCCGTGCCCCACACGACGCGCGGCGACCCGTTCACCTCG
>Ga0080064_1004285_pt1 | contig 18605 bp, 13 predicted proteins | sample Subgrocontami54m_FD_69260 | JGI IMG/M metagenome (GOLD analysis project Ga0080064, IMG submission 69260) | Subsurface groundwater microbial communities from S. Glens Falls, New York, USA - GMW46 contaminated, 5.4 m (SPADES assembly) (version 2) ...
GGGGGCGGGCGGGCCTTTCCTCCCCCCCCCCGGGGGGGGGGGGGGGGGGGGGCGCCTTTGGCGGGGGGCGGGGTGGGGTAAGGCCCGAAGACCCCACCCCGCTGCTCGCTACGCTCGCAGCGACCCTCCCCACAAGGGGGAGGGATAAGCGCGTCCGGTTTGACATCCAGTTTGCCGCCGCCACTAATCGGCTAACATCGGCAACCGACCGCAACCGGGCACACCCATGCAGCGCGTGACCATCACCCTTGACGACGAGCTCATGACTGAGCTCGACCAGATCATCGCCGCCCGCGGCTACCAGAACCGCTCCGAGGCGATCCGCGACCTTGCCCGCTCGGGCATCCGCGAGGCAGCGCAGACGCTTGGAAAGCAACGCGACTGCGTGGCGGCGCTGGTCTATGTCTACGACCACAATGCCCGGCAGCTTTCCAAGCGCCTGGCCGATACTTTCCATGACCACCACGAATTGTCTCTGGCGTCCATGCACGCCCATCTCGATCAGGAAAGCTGCATGGAGGTGACGATCCTGCGCGGCAAGACCGACACCGTGCAGCATTTTGCCGAGCATGTGATTGCCGAACGCGGCGTCCGCCACGGCCGCCTGGTGCTGGTTCCCACGGACCTCCTGATCAAGCCGCATAGCCACGGCCATGAGGAGCACGAGCATCCTCACCCCCACCCGGTCAGGCGCCGGCGCGGGACCTGACGGGCCTCAAAGTCCAAGGCTGGCCGGGCTTGCGTCCTGTACGATATTCTTGCTAAACGATCATATCGTGGTATGATGTTTTATATTATGCATCATACTTCTGCTTCGACAGAGGTTCTCATGGCGTCCCCATTCCTGCGATCGTTTGACGATGGCGTCAGCCATACGCGGGGCAAGACCATCAGCATCTATGCGCTCCTGATCGCCGTGAATCTGGCCGTCTGGGCCTGGGCCTTCCTCACCTTCCACGATCAGCCCATTCTGCTCGGCACGGCTTTCCTCGCCTACAGCTTTGGGCTGCGTCACGCGGTGGACGCCGACCACATCGCCGCCATCGACAACGTGACGCGCAAGCTGATGCAGGAGGGCAAGACGCCGCTCACGGTCGGCCTGTTCTTCTCGCTCGGCCACTCGACCGTGGTGGTGCTGGCGTCGATCGGAATCGCGGTGACGGCGATGGCCTTCAAGGATCACATGGAAGAATTCCATCCGGTCGGCGGCTTGATCGGCACGTCGGTTTCGGCCGCGTTCCTGCTGCTGATCGGCGCCATCAACTTCGTCGTGCTGGTGAATGTCTGCAAAGCCTTCCGCCGGGTGAAGAACGGCGGCACGTATGTGGAAAGCGATCTCGATATTCTGCTGGCGAATGGCGGGCTTTTGACGCGCATTTTCCGGCGGCTGTTCAGCCTGATCGGCCGCAGTTGGCATATGTATCCACTCGGCTTCCTCTTTGGGCTTGGCTTCGATACCGCGACGGAAGTGGCGCTGCTCGGCATTACCGCGGCACAGGCTTCAGGCGGATTATCGATGTGGTCGATCCTGATTTTCCCGGCTTTGTTCACCGCCGGCATGGCGCTGCTCGATACCACCGACAGCATCCTGATGGTGCGCGCCTATGGCTGGGCCTTCGTAAAGCCGGTGCGCAAGCTCTATTACAACATGACCATCACCTTCGTGTCGGTCGTGGTGGCCGTTGTCGTCGGCGGCATCGAAGCGCTGGGATTGATCGGAGAGGAATTCAGCTTGAGCGGGGGTCTGTGGGACGTCGTCGGCGCTCTCAACGATCAACTTGAGATGCTCGGCTACCTGATCGTCTCGATCTTCATCGGCAGCTGGCTGCTGTCGATGCTGGTTTATCGTTTGAAAGGGTACGATCGGATTGAAGTGACTTCTCCCGCTCTCGCGTCACAGACGTAGTCACCCGCTCATCCTTGACTTGATAGCGCTACATACCGCGCGCGGCGGCGGCGCTCATGGCCAGCACGCGCGCGACATGAATAGCCTGCCGCCCCGTGCCGTCATGGATTTGTTGGCGGCAGGACGTGCCGTCCGCAACCAGCAACGTATCGGGCGCGGCTTTGCGCACTGCCGGCAGCAGAGATAGTTCGCCCATGGCCAGCGAGACGTCGATGGTGTCCGCGCCATAGCCAAAGGATCCGGCCATGCCGCAGCAGCTTGAGTCCACCGTTTCCACCGCAAGACCGGGAATGAGCCTCAGCGCTCCCTCTACCGCCCCCATGGCGCCGAAAGATTTCTGATGGCAGTGGCCGTGCAGCAATACCCGTTCTCCGACGGGCCGGAGCGCGAGGTTTAGCTTCCCGGCCTCGGCCTCGCGCACCAGAAATTCCTCCAAGAGGAAGGCGTGAGCGGCGAGCCGCCGCGACGCCTGCCCGGGAATAAGCGCCGGTATCTCATCGCGAAAGCCAAGCAGACAACTGGGTTCGAGGCCGATCACCGGAATGCGGTGGGCGAGATAAGGTTCGAGAGCGGCAAGGACACGCTCGGCTTCCTTTCGCGCTTCATCGATCAGACCCACCGACAAAAAGGTGCGACCGCAACAGAGTGGACGCGTGTTGTCATCGACCGGCGTCGCGACATGCACGCGGTAGCCGGCGGCACCGAGCACCGACAGCGCGGCGTCGACATTCTCGCGCTCGAAATAGCGGTTGAAGGTATCGGCGAAGAGAACGACGTCTCTGCCGTCATGCCCAGCCTTGTGCCGGGCATCCACGTCTTTGCCCCACGAAGAAGACGTGGATGGCCGGGACGAGCCCGGCCATGACGATTCATTATCATCGCGAAACACGTCGCTCCGCCATTTCGGCAGCGCGCGGCGCGCCGCGAAACCGGCAACGGCTTCCGACAAGGCCGCCGCGCCGGGGATCATATCGCGCAGATTGAGCAGCCAGGGCAGCTTGCTGGCGTAAGGCGCATAGCGCGGCAGATAGCCAACCAGCCGCTCGTGCAAGGAAAGACCATGCTTGGCCGCGCGCGCGGCCTGAACCTCGATCTTCATGCGCGCCATGTCCACGCCGGTGGGACATTCGCGGCGGCAGGCCTTGCAGGAAACGCAAAGTTTCAGTGTCTCGGCCATGTCGTCGGAGGCGAAAGCATCAGCCCCAAGCTGGCCGGTGATCGCCAGCCGCAAGGAATTGGCCCGGCCGCGGGTGACATCGCGCTCGTTTTTGGTGACGCGATAGGATGGGCACATGACGCCGCCGGACAGATTGCGGCAGGCACCGTTGTTGTTGCACATCTCCACCGCGCCCTGGAAACCGCCGCCCATGCCGGGATACGCCGACCAGTCGAGCCGCGTGGTCATCGGCTGCGGGCGATAATGCGGGCCGTAGCGCAGCAGCTCGCGGTCATCGAATTTCGGCGCGCGCACGATCTTGCCGGGATTGAACAACCCGTTTGGATCGAAGCTGTCCTTCACGTCCTCGAAAGCGCGCACGAGGCGCTCGCCGAACATCGGCGCGTGAAACTCCGAGCGCACGATGCCGTCGCCATGCTCGCCGGAATGCGAGCCCTTGTAGGCGCGCACCATGGCGAAGGCTTCCTCGGCGATGGCGCGCATCGCCTTCACATCCTTGTCGAGCCGCAGGTTCAATACCGGACGCACATGCAGGCAGCCGACGGAGGCGTGCGCATACCAGGTGCCGCGCGTGCCGTGCTTCTCGAAAATTTGGCTCAGCCGCGCGGTGTATTCCGCCAAGTGCTCGAGCGGCACCGCGCAATCCTCGACAAAAGAAATGGGTTTGCCCGCTTCCTTCATCGACATCATCACATTGAGGCCGGCGGTGCGCAGCTCCGTAATGGCCGTCTGCAATGCCGGGTCAAGCACCTCGACCACGCCGCCCCAGTGCGCGCCGCTCTTGTCCCAGCCGAATCCGAGATCGCCGATGAGCTGTTCCAAGCGGCGCAGGCGGCGGAGATTTTCCTCCTGATCGTTCTCGCCGAATTCCACCAGCAGGATGGCGTCGGGCTCGCCGCGCACAAATTGCCGCAGTGTCGGCTGAAACATCGCGATCTCGCTCGCCAGCCCGATCATGGTGCGGTCGACAAGCTCGACCGCGATGGGCCCGAGCTTCACGATATGCTGCGCGGCGTTCATCGCTTCGTGGAAGCTGCCGAAGTGGCAAGCGCCCACCGCGCGGCGGCCGAGCAACGGCGAAAGCTTCAATTCGATCTTGGCCGTGAAGGCGAGCGTGCCCTCGGAGCCGACCAGAATATGCGCGAGGTTGGGATCGTTGTTGCCGGGAACGAGTGCATCGAGATTATAGCCGCCGACGCGGCGCTGCACTTTCGGAAAGCGCGCCTCAATTTCGTGGGCTTCCCGCGCCGCAAGTTCCAAAAGATGCCGGGCGAGAGGCCGCATCGTTGCATCAACGCCGGAAAGATCGGACGTGACGCGACCGAAATGCGCAGCCCGGCCATCGGGCAGCACGGCATCAACCGACAGCACATTTTCGCGCGTATTGCCGTAACGCAACGAGCGCGCGCCGCAGGAATTGTTGCCCACCATACCGCCGAGTGTCGCGCGTGAGGAGGTGGAAATATCGACGGGAAACCACAGCCCATGCGGCTTCAGCGCGCGGTTGAGTTCGTCGAGAACAATGCCCGGCTCGACCATGCAGCGGCGGCCGGCCACGTCGACCTGCAAAATCCGCGTGAGATATTTCGAGCAGTCAACAACCAGAGACTCGTTGACGGTCTGTCCGCATTGCGAGGTGCCGCCGCCGCGAGGCAGCACGCTGACGCCCTCCGTCCGCGCCAGCGCGATGGCCCGCTCGGCTTGCGCGATGCTGCGCGGAATGACGACGCCGACAGGCATCATCTGATAGTGCGAGGCGTCGGTGGCGTAGCGCCCGCGGGTAAAGCGGTCGAAATGCACTTCGGGCAATTCAGCCCTGAGCCGGCGCTCCAGGCCCGGCATCTGCGCTACCGCCACGGCGAGCCCTCATTGTCGGCGGTGCACGTCATTTCAAATGCCGCTCATGCTTTAGTCGAAGGCGCGCATCATGCGCGGATTGGCATCCATTCAATTGCCCTTGACCCAACTGTCGCATCCATAGTTCAACGCGACAAGCACTCTGGCGACAGCCCGCTAGCAAGCACCTTGAAGGATAGGTCCATGCCGCAGAATTCCTCCCGCCCGGTGGGGCGCCATTTCCTGCATATCCCCGGGCCGACGCCGGTACCGGATCGCATCCTGCGGGCTATGGACACGCCCATTATCGATCATCGCGGTCCGGAATTCGCCAAGCTCGCCCGCCGCTGTCTGGACGGCATCAAGACCATCTTCAAGACCACGAATCCCGTCGTCATCTATACCGCGACCGGCACCGGCGCCTGGGAGGGCGCGCTGGTCAATACGCTTTCGCCGGGTGACCGCGTTCTGATCGTGGAGACAGGGCAGTTCGCGCTGCAATGGAAGAACATGGCGATGAAATTCGGCCTGAAGCCGGAAGTCATCGCGACCGATTGGCGCACCGGCGCGGATCCGGCAGCGATCGAAGCCAAGCTGCGCGAGGACAAGAATCACGAGATCAAGGCTGTCTGCGTCCTGCATAACGAAACGGCTACGGGTTGTCTTTCGCCGATTGCAGAAATTCGCAAAGCCATCGACAGCGCCAAGCATCCGGCGCTTTTCCTCGTGGATACGATCTCGTCGCTCGCTTCAACCGACTACCGTCATGACGAATGGGGCGTGGACGTCACCGTTGGCGGCGCACAGAAGGGCCTCATGCTGCCGCCCGGGATGTCATTCAACGCGATCAGCGACAAGGCGCTGGCGGCGTCGAAGACGTCGAAGCTGCCGAAGTCGTTCTGGGCATGGGACGAGATGATTGCCATGAACAAGAACGGCTTCTTTCCCTATACGCCGGCAACGCAGATGCTGCAGGGGCTCGCGGTGGCGATCGACATGCTGCACGAGGAAGGGCTGGAAAACGTGTTCTCCCGTCATGAACGCCTGGCCGAGGCGACGCGGCGCGCGGTGCGCGGCTGGGGACTGGAGATCGTCTGCCGGGATTCCAAATACTATTCGCCGACCGTCACCGGCGTGCTGCTCCCGGAAGGCCACAACGCGGACGCTTTCCGCAACCTGGCGCTGGAGCGGTTCAACATTTCCTATGGCGCGAGCTTCGGACCTCTTGTCGGGAGATATTTCCGCATCGGTCATCTCGGCGACACCAATGAGCTGATGCTCATGGGCGCGCTCGCCGGCACGGAAATCGCGCTGGCGATGGCCGGCGTGCCGCACAAGAAAGGCGGCGTGCAGGCGGCGATCGATTATCTCGCCTCGGCGGATAAATCGGGGGGCACAGCGGCGGAATAACGGCCCCGCCGGCGCGACGGATGCGGGCGTCTCTTTCATCTCCGCTTTAGGGTTTAATATTCTTATTTTTCGGCAATCATTGATATTATTTTCTTTTTGCCCCCGGGTTCGGCCTATTATATAGAATATACATTCTAAATAGGCCGGTCCGATGAACGCCAACCTCAATGCAGTCACCGCCGCCAAGCTTAATAAGGCTTTGGCGCAAGCAAGCCCGGGCGAGATCGTCGCCGAGGCGCGGCGGCTTGTCGGCCAGCAGCGTCTGGCCGTGGCGTCGTCTTTCGGCATCGAGTCCGCGACACTGTTGAAGATCGTCGCCGACGTCGATCCCGCTATTCCCGTGCTCTTCCTCGACACCGATTGGTTGTTTCCGGAGACGCTCGCCTATCGCGACACGCTAATTGCGCGGCTCGGCTTAAAAGACGTGCGCACGATCAAGCCGTCAGCCGCGGCCGTGGCGGAAAAGGATCCGGCGCGCAACCTGTGGGCTGTTGATCCGGATGCCTGCTGTCATTTGCGCAAAGTCGAACCGCTGGGCGAAGTACTCGACGGCTTCGACGCCTGGATCAATGGACGCAAGCGCTATCAAGGCGGCGAGCGCACTGAAATTCCCGTTGTCGAATCCGAAGGCTCGCGGCTGAAATTCAATCCGCTGGCGCGGGTGAGCCCGGCGGATATCGTGAAAATGTTTCGCGCCTGGAATCTGCCGGCTCACCCGCTTGCCGGCCAAGGTTTCACCTCGGTCGGCTGCATGCCTTGCACACGGCGCACCAATCCGGGCGAGGATACGCGCGCCGGACGCTGGCATAATCAGCTTAAGACGGAATGCGGCATCCATTCCCGTCCGCTGGAAGCCGCGCAAGGTTCGCCGCGCCAGTAAGCGCGTCAAGCCGCCGCCTAGCGGTGCTGGGTGACCGTATCCACCAGGGCAACACGGCCTTTCTTCACCTCGGCAATGGCGCGTTCCAGCGCGGGGCGGATGTCTTTCGGATTGTCGATCGGACCTTCGCCATAGCAACCCATGCTGCGCGCCAATGCGCCGAAGTCCGGCTCGGGACCGAAAAGGTCCATGCCGATATGCGCCTTGGCCTCGTCGGTGCCGCGCAGCCGCGCCATGCGGATCTGATGCTCCCAATCGTTGTAATAGGCGCGGTTGTTATGCATCACGATCAGCATTGGGATTTCATACTTCGCCGCGACCCATAACGCGCCGGCATCGAACATGAGGTCGCCATCGGGCTGGATGTCCACCACGAGACGGCCCTTGTTCTTGTGCGCGAGCGCGACGCCGATGGAGATGCCGATCTGGGTGGACGTGCCAAGCTCGACCCCGGGGTGCCGGTAAGGCTTGTCGAAGTCCCACAGCTTGGGAATGGTCTTCTTAAGGTCGTTTGCGGTCAGTACCCAATCTTCGTTCTTGATGACGTCCCAGACCTCGAGCGCCAGGCGGCCGAAGGTGACCGGGGAAGCGTCCCAGTTCTTGCGCGCATCGTCCTGCCACTTGGCCCAGACTTCGTCATGCCGCTTGCCGAGCTCCACCTTGCGGTCGGCGATCTTCTTCTGCAGCTTGCTGTCCTTGGAGATGCGCTCCTGGCAGATGCGCGTGAGCTCCGGGACGCCGAGGATGGTGTCGCCGAGTGCGCGCACCGAGCAGGGCTGCATGCGGCAATAGTCCATCGCCCATTTGCTGATGTTGATCTCGCCGAAACCGATCTCGACAAAATCGCAATTTTCCGGCACCAGCGACTCCAGCGTGCGCGCGGTGCTGTTGAGCTCCATGATCTGCTTTTCGTAATCGCGCACGTCGAGACCGACCAGAAGGTCGGTCTTGCGCAGCGACTGTTTGTCGAAGGTCAGATAGAGCGGATGCTTGTTGGGGAAGTTGAGCGCACTTGGGATGCTCCACACGCCGGCGCCGACGGTCTCCGCCAGCTTCACTAGGCTCTCAAAGCCGCCTTCGCGGCGGCCGTGATATTCCGGCATCAGCATCGGATGCTCGGCATTCAGCAGCTTGTCCGCGATCGCTTGCAGCGCCTTCGGGTCCGGCATCATGCGTGCCGGCGTGGCTGCCGCTTCTTTCGGCGGCAGCGGGATTTTTTCCGTCAACGGCGCTTCCTGCAGCGCAGCGTCGTAGCACATGTAGATCGGACCGGTCGGCTGGGTCGTCATGATCGAATAGGCGCGCGCGAAGGATTCCGGCACGCCGTCAATCGAGCTCGGCTGGTAATCCCATTTGGTGTAGTCGCGGACGGCGTTGCCTTGCACCAGTGCGGTATGCGTCCAGTCGATATGCGGACGGCGCTTACCTTCGTCCATCGGGCCGGTCGCGCCCATGATGAAGACTGGCGCGCGGTCGATATAGGCGTAATAAATCGCCATGCAGGCGTGCAGCAGCCCGACCAGATTGTGCAGGATCACCGCCGTCGGCTTGCCGGTTGCCTTGGCGTAGCCGTGCGCGATCTGCACGGCGATTTCTTCGTGATTACACAGCATCATCGGCGGTTTGTTTTCGCCGTAATTGACCAGCGAGTCGTGCAGACCGCGAAAGCTTGCGCCCGGATTGAGCGTGATGAAGGGGAATCCATATTGCTTGATCAGGTCGACGATGACGTCGGACTGCCAGCCGGTGTAATTCTTAACTTTCGCGTCCATCGGTATACCTTCGTACTACGCGTGGCAGGGACAGATTAAGACAAGCCGCCAAGGCTCATTTCCGAGCCCAGATGCAGGCAATGTTCTATCGTGAAAATTCCGCTCTTGAAAGCAGACTAACGGCGAGCCTCCCAGCCCATATATCGAGGCAGCGGGCCAAATCCGGCTCAAAAAAAACCGGCGGGGTAAAACCCCGCCGGCTACAATTTACGGCTTCGCTGCCGCTCACTATTGCGGCGGCTTGAGCATATCCGCGGTTTTCTGCACCGTGGCCTTGTCGGTCTTGTAGGCCTCTTCGATGATCTGCTGCACTTCCTCGCCGGAAATCGGCGAGATTTCCAGCTTCTGCTTTTCCGCTTCAGCCAAGAAGTCCTTGTCCTTCACGGTGTCCATGAAAGCTTTGCGCAGGGCCGCGGCCCGGTCCGCCGGAACTCCGGGAGGAGCCAAATAGGGCCGGCCCAAAGCTTGCCGCGCGAAGACCAGATTGAGTATCTGTTTTTGCTCCGGCGTCTTCGCCAGGTCCATGATGAGCGGGACATCCTTCAGGTCCGGGTGCTTCGCGCCGGAGAGCTGCACCAAGACATTGATCTTTTTCTCATCAAGCCAAGCCTTTTGAGTGCTGAGAACACTCGACCATGACCAGCCGCAGCGGCCTTGCACTTCTCCGCGTTCCATGGCGAGACTGACGTCGTTGCCACCGGGATAACCTGTAACGATCTTGAACTTGGTCCCGAGCACGCCATTGACGATACGTGGGAATTGGTCGGTATCCGCGGACGGTCCGGTGCCACCGACAACCAGTTCCTTGGTCTTCAACTCTTCGATGTTTTTGATGCCCGTGGTGTGCCAAGCCACGCAGACGCTGACTTCGTTATTGGCGCTGCCGATCCAGGTGAACTTGGCAGCATCAAACTGCGCTTCCGCAGCGCCAAACAAAGGATCGAAGGGAGCGCCGCGTCCGATGGTTCCGAACACGGTCCCGTCTTTCGCAGCGGTGTTGTAGAGGTGGTTCGCCGCCTTCAGGCTTCCGGCGCCGTCGAGATTCTTCACCACGATGGTTGGGTTGCCCGGGATATGCTTGCCCATGTGGCGAGCAAGCAGCCGAGCATAGGTATCGTAACCGCCGCCCGCGCTATAGCCGACGATCAGTTCGATCGTCTTGCCTTTGTAGAATTCGGCCGGGGTTTGCGCCGACCCGGTAACTGGAACTGTAGCCAGGGCGACCGCTGCCGCCACGCTACACGCAACATAACTCATTCGCATAGTCATCCCTCCATTGCTCCCTGTTCACTTAGGCCTGTAGGAAGAGCCACGCTCTTCCCACTAACCCTTTCATATTTAAAGGTCATTTTTAATGTGGCTTTGCGCCGCGCCTCCCTGCCATTTTATAAGCAGATTCTATCCTTTTGCGGACTTGGCGGCTATAAAGCCAGATAAGACCGCTCCTTTCAATGGACCTTCTCAAAAAACTGCATTTTACTTCAGAATGGACTGCCGGGTGGGGCAGACGGGGAAACATATCCAATGCAAGCCGACATGTTTTCAATGGCATGGCACGCACTGTTGGTGCTGCTTGAGCCGACGCGTCTTATGGTTTTGTGCATCGGAGTTTTGATCGGGCTCGCGATTGGCGTGTTACCAGGGCTGAGCGGCATCGTCGGCTTGGCGATGTTGATCCCGTTCACATACAACATGGATCATTACACGGCCTTTGCTCTGTTGCTGGGCATGGCCGCCGTTATCACCTCTTCGGATTTCATAACGGCCATCCTGTTCGGCGTACCGGGGCATGTCGGAGCGGCCGCCACGGTCATCGATGGGCACGCGATGGCGCGCAAAGGCGAGGCAGGCCGCGCTTTCGGAGCGGGCTTTGCGGCTTCCCTGGCAGGCGGCATCATCGGCGCCCTCGTGCTTGCGCTGAGCATTCCAATCCTGCGGCCGGTCCTTCTTTCCATCGGGTCGCCTGAGCTTCTAGGCTTTGTGTTTTTCGGCATGTCCATGGTGGCCACGTTGAGCGGCCGTGCGCCACTCAAAGGACTGACCGCGGCCGGAATTGGCTTGATGATTTCCATGATCGGGTCGCGATCGCCTACCGGCACGATGCGGTGGACCTTCGACTTACTCTACCTGTGGGACGGCGTGCCGCTGATCCCGGCAACGCTTGGAATTTTCGCGTTGCCGGAGCTGTGTGAACTTGCCATTTCGCGCCAGCGTATCGCTGGAGAAAATGCCGCAAACATCGACTTGTCCAGCCAATGGCAAGGCGTCCGCGACGTCGGCAAACATTGGTGGCTGGTGGTGCGCTGCTCGATCCTCGGCACGGCTCTTGGCGCGATCCCGGGCCTCGGCTCAGCCGTCATCGACTGGATCGCCTACGGATACGCGCAACGCACCGAGAAAAATCCCGAGACATTCGGAACGGGCGACGTGCGCGGCGTGATCGCGCCGGAGAGTTCCAACAACGCCAAGGAAGGCGGACATCTCGTTCCCACCATCGCATTCGGCGTGCCCGCGGGTGCTTCCATGGCGATTCTGCTCGGCGCATTTCTGATGCATGGCCTGACGCCGGGCCCCGAAATGCTGACCAAGCATCTCGATGTGACTTATTCGATCGTCTGGAGTCTGACGCTCGCGCACGTCATCGGCGCGGTCATATGCCTCTTCGGCAGCGGCTGGCTCGCGCAAATATCGCGGGTTCGCCCGGAAATATTACTGCCGATCGTCCTCTCTCTCGTGTTCGTCGCGGCTTATGAGGGAACGCACGACTGGGGCGATCTTATATCGCTGCTGGTATTCGGTCTGCTCGGCTGGATCATGAAGCGTTGCGGATGGCCGCGCCCTCCTCTCATTCTCGGGCTGGTAATTGGCGGCATTTTCGAACGCTATCTTTATATTTCGACCGAGCTCTTCGGTTGGGGCTGGCTTATCCGCATCCCGGTTATGGTCATCCTCGGCTGCACGATCTGGGCGATCTATCGGCCGGTCTCACACATCATCAAGGCGCTGGTGCAGGAGTTCAGGCATATCGGCAGCCACAAGATGCGTTTTGGCCCGTCGGCGGTGTTCACCGCGGCGATCATCCTCACCATCGTCGTTGCGCTGATCTCCTCCACGCGCTGGCCGGCGGCGGCCAGGATCGTGCCCATTACAGCCTGCTACCTGGCGCTGATTGCGGCTGTTCTCAATCTCGTCAATGAGATCTTCGGGCCCGAGCGGGCGGTCACCGCCAACGTCGATGGCGGCGTCGACACCGGCTCCGCCCCCTCTCATATCGATGAAAACTATAACCTCACGCTCGGCGAAGTGCGCCGGCGAGCGGGCACCTTCTTCTTGTGGCTGGGATTTCTTCTGGCGCTGGTGGCGCTCATTGGCTTCATCCCGGCTATCCCGGTCTTCGTATTCGTTTACATGAGCTGGGGTTTCGACGAGCCGCGGGCTTATGCCGCCCTCTATGCGGTATGCACGGCGGTGTTTTGCTGGTTCGTGTTCGACCAGCTGCTGGCCGTTCACTGGCCGCTATCGTACCTCGGCGACTGGTTCCCCGCACTGCGATCTGCCTATGGCCTGAGCTGACGTGAAGACAAGCCGCGGCTAGGCGTCGATCGCGGCCTTGACCCGATCGGGCGTCAGCGGCAGATCGCGGATGCGCGCGCCGGTCGCGTTGGCGACTGCATTGGCAATGGAAGCCGCCGCGGGTCCTTGCGCGGCTTCGCCGGTTCCGAGGAGCGGCTGACCTGGGCGATCGATGACCTGGACGTCCACGCTCTCCGGCACGGCGGCAAAACGCATAATCGGATAGCCTGCCCAATCGCGGCTGGTAATGCGTGTCTTGTCGAACTGGACGGCTTCGTTGAGCGTCCAGCTCGCCGATTGCAGGATGCCGCCCTCGATCTGATTGCGGATGCCGTCGGGATTCACCGCCTGGCCGCTGTCGGCCGTGGCCGCGACGCGCAGCAGGCGGACCGCGCCGGATTTGCGATCGACCTCCACTTCGGTGGCGACCGCGACATAGGTGGATGAATTGCGGTAGCGCCCATAGGCGAAGCCGCGCCCGCGGCCGCCGGGCAGCTTTTCTTTCGACCAGCCGAAACGCTCGGCTGTCATCTTTATGACGTCGTGGGCGCGCGGATCGTCGAGATAGCGCAGGCGAAATTCCACCGGATCCGCGCCGGCCGCAGCGGCCAGTTCGTCCATCATGCTTTCGATGGAAAAGACATTCATGTAAGCGCCGAGCGACCGCAGCGCGGAAACACGCAGCGGCATTTCCTTCACATGATGATGGGTCACGCGCGCGCGCGGCAGCTTGTAAGGCGGCTTGGAATTGCGGTTGCCGTCGGATTCGGAAGAGCCCGGCGCGCGCGGCGCTGGTAGCGTCAGCGGCTGGTCGCGATACCAGGCCGCGAGCAGGCTCTTCGCGCCGCCCGGCCGCGTCGAATGCGTCATGCTCCAGACATCGTATTGCCAATCGACGATGTTGCCGCCGGCGTCGAGCGACGCGCGGGCTTTTGACACCATGGCCGGGCCGTAGGGTTCCCAGGCGTGTTCGTCGTCGCGCATCCATTGCACGCGCACCGGACGGCCGGGCAAGGCCATCGCCAGCAATGCAGCATCGCCGCCCGCGTCGTCGGAGCCGTTGTGCCCGTAGCAGCCGGCGCCTTCGAGGTGGATACAGCGGATTTGATCCTCGGGAAGCTTGACCAGCTCGGACACCGCCTGGCGCAACGGGTAGGCGCCCTGATTATGCGCCCAGACCGTGAGCTTGCCGCCTTCGAACAGGCCGACGGCGCAGGAAGGGCCGATGGAGCCGTGCATCTGGTACGGCCGGCGATAGGTCGCCTCGATCGTGCGCACGCCGGTCGCAGGCGGCGTCTTGGCCTCAAGGATCACAACGTCCTCGGCGGGCGTCTTTTGCAGCAGTTCATAGATGCCGGCGTAATCCGTGAGCTTGGCGTCTTCGTCCCATTTCGCCGTGCCCACCAGGGCGCGCATGGCTGTGATGGCCTGGAATTCCTTTTCGGCAATGACGGCAAGGTAACTTCCGTCGCGCACGACCTTGAGAACACCGGGCAACTTTTCGGCCTGCGCCGCATCCACCGCGCGCAACTTCGCTCCGTAGCTCGGCGGGCGCACGATGCGGGCATGCACCATGCCGGGCAAACGCAGATCCTGCAGGAAGGCCTGCCCGCCGGTCACTTTCGCCGGGATGTCGATGCGGGGAAACGGCTTGCCGACAGTGGTGTAAGTGCGCGGATCCTTGAGCTTGGCTTTCTTTTCCATCTGCACATGCAGCACGTCGCCAGCGACCAGTTCGCCGTAACCGAGGCTGCGGCCATCGGCGGCAATGACTTTTCCGTTCTCCGTCTTGAGCTGCGCCGCATCCGCATTCAGCTTGGTCGCGGCAATGCCGAGGAGGATTTCGCGCGCCTGCGCGGCGGCATAGCGGACGGAATTGCCGCCGTCCGCCATGGCGCGGCTGCCGGATGTGTAGCCTTCATTCGGCGTCAGCGCGGTGTCGCACCCGATGATCTTGAGCGTCTTTGGATTGAGATAGAGTTCCTCCGCCGCCAATTGGACCATCGCGGTCTTGACGCCTTGGCCGAACTCGGTGCGGCCGGTGAACACCGTCACCGCGCCATTGGCTTCGATTTGAATCCATGAATCCAGCATGCCGTTCTCCGGCACGCGGGCCGGCGCCGCGCCTTGCGCGGCAAGCTCGTTCGGATCGAACAGAGAAAAGCTGACGATGAGCGCGCCGCCGCCGGCAAGAACGCCGCGGCGGGAGAAGGAAGCTGGCGCGTTCATGGGGTCGCTCCCTTGGTTTGCGGCACGGTCTGGGCCGCGCGCATGACATTGGCCGCGCGGCGCACCGCCTTCAATATCCGGGCATGCGTGCCGCAGCGGCACAGATGCGGCTGCAATGCCGCGCGGATGTCGGAATCGGAAGCCGATGGATTTTTCTCCAGTAGCGCCTGCGCGCGCATCATGATGCCGGGGATGCAATAACCGCATTGCACCGCCTGCTCTTCGATAAAAGCGCGCTGCAGCGGTCCCGGATTGTCCGCCGTCCCGAGACCTTCCAGGGTCTTGATCGGACGGCCTTCCACCGTCGAGATCGGGGTGAGACAGGAGAAGGTCGCCTGGCCGCCGATCATCACCGTGCAAGCGCCGCACTGGCCTAGCCCACAGCCGAACTTCGCGGCGCTCATCTGCAGATCGTTGCGCAGCACATAGAGCAGCGGGGTCATCGGATCGGCATCGACCTGATGCGCCTTTCCGTTCACCGTGAGATTGATCATGATGCGCTTCCCTTGGCTTTCCCCTGCCCTATTAACGGACAAATCCGGGTTTTGGTCCAGCGGGTCGTTGCCCCTGCGGCGCGCTGGATTGGGCCATTCCGATGACATACAGTCCGCCCGCCACAATTCACCGGAGGATGGGACATTGCCTTTTGCGACTGCGAACGGAATCAGCATTCACTACAAACTCGAAGGCCAGAAGGGCCCCGTCGTCATCCTCCTGCATGAAATGGGCGGCTCGCTCGATAGCTGGGACATGGTATCCCCCGGCCTGAGCGGAAACTTGCGCGTGCTGCGCTATGACCAGCGCGGCGCGGGGCTGACGGAAAAAGTGCGCCAGCAGTTCACCAATGAAACCGCGGTCGAGGACATCGAAGGGCTGTTGAAGGAACTGAAGCTCTCCCCGCCCTATCACCTTGTGGCGGTGGCGGCGGCAAGCACGCAAGCCTTGCTGTTTCGCGAACGCCATCCCGATGCGGTGGCTTCCCTCGTGTTGTGCAACCCTGCGCTGGGCGTCGACCCGAGCCGCGCCGGCGCTTTGAATGAGCGCGCCGATCTCGCCGAACGCGAAGGCATGCGCGGCGTGCTGGCCATCACGCTCGACAAATCCTATCCGCCGGAGCTGACCGACCGCGAGACTTATGAGAGTTATCGCGGCCGTTATCTCGGCAACGACCCGGTCGGATTTGCCCATGCCAACCGGATGCTGGCGCGCACTAATGTGGTCAGCATGCTACCGAACATCACATGCAAAACCATGGTCGTCGCGGGGCGGCAGGATACGGTGCGACCGCCCGCCGGCAGTCAGGAGATCGCCGGCAAAATCCCGGGCGCTCGTTTCGAGCTGATCGACGCCGGGCATTTCATGCCGACAACCGGGCCAGCCGCCTTGCTTGGCCTGCTCAAAGATTTCCTTCGCTCATAAACCACACCGACGAGGTTTATTTCCGCCATGCGTGTCAAAGCCAACGGCATCAATATTAATTATCAGATCGACGGCCCCGAAGGCGCGCCGTGGCTCGCGTTCAGCAATTCGCTCGCGACCAACCTTTCCATGTGGGACGAGCAGGTGGCGGCGCTGAAAAAATCCTTCCGCATCCTGCGCTACGACCAGCGCGGACACGGCGGCACGGAAGCGACCGACGGCCGCTACAATTTCGATCTGCTGGTGGCGGACGTGGCGGCGCTATTCGATGCGCTCTCGATCAAACGCGCGCATTTCGCCGGGATTTCGATGGGCGGCATGACGGCGCTCGCTTTCGCGCAACGTCATCCGCAGCGCGTGGATCGGCTTATCCCCTGCGATTGCGGCCCCGCCTCCAGCCCCGCTTCTGCGCAGCAATGGGAGGAGCGTATCGCCATCGCGGAGAAGCAGGGCATGGAGCCGCTGGTGGACGCCACCGCGCGGCGCTGGTTTCCGCCGGAATTCATCGAGGCGCATCCGGACGTGTTTCAGCGCGCTTGCGAGATGATTCGCAAGACGCCGGTCAAAGGCTTCATCGGCTGCGCCGGGGCGCTGGCGAATTACGACCTGCGGCCGGAGCTTGCCGGCATCAAGGCGCCGACCTTGCTGATCGTCGGCACCAAGGACGCCACGGTGCCGGGCATCAAGGCAATCAACGCGGCGGTGCCGGGGTCGAAAGTGGCCGAATTGGAAGGGGCCGGACATCTATCAAACCTGGAGCAGCCGGCCAACTTTACCCGCGCTTTGCAGGACTTTCTCGCAGCGCACTAACTTGCCGAGCTATCGCTTTTCGCGAGGGGGGATTGCGCCCACGGAATGACGCTTTGGCTCGTCTCGTTGCAAACTCTCCGCTAGGGTATATTTCCTAGATCAAGGCCCGAACGGGCCCAAGCCCGGCAGGCGCAAAAAGCGCCGGGCAACAGGAGGAAACAATGGCTGTCGCGACCAAGGCTCAAGAAGGCAAGACAGGCGGGGCCCCGTCCAGCAAGACGCGGGAACTGCTGGAGCAGCTGAACAAGGACGCCGCCGATCATCATATCTGGGTCCGCACCCAGATGAACGCGCCGGCGCAGCTACCCTGGTTCACCGATACCGGCGGCGACACCGGCGTCGCCCCGATGGCCAGCGGCCGCGTCGCCGCCAATCAGCTCAAGACCGCCGCACATCGCTGGCGCTGGAAAGAGTACAGCACCTATCTCAACCGTATCGCCGGCATCGCCAGCCAGGCCGACATCTCGCCCATCGAATTCATCGACCGCCAAAGCATCCTGCTGACCAATCCCGGCCTCGGCGGCCGCTTGCAGGTCACCAACACGATCCGCTGCGCTATCTCGATTTATAATCCCGGCGACGTGGCGCCCGCGCATATCCATAGCCCGAATGCCAGCCGCACCATTCTTTCCGAGAAGGGCGGCTACACCAATGTCGAGGGCGAGCGTTGCGAGGCGGTGCGCGGCGACATCATCATGACGCCGAACGGCACCTGGCACGACCACTGCAACGATGCGAAATCGCCGGTGATCTGGATCGACATGCTGGACTGGCCGCTGATGGAATTTCTGGATTGCGCCTGGGTGGACCAGGAATACGTCGGCAAGCCGGGCAGCAACGAAAAGAGCCAGCCAACCATCCACGCCGACGGTCACTCGGCGCGTCTCTACGGCAACGGCGGTCTGCTCCCGACCTTTGCCAATCACCAGCGCGGCTGGGGTCAGAATCCGACACCGCTGTTCCACTATCGCGGCGCGGATATCCGTGCGGCGCTGGACCGCCTACGCAAGGAAGAAGGCGATGCTTACGAAGGCATCCAGATGCAGCTCGTCAATCCGATTACCGGCAAGCCGGTCTATCCGACGCTGGACTACAAGGCGCAACTGCTGCGGCCTGGCGAGGAGACCAAGTTCAAGCGGGAAACGTGCAGTACCTTTGTCGTGGTGATGGACGGCAAGGGCTATTCGGAAATCGGCGGCAAGCGCTTTGACTGGGAGTCAAACGACATCCTGGTGGTTCCGAATTTCCAATGGCGCCGCCACGTCAATACCGGCAAGACCGACGCGGTGCTCTATACGGTTTCCGACGCCGCGCTGCTGAGAAATATCGGCCAATACCGCTCGCAAGGGAAAAAGAAGGACGGCACGGTCGTCCAGATCGTCTCGTAACCGATTTGAATGGAATTATTTCAGCGCCGCCTTCGGGCGGCGCTTTTGTTTTTAGTTTCGATTTTCAAACAGCTCTACGCTTCGTATCCCTCCCCCTTGTGGGGAGGGTGGCGAGCAGCTCTTGCCGCGAGCCGGGTGGGGTGACGCACGAAAGACCCCACCCCGCCGCTCGCCACCCCCGCCGCCACCCTCCCCCCCACGGGGG
>Ga0080064_1003365_pt2 | contig 18603 bp, 18 predicted proteins | sample Subgrocontami54m_FD_69260 | JGI IMG/M metagenome (GOLD analysis project Ga0080064, IMG submission 69260) | Subsurface groundwater microbial communities from S. Glens Falls, New York, USA - GMW46 contaminated, 5.4 m (SPADES assembly) (version 2) ...
GTCGAGGGGGGCTGGCCGATGTCCAACCCGAAGGAGATGGAGTTCTTCCACCGGGCCAAGAAGCTCAAGCTTAAAACTTCGGTGCTGACCGCTTTCGGCTCCACGCGCAAGGCCAACACGGCCGTGGGCCAGGACCCGCAGGTGAAGTCGCTGCTGGACTCCGAGGCGAGGATCACCACGATCTTCGGCAAGAGCTGGGACCTGCACGTGCGGGAGATCTTCAAGGTCTCGCTCGAGGAGAATCTGAAGATGATCGCCGAGACGGTCGCCTACTTGAAGAAGCACGGCGTCGAGGTGTTCTACGACGCGGAGCATTTCTTCGACGGCTACCGGGCCAACCCGGAGTACGCGGTGAAGACGCTGGAGGCGGCCGCCGAGGCGGGGGCCTCCACCTTGATCCTCTGCGACACCAACGGCGGCTTCCTGCCGAGCGCCCTCACGAAGGTGATCAACGCGGTGCGTGAGCGGATCAGCACGCCGCTGGGGATCCACTGCCACAACGACTCCGAGATGGCGGTGGCCAACTCGGTCGCGGCCGTGGAGGCCGGCGTGGTCCAGGTGCAGGGCTGCATCAACGGCTACGGCGAGCGCTGCGGCAACGCCAACCTCTCTTCGATCATCCCGATCCTCCAGCTCAAGATGGGCTACGACTGCATCCCGGCCGAGAACCTCAAGCACCTCTCCGAGGTCTCGCACGTGGTGGCGGAGATCTGCAATATGAAGCCGGACGACCACCAGCCGTTCGTCGGAGGGTCGGCCTTCGCCCACAAGGGGGGCGTCCACATCCACGCGGTGCTGAAGACCAGCCAAAGCTACGAGCACATTGATCCCGCGTTGGTGGGCAACCGCCAGCGTCTGCTGATCTCCGAGATGGGGGGCAAGACCACGATCCAGGCCCGCGCCAAGGCGCTGCACCTGGACCCCGAGGCCGACCCGGAGAAGGCCAAGTCCTTCCTGAAGACTGTGCAGGAGCTGGAGAGCAAGGGCTACCACTTCGAGGCGGCTGAAGGGTCGCTCGAGCTCCTGATGCGGCGGACCTACAAGCATTTCAAGAGCTCCTTCGACCTGCAGAAGTTCAGCGTGCTGGTGGAGAAGGAGACCGACGGCACCCTGACCTCCCAGGCCACCATCAAGGTGAAGGTGGACGGCAAGCTGCAGCACACGGTGGCCGAGGGGGACGGCCCGGTCAACGCCTTGGACAAGGCGCTGCGCAAGGCCCTGGCGGAGTTCTACCCCACCGTCGGCGAGATGCACCTGGTAGACTTCAAGGTGCGGGTGCTCGACTCCCAGAAAGGGACCGCCGCCCGGGTGCGGGTGCTGATCCAATCCCAGGACGCCGAGAGCAGCTGGTGGACCATGGGGGTCAGCGAGAACGTCATCGAAGCCAGCTGGCAGGCCCTCGTGGACTCGGTGGAATACAAGCTCCTCAAAGACCACAAGAAATAATGGTGTCATTTCGACGAGCAACGCGAGGAGAAATCTCGATTTTAAGACAGGATTTCTCGCTTCGCTCGAAATGACATTCCAATGAACCCGAATACCTCTTATTCTCCTTCAGAAGTCGAAGCCCGCCTCTACGCGGAGTGGGAGTCCCAAGGGTACTTCAAGCCGGACCTGAACGCTTGCCAAGGTCCGTTCTCCATCGTGATCCCGCCCCCGAACGTCACCGGCATCCTGCACATGGGGCACGCCCTCAATAACACGCTGCAGGACATCCTGGTCCGCTGGAAACGGATGCAGGGCTATTCCGTTCTCTGGGTGCCGGGCACCGACCACGCCGGCATCGCCACGCAGAACGTCGTGGAGCGGAAACTCGCCAAGGAAAGACAAACCCGCCACCAGCTCGGCCGCGAGAAGTTCGTCGAGAAGGTCTGGGAGTGGAAGAAGGAATACGGTTCCACGATCGTCAAACAGCTTCGGCGGCTCGGCTCCTCCTGTGACTGGTCGCACGAGCGCTTCACGATGGACGAGGGGCTCTCGAAGGCGGTGCAAACCTGCTTCCTGGAGTTGCACAAGCAAGGCGCTGCAAGACGGTGATCGAGCCGGCCCTCACGCCGCAGTGGTTTGTGAAGATGAAGCCGCTGGCCCAGATGGGGCTGGAGGCGGTGCAGAAGGACGGGATGCGCTTCATCCCGGAGCGGTGGACCAAGGTCTACCTGGATTGGCTGAACAACATCCGGGATTGGTGCATCTCTCGGCAGATCTGGTGGGGCCATCGGATCCCCGCCTGGTACTGCAACAAATGCTACCCGGCTTACGTCGGGGAGCGCCAGAAACAAACCCTCTCCTCCGGCACCCAGTTTGATGAGAAAGAGGCCGGGATCCTGGTCTCCCCGCAGAAGCCGGCCGCCTGCCCGAAGTGCGGCGGCTCCGACCTGGTGCAAGACGAGGATGTGCTGGACACCTGGTTCTCCTCCTGGCTCTGGCCCTTCTCCACGCTGGGCTGGCCGGACAAAACACCCGATCTCTCAACCTTCTATCCCACCTCGGTGCTGGTCACCGCGCAGGACATCATCTTCTTCTGGGTGGCCCGCATGGTGATGGCCGGCAAGTTCTTCATGAAGAAGATCCCCTTCAAGGAGGTCTACATCCACGGGATCATCCGGGTCGAGGGGGGCAAGAAGATGTCCAAGTCCCTCGGCAACATCATTGACCCGCTGGAGATCATCGAGCGGATGGGGGCGGATGGGCTGCGCTTCTCGATCGCCCATATGGCTTCGGAGGGGCAGGACCTCTACCTCTCCGAGAACAAGTTCCTGCTCGGACGGAACTTCGCGAATAAACTCTGGAACGCCTCGCGGTTGATATTGGAACCGGCTCCGGGTGCCGCCGGGGGGGCTCCCGCCGTGCTCGGACAGTCCTCAGAACAAGGGTACCAGGTACCGAAGGGGCCTTCGGTACCTGGTACCGATTTAACCCTCGCTGACCGGTGGATCCTCTCCCGGCTGCAGCACGCGATCGCCGATGTGACCGCCTCGCTGGAGGCGTACAAGTTCAACGAGGTGGCCCGCGGGCTCTACCAGTTCGTCTGGCACGAAGAACCACCTAAGGCTTATCACCCCCTCACCCTTTCCCTCTCCCCCTCAAGGGGGAGAGGGTAGGGTGAGGGGGTCTGCCATTGAGAAGGCGGTGGCTCTGGCGCGGGCGGCGGGCCAGAAGAACGTTCCCATTGAGGTGGAGGTGACCAATCTGCAGGAGTTCCGCCAAGCCCTCGCCGCCAAGGCCGACCTCATCCTTTTGGACAACATGAAGCTGCCGGAGATCCAGGAGGCGGTCCGGTTGTGCCGCGCCGTCGCCCGGTCGAAGTCCGGCGCAAAATCCTTGCTCGAGGTCTCCGGGGGTGTTACGCTCGACAGCGTTCGCCAGATCGCGTTGACCGGTGTGGACCGTATTTCGATTGGGGCCCTGACCCATTCCGCGCCGGCCTTGAATGTGGCTTTGGAGGTCTTGTGATGTTGACTCTGAAAGATCTGCCGCCGCTGGTTCGCTCATGGGTGGAGGAGATGGCCCTCTTCACCGGCGCGGACCCGGCGAGGATCCGGGTGGTAGAGGAGGCCGACGACGACGGGCTCTTGGCCGAGGCGGTTGAGGCCCAGGAGATCCTCCCGCTGGCCGACGGGAATTACTACGCCCGCTCCCACCCCGAAGATGTCGCCCGCTCCGAGGAGCGCACCTTCATCGCCACGCCGCATCATGACGACCAGGGTCTTTACAACAATTGGCGCCCCGAGGCGGAGATCCGCCCCCAGGTGGAAAAGCGGGTCAAGGGTTCCTACGCCGGGCAGACGATGTACGTCATTCCGTATCTGATGGGCCCCTCCGGTTCAGACTTTTCCCAGGTCGGCGTCCAGATCACCAACAGCCGCTACGTGGTCTTGAACATGATTCGGATGACGCAGGTGGGCCGCGCGGCGCTGAAGGCCCTCAACGCGTCCGACCATTTCGTCAAAGGGGTGCACGCCACCGGCGACTTGAGTCAGGTCCGGCGGGGCCAGGTGGAGGAGGAGGACGACCGCTACTTCGTGAGCTTCCCCGCGTCGCGCGAGATCTGGTCGTTCGGTTCCGCGTACGGCGGCAACGCGCTGCTGTCGAAAAAATTCCATTCGCTCCGCCAAGCCGGCTACGACGCTTGGAAAGAAGCCGAGCGGGGCCGGTTTTGGCTGGCAGAACATATGATGATCTTAGGCATCGAGGACCGGCAGACCGGCCGGACCCGCTACGTCACCGGCGCTTTCCCGAGTGCCTCCGGCAAGACGAATTTGGCCATGATGGTTCCGCCTTCGGGCCTGGGCGGCCGCTACCGGACCTGGCTGGTCGGCGACGACATCGCCTGGCTGTTCGTCGGAAAGGACGGGACGCTGCGCGCGATCAATCCGGAGAACGGTTTCTTCGGCGTGGCCCCCGGCACCAACGAGAAGACCAACCCGATGGCGATGAAAACGATCGGCCCGGGGACGAAGACCCTCTTCACCAATGTGGCGTTCAATCCCAAGACCCAAGAGGTCTGGTGGGAAGGCAAAACGGACAAGCCCCCCGGCGAAGGATGGCTGGACTGGAAGGGAGAGCCCTGGTCACCCGCTTCGGGCAAGCCGGCCGCCCATCCGAACAGCCGGTTCACCGCCTTCGCGAAAAACGCCCCCAACCTCTCCGCCCACTGGCGCGATCCGGAGGGGGTGCCGGTGAGCGCCATCCTGTTCGGCGGCCGGCTGCTCAAGGGGGAACCGCTGGTCCGGCAACTGCCGGATCCGGCATGGGGCGTCTACGACGGCGCCGTCATGGGAGTGGAGACCACCGCCGCGGCGGCCGGCAAGGTGGGGGTCTTCCGGCCCGACCCGATGGCGATGCGGCCCTTCTTTTCCTATCCGGAGACCGCCTACTCGCAGCACTGGCTGGATGTCATGGACCGGCTCGGCAAGAATGCCCCCGGTTTCTTCCACGTCAACTGGTTCCGCAAGGACGGAGACGGCCGCTTCCTATGGCCCGGGTTCGGCGAGAACCTGCGCGTGCTGTTGTGGGCGCTCGACCGCGTGGAGGGGAAAGGCAAGGGGGTCGAAACTCCCATCGGTTTCATCCCTCCCAAAGAGGAGCTGCCGCTGGAGGGCCTGGACATTCCACGGCTCCAACTGGACAAGGCGCTCGCCTATGACGCGGAGCACTGGAGCCAGGAAGCCCAGCGCAGGACCGAATGGCTCGCCTCACTGAAGCCCCAGGTCCCTCCCCGCATCCTCCGGTTCCACGAGCGCTTTGTCCGGGCCGTTGCCTCCGAGCATCCGGCCGCCCTGGACCGCGCGTTAATCTAAAGTTAGAAGGTCTTCAACTTCGATGACGCAGCTCGTGGTTTACCTGATCAGCGTGGCGCTGGTGGTGCTGGGGGCGTTGGCATTCATCTGGGCGCTCAGCATCCCGGGAAGGTTCCGGATGATTCTGGCCTGCCTGGCGGCCTGCGTCCCTGTGGCGGCGGGGGTTTGGATTTTTCGGGCCTCCGGTCTGAAGGTGACCGACTTCGACCGACTCCTGCGCTCCGCCACGGGGGAGATCCAGCAAATGACGAAGGGGCTCAAAGAAACCCAGGGCAACCGCCAAGCGCTGCAGGATTTGCTGGGCCCGATCCGGGACGCGGAACACCAGCGGCAGTAGCGATGCCCGGATTCAAGCTCGTCAGTGAGATGTCCCCGAAGGGGGACCAGCCGGAAGCGATCCGCCGGCTGGCCGAAGGACTTCGCCAGGGCGACCGTTTCCAAACATTGTTGGGAGCCACGGGTACGGGCAAGACATTCACGATGGCCGGAGTCATCGAGAAGATTCAAAGACCCACCCTAGTCGTAAGTCACAACAAAACGCTCGCGGCGCAATTATATTCAGAGCTTAAAAGTTTCTTCCCCCACAATGCCGTCGAGTACTTCGTCAGCTACTACGACTACTACCAGCCGGAGGCCTACATCCCGCAGACCGACACCTACATCGAGAAGGACTCCGCGATCAACGACCGGCTGGACCGGCTCCGGCTGGCGGCCACCACGGCGCTGCAGTCGCGGGAGGATGTGATCATCGTCTCCTCCGTCTCCTGCATCTACAACCTGGGCGACCCGGAGGATTACAAGTCGCTGCTGCTCTTTCTGGAGGTGGGGCAGGAGATCCCCCGGCAAGATTTGCTGCGCCGGCTGGTGGCGCTGCTCTACGAGCGCAACGACGTGGACTTCGCGCGCGGCAAGTTCCGCGTGCGGGGGGAGACGGTGGAGATTTTCCCGGCCTACCAGGAGACCGCCATTCGCCTCGAGATGTTCGGCGACCGGATCGAGAAGATCCGGGTGATCAACCCGGTCAGCGGCGAGACACTGCAGCAGCCGGAGAAGTTCGCCCTCTTCCCGGCCAAGCATTTCATCACCACCGCCGAGCGGATCGAGCCGGCCCTTGCCCGGATCGAAGCGGAGCTGGTGGAGCGGGTCAAGGAGCTCAAAGGGCAGGGGAAACTGCTGGAGGCCCAGCGGTTGGATTCCCGCACCCATTACGACATGGAGATGCTCAAGGAGATCGGCATCTGCCACGGCATCGAGAACTATTCCCGCCATCTCTCCGGGCGGCCGGCGGGCTCCCGCCCCTGGTGCCTGCTGGATTATTTCCCCAAGAATTTCGTCACGGTGATTGACGAGTCCCACGTGACGGTGCCCCAGGTGCGGGGGATGTTCGAGGGGGACAAGGCCCGCAAGGAGGTGCTGGTGAACTTCGGGTTCCGGCTCCCTTCCTGTTTGGACAACCGGCCCCTCCGGTTCGAAGAGTTCGAGAAGCTGATCGGACAGACGGTCTTTGTCTCGGCCACGCCCGGCCCGTATGAGATGCGGGCCTCGCGGGAGAAGATCATCCAACAGGTGATCCGTCCGACCGGGCTGGTGGACCCCGAGATGGAGGTCCGGCCGATCGAGGGACAGGTGGATGACCTGATCCACGAGGTGCGGGAGCGGGCCAAGAAGGGGGAGCGGACGCTGGTCACCACACTCACCAAACGGATGGCGGAGGATTTATCGGCCTACTTGAAGGAAGCCAACCTGAAGGTCACCTACCTCCACTCCGACCTGGATGCCTTCGACCGGGTGGAGGTCTTGAAGAACCTACGGCTGGGCAACGTGGACTGCGTGGTCGGCATCAACCTGCTGCGAGAAGGGCTGGACTTGCCGGAAGTCTCCCTGGTCTGCGTGCTGGACGCCGATAAGGAAGGGTTCCTCCGTTCCGCCACCTCTTTGATCCAGGTGGCGGGCCGTGCCGCGCGGCACCTGAACGGCAGGGTGATCCTCTACGCCGATCACGTCACCGACTCGATGAAGCAGGCGATGCAGGAGACCGAGCGGCGGCGCAAGATCCAGCTGGAGCACAACCGGGAAAACAAGATCACCCCCCGCTCCATCCAGAAAGCAATCCGCGAAGGGATCGAAACCGCCGCGCTGGAGGAGGCGGAAGAGGTGGTGCGGGAGGCGGCCGGCTTCAGCCCCGAGCAGTCCGACGTCGAGGAGGCGGTGGCGGAGATGGAGGAGGAGATGGAGCTGGCGGCGCGTAACCTCCATTTCGAACGGGCCGCCGCGATCCGCGACCAGATCGCCGACCTGCGCAAGAAGGGGATCCAGAGCTTGGCCGGCGCCGAGCCGGCCCCCGCCCGCCGCGGCGGAGCGAAGAGGTGGAAGCGCCGGTGACGGAGGAGGCGATATTGAACGCGCTGAAGGCCCGGCCGGGGGAGTTTGTATCCGGTGAGGAGTTGAGCCGCATGGCCGGTGTCACGCGGACGGCGATTTGGAAAGAGATTGAGAAGCTGCGCGGCGAGGGGTACAAAATCTTGGCGCAGCCGCACAGCGGCTACCAGCTGGTCGGTATCCCCGACCGGCTGACGGCGCAGGAGCTCTCCTGGAATTTGCGGACGGCCAAGGTCGGCCGGCGGATCCATTGCTACGACACCACCGACTCCACGATGGACGTCGCGCAGCGGTTGGCGGCCGCCGGGGAGCCGGAGGGTTCGGTGGTTTTCGCCGAGGGGCAGGGGCGCGGCCGGGGCCGGATGGGGCGCACGTGGATCTCACCGAAGGGGAAGGGGATCTATTGCTCGGTCATCCTGCGGCCGCAGCTGCAGCTCACCGAGATTTCGAAGATCACCCTGGTGGCGGCGGTGGCGGTGGCCCGCGCGGTGGAGCAAGGGACCGGCTTGAAGCCGGAGATCAAGTGGCCCAACGACCTGCTGATCGGCGGTAAGAAGCTATGCGGCATCCTCACGGAGCTCAACGCGGAGCTCAACAGGGTCAACTACGTGGTGGTGGGGATCGGCATGAACGTGAACACGCCGGGCGATAAGCTGCCGGCCCATGGGACCTCGCTTATGCGGGAGTTGGGTGAAAAGGTGGACCGGCTAGAGCTGGCCCGGCAGCTGCTCGCGCAACTGGACAAGACCTACGCCCAGTTCATTAAGGAAGGGATGTCCCCGGTGCTGGAGCAATGGCGGGGGTTCGCCGGGTTCCTGGGCCGCCGGGTGCGGGTGGCGGTGGAGGGGCGGGTGCTGGACGGCCAGGCGCTCGATGTGGACCCAAGCGGAGCATTGCTTGTCCGCATGGACACCGGCCTGGTAGAATCGGTGTCAGCTGGGGAGGTGTTGCTGGTCAGATGAAAAAGATAGAAAGCAGTAGGCAGAAGGCAGTAGGCAGGAGTCTTTTTGCTGCTTTCTGCTTACTGCTTTCTGCCTTCTGCGTGTCCGCCGAGGAAGCGCGCCCGGTCCTGGTCCTGGAGGTGAAGGGGGCCATTGACCCGGCGGTCGCCCGCTACGTGACGCGCGGCCTCGAGGAGGCCCGCGGCATGCAGGCCTCGGCCGTTGTGCTGGAGATGGACACGCCGGGCGGGCTCGACGGCTCGATGCGCAAGATCATCCAGGCGGTGCTGGATTCGCCGGTGCCGGTCATCACCTACGTCGCCCCTTCGGGGGCGAGGGCCGCCTCGGCCGGGGCCTTCATCGCGGTCGCTTCCCACTTGGTGGCCATGGCCCCGGGCACCAACATCGGCGCCGCCCACCCGGTGCAGGTCGGCTCCTCCGAAAAAACCTCTTCCGTGATGGAGGATAAGATGACCAACGATGCCGCCGCCTACCTGGGTTCCATCGCGCTGGAGCGGGGCCGCGACCTGGAGTGGGTGAAGGCGGCCGTGAGGGAGAGCCGCTCCTCCGGCGCGGAGGAGGCGGTGGAGCTGAAGATCGCCGACTTCATTGCTCGCGACATGGAGGATCTCGTCCGGCAGGCGGACGGGCGGCAGGTGAAGACCGTCTTTGGGATGACGACGCTGGCGCTGCAGGGGAAACCGCTGCAGACGCTGCCGGCCACTCTCATGGAGAGAGTGCTGCACCAGCTGGCCCACCCGAACCTGGCCTACATCCTGCTGCTGCTGGGCATCTACGGGCTGATCTATGAGCTGGCCACGCCGGGCGCGGTCTTCCCCGGCGTGGTGGGGGCTATCTTCCTGGTGCTGGCCCTTGTGGCCCTTGAGACCTTAGAGGTCAACTGGGGAGGGATCGCGCTGATCGCCCTCTCGGTGGTCTTCTTCATCGCGGACATCAAGCTGCCCGGCTACGGCGCCCTCACCGCCGGCGGCATCATCGCCTTCGCGTTCGGCTCGGCGGTCCTTTTCCCGGGCGTCCGGATCGCGCCGCTCAAGCTGCCCTGGAGCACGATCATTGCTTCGGCCCTGCTGACGGCCGCCTTTTTCCTGGGGATCGTGGGGGCCGGCATCCGGGCCCTCCGGCAGAAAGTCACCAGCGGCATCGAGGGGCTGGTGGGCTCGGAGGGGACGGCCAAGACTGACTTGAAGCCGCTGGGGCTGGTGCATGTGAAGGGTGAGGAGTGGCAGGCCCGGACGACCCACTTCGTGAGAAAAGGGGCGCGGGTACGGGTGGTTCGAAGAGAAGGGTTAACCGTTCATGTTGAGGAAGTAAAGGAGAGCGCTTGATGGATGCCGGCCCGATCGTTCTGTTGATCCTGGTTCTGGGAACTGTTCTTCTGCTGGTCTCGATGATCCGGATCGTTCCGGAGTATAAGCGGCTGGTGATCCTGCGCCTGGGGCAAGTGATCGGCGCCAAGACCAAGGTGGTCATCATCATCCCGGTCATTGACCAGCCGGTCAGCGTGGACCTGCGCGAAACCTTCCTGGAGATCCCGCGGCAGACCTGCATCACCAAGGACAACGCCCCGATCTCTGTTGATTTCCTGATCTACTCCAAGGTGGTGGACCCGATTGCCTGCGTGGTCCACGTGCGGGATTATGCCGGCGCCGCCATGGGAGTGGCCACCACCACGCTGCGCGCCGTGGTGGGGGACATCCCGCTGGATGACGTGCTGGCCAAGCGGGATCAGATCAACACGGTTTTGCGCACCAAGATGGATGAGGTCACCGAGCGCTGGGGCGTCAAGGTGACCTCGGTGGAGATCCGGGAGATCTCGCCGCCGAAGGATGTCCAGGATTCCATGAACAAGCAGATGGCCGCCGAGCGGGGCCGGCGCGCTGCGGTGCTCGAGGCGGACGGGCAGAAACAGGCGAACATCACGGTGGCGGAGGGGGAGAGGCAATCGGCCATTTTGAAAGCGGAAGGGGCCAAGCAGTCGGCGATTCTCCAAGCGGAGGGGAACCGGCAGGCGGCGATCCTCAACTCCGAGGGTTACGCGCTGGCCCTCACCAAGATCTTCGACTCGGCCAAGAACGTGGATTCAAAGACGATGTCGCTGCAATACCTGGAGGCGCTTAAAGCCATCGGGGCCAGCCCTTCCACGAAACTCCTGATCCCGACCGAGCTGACGAACCTGCTGGCGCCGTTCAGCGAAGCGGTCAAAGGGGCCGCTGAAAGATCCAAATAACCAGTATCGCGATTAACCCGGCCAGCAGGATCAGCACGGTGATCAGGACCGTCGTGCCGAGGGAATCGGAAGAGTTGTCTGCGGGGGCAGCGGGCTCCCCGGAGCCGGACATCCTGAGCTTCCTGCCCGCGGCATCATAGATCTCCTGCAGCTCCCCCCGCTCGAGCCAGAGCCCGTGGCAGCCGGGGCAGCGGTCTACTTGGAGAGACCCCGCTTGCTCATAGAGGATTTCCTCAAGAGGGACGTTGCATCGCGGGCACTGCGGGGTTTTGGAGGATTCATGCGTCCGGGCCGGGGCCGGTTTCGGCAGAAGGTTCGGGATGTCCACCGTGGTGCGGCTCAGGCGGGCCAGCTCTCCGGGGTCCAGCCAGATCCCATCGCACAGGTCGCACCAATCCAAGGCGATCCCCTTGTCCTGGATCTGGCGCATCTCCGACTGGTCCACGGGGCATTTTGTGAGGGCCATGACTCAATACCATAGCACAAATAAAATGAAGCTCTCCAATCTCATCAAAGGCACTCCGGACACTCCGCACCGGCTGGCCTTCGCCTTTGCTTTGGGCATCCTGCTGGGGATCCTTCCGGGCACCGGGGCCATTGTCGCCGCGGGCGTAGCCACCGCGCTGCGGCTCAGCGTCCCCTTGGCGGTGGCGGGCGCCTTGGTGACCAACCCGCTGACCGCCCCGCTAGTCTACGCCGGCAGCTTCTTCCTGGGGCGGTGGCTGCTGGGAAATGAAGTCGCCGAACACAAGCTCATCCGGATCGGGCTGACCACGATCGCCGGCAACGTGCTCCTGGCCTTGTGCATGGCCGTGGCGGGGTATCTGGTGGTGTTGGGTCTGGCGATTGTGTACCAATCGAGTAAAGGCCGCCATGCTTCTGGCCGTTGACGTCGGCAACACCACCATCACGGCCGGCCTCTTCCGGGGCGCCCGGCTGGTTGCCCGCGGCCGGATCCCCACCCGCGGCTCCCCGCGGTCCCTGCTGCGGGCGCTGAAAGTTTCGCCGCGGCAGCTCGACGGCGTGATCGTTTCAAGCGTTGTCCCGCGCGCCACCGTTTCCCTCAAACGCTCCCTGAAACAGCTCGGTCTCAAACCCCTGATCTTGGGGGAGAACATCCGCGCCCCGATCATAAACCGGTACCGGGTCCCCTCCCAGGTGGGGCAGGACCGGCTGGTCAACGGGGTGGGGGCTTACTTCCTCTATGGGGGGCCCGCCATCATCGTGGATTTCGGGACGGCGGTCACGCTGGACGTGGTTTCCGCCCGGCGGGAGTACCTGGGCGGGCTGATCGTGCCCGGCATGGGGATCGCGCTGGAGGCGCTGATCTCCCGGACGGCCCTCCTCCCGAAGGTCGGGCTTACCCCGCCTAAGGAGTTCCTCGGCCGGGACACCCGCCAGAGCATGCTCAGCGGGCTGTTCTACGGCTACGGCGCCCTCTGCGATGGCATCGTGGCCAAGCTCAAAACCCGCCACGCCCCGAAGGCCCGGGTGATCGCCACCGGCGGCCACTGCCGGCTGATGGCCCCTTACTGCCACTCTGTTCAAACCGTGAACCCCGACCTCACGCTGCAGGGGCTCCAGATCACTTACCAACAAGATAGTGGGTCATTTCGACGAGCAAAGCGAGGAGAAATCTTGGTTTAAAACGAGATTTCTCGGCTTCGCCTCGAAATGACGGCAAATGGAGCCACTACCACCAGCAAAAATAGATTGACAATCTCCTATCTCCGGATAGAATAGATAGAGAATTAGCACTCTGCAGCACCGGCTGCTAACTCAATTCTGCTGTTCCTGAGTTAAACTCGATCTGAATCTGAGGAGGTTCACCGTTTCATGGCTATTCAACCCCTGGGTGACAGGATCTTAGTGAAGTTGTTGGAGGAAGAGGGAAAGACTGCGGGCGGCATCATCCTGCCGGACACGGCCAAGGAAAAGCCCCAGGAAGCGAAGGTATTGGCGGTCGGCAAGGGCCGGCTGCTTGAGGATGGGACCGTCAAGCCCCTGGAGATCAAGGTGGGGGACACGGTCCTTTTCGCCAAGTACTCCGGCACCGAAGTCAACCACGAGGAGAAGGAGTTCCTGATCCTCCGGGAAGACGACATCTTAGCGGTCTTGAAAGAGAAGAAGTAACTTAAACAGGAGGTTTTGAGCAATGGCAAAGCAACTGCTTTTCAATGATGAAGCCCGGCGCGCGATCCTGCGCGGCGTGGAGACCCTGGCCAAAGCGGTCAAGGTGACGCTGGGACCCAAGGGCCGGAACGTGATCCTGGACAAGAAGTTCGGCTCCCCCACCATCACCAAGGACGGTGTCACGGTGGCCAAGGAGATCGAGCTGGCCGACCCCTACGAGAACATGGGCGCCGAGATGGTGAAGGAAGTCGCTTCCAAGACCTCCGACACCGCCGGTGACGGCACCACCACGGCGACCGTCCTGGCTGAGGCGATCTTCCGCGAGGGGTTGAAGAACGTCACCGCCGGCGCCAACCCGATGGGGTTGAAGCGCGGCATTGACACGGCCGTGCAGACGGTCGTGGATTACCTCAAGGAGAAGCTCTCCAAACCGATCAAGGGCAAGAAGGAGATCGCGCAGGTGGCGATGATCTCCGCCAACAACGACTCCAAGATCGGCGAGCTGTTGGCCGACGCGATGGAGAAGGTCGGCAAGGACGGCGTGATCACGGTGGAGGAAGCCAAGGGGATTGACACCACGCTCGAGGTCGTCGAGGGCATGCAGTTCGACCAGGGCTACCTCTCCCCGTACTTCGTCACCGACGCCGAGCGGATGGAGACGGTGTTCGAAGACCCGTATATCCTGATCCACGAGAAGAAGATCTCCGTGATGAAGGATCTGCTCCCGCTGCTGGAGAAGATCGCCCGCACCGGCAAGCCGTTCCTGATCATCGCCGAAGAGGTGGAGGGCGAGGCCCTGGCGACGCTGGTGGTCAACAAGCTGCGCGGCACGCTTTCCGCCGCCGCGGTGAAGGCCCCCGGCTACGGCGACCGCCGCAAGGCGATGCTGGAAGACATCGCGGTGCTGACCGGCGGTTCCGCCATCACCGAGGATCTCGGCCGGAAGCTGGAGAGCCTGGAGCTTTCCGATCTCGGACGGGCCAAGAGAGTCACGGTGGACCGGGAGAACACGACGATCGTTGAGGGCGCCGGCAAGACGGCGGCGATCAACGGCCGCATCGGCGAGATCAAGGCGCAGATCGAGAAGACCGATTCCGACTACGACAAGGAGAAGCTGCAGGAGCGGCTGGCGAAGCTCTCCGGCGGCGTGGCCGTGGTCAAGGTGGGCGCCGCGACCGAGACCGAGATGAAAGAGAAGAAGGCCCGTGTCGAGGACGCGCTTCACGCGACCCGCGCGGCGGTTGAGGAAGGGATCGTGCCGGGCGGCGGGGTGGCTTACCTGCGCGCTCTCACGGCCCTGGATAAGCTCAAAACGTCGGACCACGATGAGTCGGTCGGCATCGAGATCGTCCGGCGGGCGCTCGAGGAGCCGATCCGCCAGATCGTGGAGAACGCCGGCGGCGAGGGTTCCGTGGTGACCCAGCGGGTCAAGGCGGAGAAGAGCGGCAACGAGGGCTTCAATGCCGACAGCGGCGAGTACGTGGACATGCTCTCGGCCGGCATCATCGACCCGACCAAGGTGTCGCGGCTGGCGCTGCAGAACGCGGCGTCCATCGCGGGCCTGCTGCTGACCACCGAGGCCCTGGTGACCGATATCCCCGAAAAGGATAAGGCATCCGCGGGTCCGGCCGGCCACGGCGGCGGCATGGGAGGCATGGATTATTAATGAACCTCAAGCCTCTCGGCGACAAGGTGATCGTGGAGGTGCTCGGCGCCAAGGACAAAACGGCGGGAGGGATCATCCTTCCCGACAATGCCAAGGAGAAGCCGCAGGAGGCGAAAGTCCTGGCGGTCGGCTCCGGCAAGGTCCTGAGGAACGGGAAGGTCGTCCCGCCGGAACTGAAGACGGGCGACAAGGTCCTGTTCGGCAAGTACTCCGGCAACGAGGTCAAGCTGGACGGGAAGGAATTCCTGATCATCCAGCAGGACGACGTCCTCGCGGTCATCAAGTAACCCTTTAGGGTCATCCCGAGCGAAAGCGAGGGATCTCATAAGGAATGCGCGGGCCTCCGGGGTTGACTCCCCGGAGGCCCTGTGCTAAATACTCAATATGGGTGAGTTCATTGGGCGCGGGCGCAAGGCCCGGCGCTGCTACGGCTTCGACGAAATCGCTTTAGTCCCCGGCACCGTCACGGTCAATCCCAACGAGGTGGACCCCTCCTGGCCGCTGGACGGCCAGCGCTACCGCGTCCCGATCCTCGCCAGCGCCATGGACGGCGTCGTGGACGTGGATTTCGCGGTCGCGTTCGGCAAGCTGGGGGGTCTGGCGGTCCTCAACCTGGAGGGGGTCCAGACCCGCTACGAGAACCCCAAAGAGATCCTGGCCAAGATCGTCAAGTCCCAGCAGGGGGACAAGGCCACCGAGTTCATCCAGAAGGCCTACCGGGAGCCGATCCGGGAAAAGCTGATTTCCAAGCGGATCGAGACCATCAAAAAGGCCAAGGTCCCTTGCGCTGTATCCGCGATCCCTCAGCGGGCCGAGAAGTTCGGGCCGATCGCGCAGGAGGCCGGCGCCGACCTCTTCGTGGTCCAGTCCACCGTCTCCACGGTCCGGCACCTCTCCACCGAGTACAAAACCTTCGACATCAAGAAATTCTGCAAGACGATGAAGATCCCGGTGATCGTCGGCAATTGCGTCACCTACCCCGTGGCGCTGGAGCTGATGGAAGCGGGCGCCTCGGCGATCCTGGTCGGTCTGGGGCCGGGTGCGGCCTGCACCTCCCGCGGCGTGCTGGGGATCGGCATCCCGCAGGTGACCGCCACCGTGGACTGCGCGGCGGCGCGGGATTTCTACTTCAAGCAGACCGGCCGCTACGTGCCGGTCATCACCGACGGCGGCATGCGGACCGGCGGCGATGTCTGCAAGGCCTTCGCCTGCGGCTCCGACGCCGTGATGATCGGTTCCCCCTTCGCCCGCGCCAAAGAGGCGCCGGGCGGCGGGTACCACTGGGGCATGGCCACGCCGCACGCGAACCTGCCGCGCGGCACCCGGATCCACGTCGGGGTCACCGGCACGCTGGAAGAGATCCTCTTCGGCCCGGCCCGCACCGACGACGGCACGCAGAACCTGATGGGGGCCCTCACCACTTCGATGGGCTCCGTCGGAGCCCGGAACATGAAAGAATTCCAGCTCACGGAGATCATCATTGCCCCCTCCATCCAGACCGAAGGCAAACTTGCCCAGCGCACCCAGCACGTCGGGATGGGGAAATGACGGCGCGCTTCCTTAAAGGAGACTGACCCATGTACCTGATTCCTGCCCTGGCGGTTTCGTTGGTGATCGGCTTGGCCCTCAGCATCCGCGAGAAAAAGTTTTACCCTGTCCGGCTGGCGGCCTGCCTGACGGCGGGCTTCGCCGCCGGTTTCCTCCTCTCCTGCTTGCGGGTGATCCCGGCCGGCCACGTCGGGGTCGTGGATGTCTTCGGCCAGGTGGCGGAGCAGCCGCTGGCCCCGGGGCTGAAGCTGGTGAACCCGTTGGCGAACATCGTGTCCATTTCCATCCGGACGCAGGAAGACAAGGAGACGATGGAGGTCCCCTCCAAGGAAGGGCTCACCGTGCAGCTCGAGGTTTCCGTCCTCTACCGGCTGGAGCCGCAGAAGGCGGTGGAGGTCTACCGGACCGTCGGCCCGAACTACCAGGAGGTGATCCTGATCCCGCAGTACCGCTCGGTGGTCCGGGGCGTCACCGCCGAAGAGGAGGCCAAGGGGCTTTACACCTCCGAGCGGGAGATGATGGCTCAGCGGTTCGAGAAACACCTGAGCGAGATGGTCTCGCCGCGAGGGATCGTCATCGAGAAGGTTCTGCTGCGCAAGGTGACTCTGCCTCCCACGGTGCGCGACGCCGTGGAGCAGAAGCTCAAGGCGGAGCAGGACGCCGAGCGGATGAAATTCGTGCTGCAGCGGGAAAGCCAGGAAGCCGAGCGCAAGAGGATCGAAGCGGCCGGCATCCGGGACGCGCAGGGGATCATCAACGAGAGCCTCACCGAGCAGTACCTCCATTACCTCTGGGTCAACACGCTGAACCTGAACCCCAACGTGATCTACGTCGCCACCGAGGCGAACATGCCGATCTTCCGCACGATCCAGGACACGACGGGGTCTCCGCCCCGCTCGCTGACCGGCTACGGAAAGGATCTCCCGAAGGAAACCCGGAAGTAGCCCGTTTGGCGTCGCCGGCCTGTTCCGTTTATGACCTTTCTCCCTCCGAGTTAGAGGGATGGGTAACGCGGCGGGGCCAGCCCAAGTACCGCGCCAAGCAGATTCTCGAAGCCCTTTACCAGCACGGCCAATCCGACCCCGTTTCCTGGACCACGCTGCCCAAACCGATGCGGGATGAGCTGGCCGCGGAATTCCCCGCGCCGGGCCTCTTCCCGATCCAGCAGCAGACCTCCTCCGACGGCACCGTCAAATGGCTCTGGAAGCTGCCGGACGGCCAGTCGGTCGAGACGGTGATGATCCCGGCCGAGGGGCGGCGTACCGTCTGCGTCTCCACGCAGGTCGGCTGCGCCTACAAGTGCGGCTTCTGCGCCAGCGGCATGAAGGGTTTCCTGCGGGACCTGACCGCCGGCGAGATCGTGCAGCAGGTGGCGCGGGTGGACCAAACCTTAAAATCGGTACCTGGTACCGATTCACCTCTTGGTACCAGGTACCGATCTCGGGTCTCCAACATCGTCTTTATGGGGATGGGGGAGCCCCTTTCCAATTACGAGAACCTGATCAAGGCCATCCGGATCATCAACTCCCCCGATGGTCTCAAGATCGGCGCCCGCAAGATCACGATCTCCACGGTGGGGCTTATCCCGATGATGGAGCGGCTGGCCAAGGAAGGGTTGCAGCTGGAGCTGGCGGTCTCGCTGCACGCCCCTAACGACGCGATCCGCGGCAAGCTGATGCCGGTCAACAAGAGGTACCCGATCGTCCGGTTGATGGCCGCCTGCCGGGCCTTCGTGAAAGCGACGAAACGGCTGATCACCTTTGAGTACATCCTGATTGACGGCGTGAACGACCAGCCGCAGCACGCCGAGGAGCTGGCCGGCCGCCTCAAGGGGCTGCTCTGCAAAGTGAACCTGATCCCCTGCCACCCGATAAAACAAATGGTACCGGGTACCGGAACGGTACCTGGTACCGATGTTTTCCGCCGCCCGCCGGAGGAGCGGATGCGGGCGTTCGAGAAGAAGCTGCAGGAAAAGGGGATCGTGGCCACCCTGCGGACCTCGAGGGGCCTCGACATCGAGGGGGCCTGCGGCCAACTTCGCCTCCGCCATGAGACGCCAACAGAGGTAAAATAGGGCTACCCCGATATGGAAAAGAACCCGCAAGAGACGGTGCTCATCCTCGATTTTGGCTCCCAGTATGCCCAGCTGATCGCCCGGCGGGTCAGGGAGCTCAACGTCTTCTCCAAGATTGTCCCTTACACCATCTCGCCCGAGCAGATCGCCCGTGAGAACCCGAAAGGGATCATCCTCTCCGGCGGGCCGGCCTCCGTCTGGGCCAAGGGGGCCCCGAAGCCGGACCGGGGCGTCTTCCGCACCGGGCGGCCGGTGCTGGGGATCTGCTACGGCATGCAGCTGATGGGCCAGATGCTCGGCGGCGGCGTCTCGAA
>Ga0080064_1004287_pt1 | contig 18597 bp, 18 predicted proteins | sample Subgrocontami54m_FD_69260 | JGI IMG/M metagenome (GOLD analysis project Ga0080064, IMG submission 69260) | Subsurface groundwater microbial communities from S. Glens Falls, New York, USA - GMW46 contaminated, 5.4 m (SPADES assembly) (version 2) ...
GGGGGACCCGCGAGGGGGGATGGGGGGGGGCGAAGGTAAGGGTGGCCATCGCGATCGCCCGCTGCCCTGCGCCGCCGTGGGGTGGTGGTCGCGGGGCGGGCAGCGGGGTGCGGCGCCGGCGGTCGGGGGCAGCGTCGGACGCGGAACTGAGGGGCGGGCTACGGGAGTGCGGCGGGCGCGGGCGGGGCCGGGCGGCGCGGGGGCGCCGGAGCGGGCGAGGTGGGCGAGGATGGCCTGCACGGCGCGGGGGTCCTGGACGGTGGCGAGGACGCGCAGCCGGCCGCCACAGCTGGGGCAGGCGAGGAGTTCCCGACATCAGCTCCGAGCGGGTGGACGAGAGCCGGGAGTTCGACACCGGCGTCCTCGGGTTTAGGCTCGTCATGGACCTGGGCTTCGTCATGACGTTTGCCTCGCCAACGAACCCGACCGCTCAGATCACCATCATGCGCAGCGACGGGTCATCGGGGCTGGTGCCCCAGGTAACCGTCGAGGTCGCGGACGTCGACGCGGTCCACGCCGAGGCGGTGCGGCGGGGCGCCGAGGTCGTCTACCCGCTGACCGACGAGCGCTGGGGTGTTCGCCGCTTTTTCCTCCGCGATCCGAACGGCGTCGTCATCAACGTAATGTGCCACATTCCGGGCGCGGCGCCTCGAGAGTAGGGCTGGCTGCGTCAACGGCCGGTCCACTTGGGCTTGCGCTTCTCGACGAAGGCCTTGGCGCCTTCGACGCGGTCCTCGAGCGTCGCTGGGTCGTTCTCAAGCCTGATGCCGTCGGCGAGGGGGAGGCCGAGTCCGCCCACCGCCGCCTCCTTCGCGTAGCGGAGCGCGATCGGGGCCTTGTCGGTGATCCGGTGGGCGAGGGCCTGTGCGCCGCGGGCAGCAGCCCGGCGGCCGGCTCCACGCGCTCGACCAGCCCGATGCGGCACGCCTCGGCAGCCGGCACGCGCGTCCCGGTCAGGATCATCTCGAGCGCCCGCAACGGAGGCCGGCTGCGGCTCATCGCCACACTGGAGGACCCCACTGTGGTGGTCAAGATCCTCGCGCACCGGGGCCTGCTCCACCCCGGGGACTTTCCGGGGCCGGCCCCGCCGTCGGCCGACCTCCCCGTTGAAGAGTCGGTGATGTCGCGCGCTACGCGACCACTTGTCGCGTACGTACAGTGATGGCATAGTGTACGTACGGAGGGCTCACCAATGCGGAAGAAGCTGACCAAGACCGGCAACAGCCTGGCGCTCGTGCTGGACAAGCCGCTGCTGGATCGGGTGGGGATTGACGCCAGCACGCCCCTGGAAGTCTCGACGGACGGGCAGGTGATTGTGATCTCGCCGGTGCGCACCCGCCGCCGGACGGCCCGGCTCAAGCGGGTGGTGGAGGAGGTGCACCGGCGTTACGGTGGCGCGTTCAGGCGGCTGGCCGAGTAGTGAAGGTCGTCTTCCTGTCGCAGGACGAGGTCCTCGCCCTGCATGCGGATCAGATCGAGCGTTACGGGGGCAGTCACGGCATTCGGGACACGGGCCTGCTGGATTCCGCTTTGGCCATGCCGCGCGCGACATTCGGAGGACAGTGGCTGCACGGGAGCCTCCACGAGATGGCCGCAGCGTACTTGTATCACCTGGTCCAGGGGCACCCGTTCATCGACGGCAACAAGCGCGCCGGGTTGATGGCGATGCTCGCCTTCCTCGGTCTGAACTCACTCCGGTTGGACGCGACGGAAGACGAGCTGGTCGAGATGGTGCTTGGCGTGGCGGGCGGGCGGGTCAGCAAGGCCGAGGTGGCGGTGTTCATCCAGCGGCACACTCGCCGTCAACGGAGGTAGGGCTGCATGGACTCTCCGGCAGGCCGTGACACCCCGCCGCCGCCCCTCAGCGCCGCCGGTCGGGGCCGACCCCCCACCAGCACCCCCGGCACCCCGCTAAAGATACGTACGCTCGAACCCGCGGCCTGATGGGCTACGTGGCGGAACCGGAGGACGTGGCGAGCGTAGTCGCGTTTTTCGCGAGCGACGACGCGCGCTATGTCACGGGGCAGTCGAACCTGATCGACGGCAGGCGGTGGATGGTGTAGGGCGATCGTGCATCACTTGACCGCGGAATACCGGATGAGCCGATCGCGTGTCGCGAGACACCCTCTCTCCTCGACGGTGATGGTCAATTCCTCGCTCGCTTCGGGCCTGACGAGCAGCCTGTAGGGGGGCGTCACCGCGATGACGAGCATGTCTCCCTCGAACGTCCCGGGATACTGCTGGGATACGGAGTCCGGAAAGACACACGGCATGCACGCGCTCAGATGGAACCACGTCCACGGAGCGTAGGCTACATCAGCCCCCTCCGGCGGCGCGGTCGCCCGGTCCGTGGCCCCTCTCCCCGTGACATAATCGCCCTACTCAGACACCGGGCGCCCCAGGAGCCCACGGCACAGCGCACACCAGCGGTCTCCTCGCGGGTCGAGAGACGCGGCCCGGCGCATAGGAACGACTAACGCCACCGCCGCAGCAAGCGTTTCCGGCCGACGTCGAGCTGGTAGACCAGGGTCAGGTAGTGGTGCCCGCGGTGCCATTGGATTTCGTCGATCCCGATGGCGGTGATGCCCGTCACGTCGCGGTGGGCCTGGCCCCAGGTCACGGCCATCTCCACCGCGGCAAAGACGTGCTCCCACGTCGTGCGAAACACCGCGGCCACCTCGGTCCAGCTCAGCCGTTTGGCCCACTGGGCCAGGAACCAGGCATAGGTCGTGGTCAGGTGGTGCTTGCCCTCGGCCCAGGGTACGGTTTCCGCCCGCACCCCACACGTCCGGCAGTCCACGCGCCGCCGGGCGTAGGAGAAGAAGACCGCGAGGCCCCACAGCGGGACGAACTCGTACTGGCGCGGCGGCAGGGTGTCGTACCCCGGCCCCGGCTGGCCACAGCCGGAGCACGTCGGCCGCCTACCGGCCCGGCCCCGCACCTCAACCTCCAGGGCCCCCGCCCCGTGCGCCTGGATGCACCGGATCGTTCCGTACACGAATCCCGGCTGCTTTTGGACGCGATTCAAGATAGTCTCTACCCGCATCCCGTTCTCCTCTCCGTGGCGCTGATGGTCAGTTGGCACTGCCATCTTCGCAGAGTCGGGAACGGGATGCGCTGGCTGTGGCTCAGCTTGAGTTATGCAGCTCCCTCACATACATACTCATGCGTGCGACTTTTCCCGTACCTTACCTGTCCTACTTTTACCCACAAATTCTGCCGGAGAGCCGTATTCTTCCGCATACCCGTATTCTTCCGCATACAGTGACGCGACTCGGAAGTCTCGGCTGGCATCGGAGTCACTTGGCGCCATGAAGCACGCAGAGATGCCCGGTTGAGGTACACTTCACTGGATCGCGAGAAAGAAACCCAGAGGGAGGACTTGAGACTTGGCACTCACCGCCACCGTCTATCACGTTGACCTGAGCCGCGGCACCATCGAGACGAAGACGCTCCCAGAAGAGGTCTACCGCAAGTACCCAGGGGGAAGCGCGCTCGCCGCATTCCTCCTCATGCAGTCCATTCCGGCCGGCGCCGATCCGCTGGGCCCCGACAACGTGCTGGTCATGGCCGTGAGCCCGCTGACCGGGCTCGCGATCTCGGGTCAGAGCCGGATGACCGCGTGCGCGCGCTCGCCGCTCACCGGCGCCATCGGCGACAGCCAATGCGGCGGCTTCTTCCCCGCCGAGATGCGCGCCGCCGGCGCTGACGCGATCGTCTTCACCGGCCAGGCCAAGGAGCCCGTGTACCTCTGGCTCAACGACGGCAAGGCCGAGATCAGATCCGCCAGGCACCTCTGGGGCAAGGTCACCGCCGAGGTCGACAGCCTCCTCAAGAAGGAGATCGGCGACGAGAAGGTGGAGATCGCTCAGATCGGCCCCGCCGGCGAGAACCTCGTCCGCTTCGCCGCGATCATGAACATGGTCAATCGCGCCAACGGCCGCACGGGCTTGGGCGCCGTGATGGGATCGAAGCGGCTCAAGGCGGTCGTGGTGCGCGGGAGCAAGGTACCGAAGCCGGCGGAGCCCGAGGCCTTCCGCGGCCTGGTCAAGCGGCTGAAGGAGCTGCAGGCGGCGAACCCCGGCATCGTGTGGTTCGGGGAGTACGGGACGGCGGGAGTGCTCGCCATCCAGGACAAGGTCGGCGGCCTGCCGACGCGCAACTACAACGAGGGCACCTTCGAGATGGCCAAGGACATCGACGGAACCACGCTCGCCAAGACCATCCTCAAGGAGCGCGACACCTGCTACGCCTGTGTGGTCAAGTGCAAGCGCACGGTTGAGGTCCACGAGCCCGGCCTCGACATCGACCCGGTCTATGGCGGCCCCGAGTACGAGACGCTCTCCCTCTTCGGCTCCATGTGCGGCGTGGGCGACCTCAAGCTCCTCTCCAAGGCCTCGGCCGACGCCAACATGTACGGCATGGACACGATCTCGGCTGGGGGGACCATCGCGTGGGCGATGGAGGCCAAGTCCAAGGGCCTTCTCGACGACAAGGGGCTGGGCCTGGCCTTCGGCGACGGCCAGTCCGTTCTCCGCGCCATCGAGGCCATCGCGCTCCGGCGCGGCGTGGGCGATCTCCTCGCCGAGGGCAGCCTCCGCGCGGCGAAGACGCTGGGCCAGGCGGCGGTCGACCTGACCGTCACCGTCAAGGGCCAGGAGCTGCCGGCGCACATGCCGCAGGTCAAGCGCTCGCTAGGCCTCGTCTACGCCGTCAACCCCTTCGGCGCCGACCACCAGTCCTCCGAGCATGACTCGGCGCTCCGGAACAAGCCGGGCACGCTCCAGCACGGGCGGCTCGAGAAGCTGGACATCGCCACGAGCCTTCCGGCCACGGATCTCTCAGACGCCAAGGTCCGCTTCGCCTTCCGCTCGCAGTGCTTCTACTCGGCCCTCGACACGCTCGGGCTCTGCCAGTTCGTCTGGGGCCCGTCGTGGCAGCTCTACGGCCCCTCGGAGACGGTCGAGCTGGTGCGCTCCGGCACGGGGTGGCAGGCGACGATGGACGAGCTGCTCGAGATCGGCGAGCGGAAGATCAATCTCATGCGTGCCTTCAACGCGCGCGAGGGCATCGGCAAGACCGCCGACGTCCTGCCGAAGAAGCTCTTCCAGCCGCTCGCCGGCAAGGGCCCGACGGCGGGCGTAGCGCTGACCACCGAGGAATTCGAGCACGCGCGCGAGAGCTACTACCGCCTCGCGGGCTGGGACCCGGCGACGGGCTACCCGACGCCCGCCAAGCTCCGGGGCCTCGGCCTCGAGTGGCTCGCCGAGAAGGCGCCCGCGTCGCGCTGAAACCGCGCGCCAGCCCGCCTGGATTGAGGTTGGTAGATGTTTCGCTTTCTTCACGCCGCTGACATCCACCTCGACAGCCCGCTGGTCGGGCTGGATCGCTACGAGTCGGCGCCCGTCGCCGCCGCCCGCGGGGCCACACGCCGCGCCTTCGAGAACCTCGTCCACCTCGCGATCGATGAGGAGGTGGCGTTCGTCGTCCTCGCCGGTGACCTCTATGACGGGGACTGGAAGGACTACCGCACAGGCCTCTTCTTCGTGGAGCAGATGACCAAGCTTCGGGAGGCGGATATCCCCGTATTCATCGTGGCCGGCAATCACGACGCGGCCAGTCAGCTCACCAAGAACCTGCGCTCTCCGGACAACGTCCACTTCCTTTCCGCGAGGAAGCCCGAGACACGCCTTGTCGAGGCGTTCGATGTCGCGATCCACGGGCAAGGATTCGCGTCGCGGGCGGTCACCGAGGATCTGGCCGCTGCCTATCCTGTCGGCGACCCCGGCCTTTTCCACGTCGGCCTGCTCCATACGAGCCTCGAGGGACGAGAGGGCCACGCGACCTATGCGCCCACCTCAACTCAGGTCCTCGCGCAGAAGGGCTACCAGTACTGGGCCCTTGGCCACGTCCACAAGCGCGAGATCGTGTCGAAGGACCCGTGGATCGTGTTCCCGGGCAACCTCCAGGGTCGCCACGCTCGAGAGGTCGGACCGAAGGGCTGCACGCTGGTCACCGTCAACAACCGCGCCGTCGCGGGGGTCGAAGAACGATCCGTCGATGTCCTGCGCTGGACCGTCTGTCGCGTAGACGTCGATGGGGCCGCGACCACGGGCGAGGTGCTCGACCGCATCTCACGTGCCCTCACAGCCGAGGCCAATCGCGCCGACGGTCGCGCCGTTGCAGCGCGCGTCGAACTGACAGGATCCGCGGCCTGCCACGAGGAGATCTCTGCGAACCCCGACCACTGGATGCAAGAGATCCGCGCGCTTGCGGTGGGTGTGTCCACGGTGGACGTCTGGATCGAGAAGGTGCACTTCGCGCTGGATCGACCGATCGACTTGGCGGTGCTGGCTGCTCGTGACGACGCGCTCGGGAGTTTCCTGAGAGAAGTCGCGGCCGCAGCGAACAGCCCGGACGAGATTGCGATGCTATGCGAGGCGCTTGCCGACGTTCGTGTCGCGTTGCCGGCGGAACTGCTGTCTGGAGACGACGCAGTCGACCCACATGCTCCGGAGCTGTTGACACGACTCATTGTCGAGGCTCGAGATTTGCTCCTTGCGCGGATCGTTCGCGAGGGAACGGCTCGGTGAAGATCCTCGAGCTACGGCTCACCGCATTCGGTCCGTTCACCGATCGTGTGGTCAACCTGAGTGCGGGGAGCCACGGCTTGCACGTGATCTTCGGGCCCAACGAGGCGGGGAAGAGTTCAGCCCTCCGCGCACTCCACGCTCTACTCTACGGGATACCTGGGCAGACGAGCGACGCCTTCCTCCATCCTTATGAGAGTCTTCGCCTGGGCGGGCATCTCCGCCTATCAGCCGGCGATGAGATTGAGTTCATCCGCCGGAAGGGAAACAAAGGAACACTCCGCGCTCTCGATGGTACCCGGCTCGACGACCGTGCACTCGACCGGTTCCTTTGCGGCGTAGGGCATGATCAGTTCGAAATGTTCTGGGGCATTGACCACGCGAAGTTGGTTCAGGGCGGGAAAGACATCCTGGAGGGACACGGAGACCTCGGAGAAAGCCTGTTCGCCGCAGGGACCGGGGCGTCCCACCTCGGATCCCTTCGCAGAGAGCTCGACGAAGAGGCCGAAACCCTCTTCGCGCCCCGCGGACAGAAACGGCTCATCAACCAAGGAATCGGCCTACTCCGAGACATCAAGGGCGCCCAGCGCGACGTCCTAGTGTCCGCCGATGAATGGACGCGCCACGATCGAACGCTCCGCGAGCTAGAGGCCCGGATCGGCCAGCTCACGGAGCGTTTACAGAGACTCATTCGCGAGAAGTCTCGCCTGGCGCGGCTCAAACGGGTCCTGCCGCTTTTCGCCGAGCGTGACGAGGTTCGCCACCGTCTCGCCGATCTTGGCGACGTGGTACTTCTCGCTCCGGACTTCTCGAAGCGGCGACAGGATGCTGAGACCGCGCTCCACGCGGCCCAACAGAACCTTGAGCGAGCTGTGCGGGATCTTCAGGAGCAAGAGGGACTCGTCGCAACACTTGGACCAACGCCGACGCTGGCGGTTGAGTCGGACCCGGTTACCGATCTCCACCAGCGTTTAGGTAGTCATCGCAAAGCATTCAGCGATCGCCCTGCTCTCGTCGGGCAGCGTGACGAGCAGCGCACTCTGGCTAGGCGTCTCTTTGGAGAGCTTCGACCAGACCTCGATATCGCGGGCGCGGAGACATTGAGACGTTACCTCGGACGCCGCGCGCGCATTCAGAAGCTCGCCTCCGAGCGCGGGCGGCTGGACGAACGCTCCGATACAGCAGTGCGGCGGCACAGAGACGCGCAGGAACAGGCCGGCGCGCTCGCGCGTGAGCTTTCTTCACTCCCGCCCGCGCGCGACCCGGAGAAGCTCGTTGGCGCAATCGAGGAGGCGCGACGTCGGGGAGACGTCGAGGCAGAACGGGAGAAGCTCGCCCAGGCGGCCAATCGAGACGCCGCTCAGCGGGATGCCGCGATCGAGAGACTGCAAATCCCCGCAGCGATGATCGACACACTCCAACACCTTCGTGTGCCGACTGTTACCGCAATCACGCGATTCGAGCGCGCGGCTCAGGCACTCGACGAAGAGGCGCGCGCCGCCAAGAGCGAGCACCAACGTATCACCAAGACGATGCGGGAGATCGATGCGACAATCGAGGCTTTGCGCATCAAAAAGGCGGTCCCGACCGAGGAAGATCTCGCCGCGGCCCGCGCACGCCGCGACAGCGCGTTCGGTCTCCTCCGCGATCAATGGGAGAAGGCCCGCGATGTCGCAGCGCAGGCACTCGAACTTCTCGGCCGCGGCAAGCTGATCGACCTTTACCCCGGCGCCGTGACGGCGGCGGACGGAGTTGCGGACCGGCTCCGAAGCGAAGCCGATCGTGTGGCGGAACTCGCGCAGGCCCAGGAGGAGCGCGGGCGTCTCGCAAGGGACTTGGAGGAGGCGGACGCCGCAGCCCTACGGCATCAGGCGGCCGTCGGAGAACTCGCCGCCGAATGGCGTGACGCCTGGAAGTCTGTGCTCGTCGTCCCCCCGCCGATTCACGACGGGCGCGTCTGGTGCCAGGACTTCGCTCGTGTCCTTGAGCGGTCAGAGGCCGTCATAGAGACGCGCCAGCAGCACGACGAGTTGGCCCGGTGGATCGAAGAGCAGGTGAAGAGCCTCCGCGCGGCCTCGACCTCGCTGGAAGCGGCCGAACATCCTGCCCACGGCCTCTCAATGACGGTGGCCTCCGCTCAGAGGCTGCACCAGCGCATCGAGGGTGAAGAGCGTATCCGAGTGGAGCATGCGCGCAAGACGATCGAGACCAATCAGGAGATCCATGACGCCGAGGCGGCTGTCCGAGCAGCGCAGACCGACCTCGAGGCGTGGCAGCGCACCTGGCACGAAGCCGTCGGTGGTCTACTCCACGGCGATGATCCTCTGCCCGATGACGCACTCGTCGCACTCGACGGCTTCGAGAAGGTCCTCCGCGCGATCGACGATGCGGCCGATTTCGAAGTGCGCATCGCAGGCATCGACCGGGACGCCGAAACATTTCGGGCCGACGTCCGGGCTCTCGCCGGACGTCTCGGTGAGACGGCAGCAGTCGAGGGTGGTTCAGAGGACGCGTGGGTCGAGGGACTACACAGGCGTCTTGCCGCCGTGCTGCAGGAGGACGAGCGGCGACGGCTAGCGCTCACGCGCCTCGAGCGCCTGCGGACCGAAGTCGTCAGGGACGATGCGGCCAACGAAGCCGCACGACTGACAATCTCAGCATTACGTGAGGAGGCGGCGTGTGGCGCCGACGGGGATCTTGTGGACGCCGAACAGCGGAGTGCCGACAAGCGCAGGTACCAGGCCGACTTCGACCGGATCGAAAAGGATCTCGTCCGCAGCGGCGACGGCGCGTCGATCGAAGAGCTCGAAGGCGAATCGGTGGGCGCCGACAGGGACGCCATCGACGTCCGGCTCGGCGCGAACGGAACAGAGTTGCTGGAGGTCGATAGGATTCTTGTCGAAGCTCGAGACGCGCGGGCCACGGCGCAGGCAGAGCTGCGGCGCCTACAGGGTCCGTCCGTCGCGAGCGAGAAAGCCGAGGACATTCAAGCGACGCTCGCACGCCTCCGGGGGGATGTAATCCGGTACGCGCGCTTGCGGGTCGCCTCGACGCTGCTCGCGCGGCGGATCGACGACTACCGCCGCAAGAACCAGGCGCCGCTCCTCCTCCGCGCTAGCACGCTCTTCCGTGAAGTGACTGTCCACAGCTTCGAGCGACTCGAAGCGGACGTGGAGGATGACCGTCCCATCCTTGTCGGAGTGAGACCCAACGGGGCGCGCGTGCCGCCACACGGAATGAGTGGGGGAACCCGGGATCAACTCTTCTTCGCGTTGCGCCTCGCCGCCGTCGAAGCGTCTTGCGCCGCAGGGGAGCCGATGCCGTTCGTCGTCGACGACATCCTCGTGCAGTTCGACGACGATCGCGGTGCCGCCGCGCTCCGCGTCCTGGCCGACGTGGCGTCGCGCACGCAGGTCGTGTTGTTCACGCACCACCAGCAGGTGCGGGCGGGCGCCGAGGCGGTGACTGCACCCGCCATGGTGATCGTGCACGCACTCTAACTAAACGAGATATGTGGGCTAGACTTACCGGTTTCCGAGGTGAGATCAGCATAATGGCCGCACTAACTTCTGCATGCACCCGACGGGCCGTTGCGCGGCGAGCTGATCCTGCGCGCTAGCCGAGCGCGTCCCAGCAGAGGCGGGACATCCTGCCGATGAGCTGGTAGGCGGCGGCGAAGCCCGGCGTGCCGTCGGGGAGCGCGGCGGGCACGGCTTCCGTGTAGGCGGTCAGGATGAAGAGCGGCGCGCCGTCCTTGTAGATGATGCCCGCGTCCATGAAGCCGCGCGACCCCGTCCCCGTCTTGTGGGCGACCTTGGTCTCGAGCGGAAGCTGTGACGGCAGGCGGGTCTTGAGCTTCTGCCAGGAGAGGATGTCGAGCGCCAGGCGGCAGAGCTCGGGGGTCGAGCCGAGCGCGGCGGCCGCGGCCTTGTCGGAGGCGCCACGCAGGATCAGCTCGAGCAGCATGCCCTGGTCGTTGGGCGTGGTCGTCGTCACCTGCTCCAGCGTGTGATCGGGGCCGAGCCGCGGCGGGATGCCGAAGCGGTGGATGGTCCGCGTCATGCCGACCGACTCGCAGAAGCTCTGGACGTTTCCGAGCCCGACCAGATCGACCACGGTGCCGGTGCACGTGTTGTCGCTCACGATGATCATCTGCACGAGCGCGTCGCGGAAGGTAATCCAGAAGCCGGGCGTCATGTGCTGGAAGGTGCCCGAGTCGTTGTCCTGGTACCTCGCCTCGATCGTCACCTTCTGGTCCAGCGCGAGCTTGCCGTCGTGCACAGCCTTGAGCGCGGCCATCAGGATGGAGATCTTGCGCGTGCTGGCCGAGGGCACGGGCACGTCGCCGAGCCGGTTCGCGGTCTTGCCCGTCTTCAGGTCCTTGAGATGCCAGCTCGTCTGAAACGGCAGGGCGTCGCAGAGGGCATTCATCTGCTTGACGAGAGCGTCCATGGTGGTCTCCTCAGTGAAAGTTGCTTCACGATCAATTCGAAATCCGGCGGTCACGCCGGCCCGGCGAAGCCGATGTAGGCGCCGCACGCGTGCTCCGGGCCCACCAGCATGGCCTGCTCGCCGGTGTTGCGGACGCCGCGAACTGGAGGCGGGACGCCGTGGTCCGCGATCCAGCGCGCGGCGGCGTCCATGCTGCTGGTGCGGTACAGCACCTGGAACGGTCCCGGCCCGCGCCGGCCGAGCGCCTCGGCGGCGGGCCCGGGCTCGGCCGGCTGCGCCACCGTCAAGCCCGTCGGCCCGATGTCGAACACGGCCATGTCGGCCTTGATGACGGCGCCGCGCTGGATCTGAGGCACGAGCATCCCAAGCACGCGTGCGTAGATTTCAGCGGACGCGGCGACGTCAGAGACCGCGATGTACGCGCGGTCGATACGAAGCACACCGTTGGGGTGCTGACCCGCGCGCGGTACCTGGGCACGGCGCTCGGCGAGCGGGGTCAGGTGCTGGATGAAAAACACCGGGAGCGGGTTTCGCTCTCCGAGCACTGCCGCCTTCCACCGCAGATCCTGCCCCCCAGGGGTCCGCCGGGCGCCCGGAGCGGGGTCGGCGATGTCCACGCCGCGCTGTCGCATCGCGGCCACATCGGCTGCCAGGTCGTCGCTCTGCACGCTGACGTAGCGGAACCCGCCGCCGGAAGCAAGGAAATCCAGGAGGGACGGCCCCGCGTTGCCGCCGGCCGCGCGCGCCGCCAGGTATTCGGCCCGATCGCTCACGCTGATCAGCTCGAGGTAATCCTCGCCGTGAAACGCGATGCCGTTGTGCGTGCCCCTGCCCGGGTGGGCGCCGCCCGGGTAGATGTTGAATCCGATGCGCGTGTAGGCGTCGATGCCCTGATCGAGGCTGGGGACGCCGATCATGACGTGGTCGATCCGGGTCAGCACGGCCCGATGACGGTCTTGGCGCCGCGGCCGGCGGCGGCGTGGGCGAAGGCGTCGCCGATCTGCTCCAGCGGGAAGCGCGCGGTGATCAACCGCTTGACGCCGAGCTTCGGCATCAGCGCGAGGGCGCGCCGGAACGCGGTGCCGCGGCCGAAGACGCCGCCGATCCTCAGCTCGCGGTAGTGGACGTCCCACAGGTCGAGCGGCAGCAGGCTTCCCTTCGGGTTCACGCCCACGAGCTGGAGGTACCCGGTCAAGCGTGTGAGCGCGATTGCCTCGGCGACCAGCTCCGGCTTGCCGACGGCTTCGCAGACGACGTCAGCTCCTCGGTTCCGCGTGAGCGCCATCACGCGATCGCGGAGACTCTCCCGCGACGGGTCGATCACGACGTGGGCGCCCAGGCGGCGAGCGATCCGGCGGCGCTCCTCGATCGGATCGGAGAGGATCAGGCGCTTGGCGCCCCGACGGCGGGCGATCGCCATGGTGAGAAGCCCCATGATGCCGCCGCCGATGACGAGCACCGTCGCCCCGCGCGGCATGGCGAAGGTCTCGAGCCCAGCCAGGCAGCAGGCGGCGGGCTCGGTCAGGGCGGCCGTGACCGCATCGAGGCCGCGCGGCAGCGGATGCACGCAGGTCGCGGGCAACGCGACGCGCTCGGCGAACCCTCCCACGCGGACCGCGCGCTGACACTGGGAGATGCGACCAACCTCGCACGCGGCACACTCCCCGCACCCGTACGACGGCTCGCACGCGACCGGGCGGCCGAGCAGGCGCCGGCTCACCCCGCGGCCCACCTCCCGCACCACACCGGTGTACTCATGCCCGAGCACCATCGGCGGCGTCCACGGGAAGAGCCCCTGCGTGGCGTGGATGTCGGTGCCGCAGATGCCTGCCGCGTGAATCGCCACCACGACCTGCCCCGGCCCCGCCGCGGGATCCGGCGCCTCGTCGATCGTAAAGCGGCTTTCGCCGCGCCAGGTGGCAACTTTCATGTCGAGATCCTCATGAGAGCATCGACGATACGTCCGTGAATGTCGGATTGCAAGACCTGACCCCGTGATAAAGTTCCGCCCGTGCCGCATCCTTCGGTCGCCCGGCGCTACGCGCGCTTCGTCCTCGGCTTGGCGCTCGATCAGGTACCGCCGCCCGTGGCCGCGAAGGCGACCTTGCTTGCCCTCGACACGCTGGGTAGCTGCCTTGCGTCTTCGCGGGAGGATTTCGGCAGGGCCGTCCTCGAGGCGGCTGCGCGGCTGGGCGGCCCCCAGGAGAGCACGCTCGTCGGAACCAAGGCGAGAGCGGGCGCGGCGAGCGCGGTGCTCGCGAACGCTACGCTCGCCCACGGTCTCGACTTCGACGACACGCGGGAGGACGCCATCGTCCACACCGGCTGTGTCGCCGTCACCACCGCGCTCGCTGTCGGCGAGGCCCTCGGCGCCTCCGGCCGCGCGGTGATCGAGGCGATGATCGCGGGCGTGGAGGTGATGTGCCGGGTCGGCCTCGCGGGGCCGGGCAGGTTCCACGAGCGCCACTATCACCCGACGTCTCTCACGGGCAGCTTCGCCGCGGCGGCGGTCGCGGGCAAGCTCTACGGCCTCACGGAGGACCAGCTCGTCCACGCCTTCGGGATCTGCGGCAGCCAGGCCGGCGGCATCATCGAGTACCTCTACCCGCGCCAGTTCATCGGGCACGTCGCCATTCGCCTGCACGACGGCCGCCTCCTCGAGGAGCGCCAGGATCACCCGCGCGGCGGGCCGGACTTTCCCATGACGCGCGAAGAAGTCGAGGCGAAGTTCCTGGGCAACGCCGCTCTCGCCGTACCAGCGGAACAGTCAGCCCGCGTCGTCACACTCGTCGGGCAGCTCGCGACGCAGGCGGACCTTAACGAATTGATGAATTCTCTAACCGCCTAGCCCGGATCATGCGTGAACACATACGCCACCCTCACCCCAACCCTCTCCCTCTCCGAGGGAGAGGGAGCCGTTTCGATCCCCTCGCCCCAAGGGGGAGAGGGCAGGGTGAGGGGGCGCATAGGACGCGGAAACTACGTTCGTGAATAGAGCAACCCAGGGGGATGCGATGACACGTCTTCGGCTCGCGGTAAGCCTCAGCGCTCTCGCCCTGGTCCTCTCCGCCACCTCCGCGCCCGCGCAGGACGCGCGCCTCGATGCGGCGAAGAAGGAAGGCAAGGTCGTCTGGTATACCTCTCTCGCCTTGTCCAGCTCCGAGAAGGTTGCCAAGCTCTTCGAGGTCGCCTATCCCGGGATCAAGGTCGAGGTCCACCGGACCGGCTCCGAGCGGATCCTCCAGCGCGTCATGCAGGAGCTCCAGGCCAACATCAAGATCGCCGACGTGGTCCACACCTCTGACGCGGGCCACTACGTGCTGCTGAAGGACAAGAAGCTCCTGATGAAGTACGCGCCGGCCGGCGTGGATCGCTTCCCGGCCGCCTTCAAGGACAAGGACGGCTATCACTACGGCCTCCGCGCCACGGTGAACGTCATCGCTTACAACCCGAAGATCGTTCCCGCCGCCGAGGCGCCGCGCACCTGGAAGGACCTGCTCGACCCGAAATGGAAGGGCAAGCTCGTGACGGCGCATCCGGGGTACAGCGGCGTGATCGCGACCCACGTGCTGGCGCTGGTGCATCTCCACGGCTGGGACTACTTCAAGCAGTTGGCGCAAAACAAGCCGATGCTGGTCCAGTCGGCGGTGGATCCCTCCGGCGTCGTCGCCTCGGGCGAGCGGCCCATCGCGGCGAACGGCGGCGACTACACGTTCTACCAGGTCAAGAAGAAGGGCAATCCGGTCGAGATCGTGTTCCCGAAAGAAGGCGTCCCGCTCGTCGTCTCTCCGAGCGCCATCACGAGCTTCGCGCCGCACCCGAACGCGGCCCGGCTCTTCACCGACTTCATCTTCAGCCGCGATCTCCAGCAGGTGCTGGCCGAAAGCGAGGGGCTCTACACGGGGCATCCCGACGTCAAGTACCCGCCCGACCGGCCCAAGCTCTCTGAGCTGAACCTGCTCCGCGTGGATCCTGAGGAGCTGGAGAAGCGCAACGAGGAGATCAAGACGCGCTTCGTCGAGTTCTTCGGAGCCTGATCCGGGTATTCCCATGACCCTCGAGGCGGCGATCCGGTCTCATCCCTCGCGGCTCGACGGGCTCGATCGCTCCGCTCCCGTCTGGGTCCTGACGGCGGCCGTGCTCGCGCTGCTGATCCTCCTGCCGCTGGGCTGGCTCGGCTACATGAGCGTGAGCGCCGAGCACGGCGTCACGCTCGCCCACTACGCCCGCGTCTTCGCCGACCCCCAGCTCCAGAAAGCGCTCTGGAACACGGTGGTGCTCGCATTCTGGTCGGGGCTCCTGTCGGTCGCGATCGGCGCGCCCATGGCCTGGCTCTCCGCCCGCACCGACCTGCCCTGGTCGCGCGGGATCCGGAGCCTCATCATGGCCTCCTTCGTGACGCCGCCCTTTCTCGGCGCCTTCGCGTGGGTGATGCTCGCCGGCCCGAACGCCGGCTACCTGAACAAGGTTTACCGGAGCCTGACCGGCGCGGACGACCCGCTCCTCAACATCTTCACGATGCCGGGGCTGATCTTCGTGGTCGCGATCTACACGTTCCCCTACGTGTACATCATGATCGCCAATACCCTCGGGCTGATCGCGTCCGATCTCGAGGAGGCCGCGTCCATCCTCGGCGCCAACCGCTTTCGGGTGGCGCTGACCATCACGCTGCCGATGGTCGCGCCCGCCATCCTGAGCGGCTTCATCCTGTCCGTCCTGCAGGCGCTGGCGCTGTTCGGCTCCCCCGCCATCCTCGCGCTGCCGGCGGGCTTTCACACGATCACGACGCAGATCTGGGCGCTCTTCCACTACCCGCCCAAGGTTGAGATGGCCGCCGCCTTCTCCGTGCCGCTGCTGCTGGCCACGGCGCTCCTGCTGCTCGTCCAGAAGAGGCTCCTCGGCCGGCGCGGCTACGCGTCGGTAGGCGGCAAGGGCGCGCAGCGCCGGGCGATTCCGCTCGGCGCGTGGCGGTACCCCGCGCTCCTCGGGTGCCTCGCGGTCCTCGGCTGCGCGGTGTTCCTCCCGTACGGCATCCTCGCCAAGGCCGCGTTCTCTCGCGCCTGGGCCCAGCCGCTCACCTGGGAGAACTTCACGCTGGCGAACTGGTCGTTCACGTTCCTGTCCAGCTCGACCCAGGGCGCGATCGTCAACACGCTCGAGCTGGGCGTGCTCACGGCCTGCGTCGGCGCCGGGCTCGCGGCTCTGCTCGCCTATGTCACGAATCGCAAGCTCATCGTGGGCCACCAGCTTCTGGCCTTCCTCGCGCTGGCCCCCATCGTCATTCCCGGAACGGTCCTCGCCGTCGCCCTCTTCATCGCGTACACCCGCCCGCCCTTCCTCCTCTACGGCACCCTCTGGATCCTCTTCATCGCCTACCTGACCAAGGAGATGCCCGTCGGCTACTCCCAGTCGGACGCTACGTTTCGCGGCATCCATCCCGAGCTGGAGGAGGCGGGCCGCATCCTGGGCGCCGGGCGTCTGCGCGTGCTCCGCGAGATCACCGCGCCGCTCGCCAAGAGCGGCATCATCGCCACCTGGTGCTTCATCTTCATCGGCGTCATCCGCGAGCTGTCCGCCTCGATCATTCTCTTCACGCCCAATACCAAGGTGATGTCGGTCGTGATCTTCGACCTCAAGGAAGAAGGCCAGTTCGGCGCCATCGCGGTCCTCGGCATCTTCATGCTGGCGATGACGTTCGCCATCGTGGCTCTGATGCAGACGCTCCTCGGGCGTGACGTCCTCGGGCAGAGGTCTTCCGGGAGCCCGGCGGGCGCGAGCGCGCCGGGGTAACCGCGATGCCCGGGGTGACGATACGGGGCCTGACCAAACGCTACGGCGATGTCGCCGCCGTCCAGGGCCTCGAGCTGCGCGTGGAGCCCGGCGAGCTGGTGGCGCTGCTCGGGCCATCGGGCTGCGGCAAGACAACCACGCTGCGGCTGGTGGCGGGCTTTCTCAAGCCGGAGGCGGGAGAGATCTGGGTCGGAGAGCGTTGCCTCTCCTCGCCGGCGGCGGTGGTCCCGCCCGAGCGGCGCCGGATGGCGATGATCTTCCAGAGCTACGCGCTGTGGCCGCACATGACGGTGGATCAGAACGTCGCGTACGGGTTGCGGCTCGCCAAGACGCCCAGGGCCGAGAGGGACCGGCGAGTGGCGGAGATGCTCAAGGCGGTCCAGCTCGATGGGTACGGGTCCCGCTATCCCGGCGAGCTGTCCGGCGGCCAGCAGCAGCGCGTCGCCGTCGCGCGCGCGCTGGTGGTCGAGCCCGAGATCCTGCTCCTGGACGAGCCGCTGAGCAACCTGGACGCGAACCTCCGCGAGGAAATGCGCTTCGAGATCCGGCGCCTGCACGAGACGTTCGCGATCACCACGCTCTACGTCACGCACGACCAGGCGGAGGCCATGGTGATCTCGGACCGCGTGGCGGTGCTCCAGGACGGGCGTGTCGCCCAGATCGGCACCGCCGAAGAGCTCTTCGAGCGTCCGCGAACGCGCTTCGTCGCCGAATTCATCGGCAAGACCAACCTGATCGACGGCGTCGCCGACGGGACCGGCACCGTCGCGCGCGGCCGCCTGCGCCTGCGCGTCGCCTCGACCGATCTGACCCCCGGCGCGCCGGTCGCGGTCTCGATCCGGCCTCACCAGATCGAGCTGGCCCCGCGGGCCCTGCCCGGCACCCCGGCCGCGCCGGACGCCAACGTCCTCGCGGGGACCGTGGTGCGCGCGAGCTACCTCGGAGACGGCGTGGACTACCAGGTCCGGATCGAGGACAGCGACGTCGTCCTCCGCGTGGCCGGCCCGGCGCCGCCGCGTGTCCGGCTCGGGGAGCGCGTCAGCGTGAGCGTCGCCCCCGGCGCGTGCGTCCCGCTCCCGTCAGACGGCTAGCCCCGGCTCACGTATCAGCGCCCGTCGGAGACGGGCCACACCTCAGAACTCGATCGCGAGCTGCGCCCCGACCACGACGGCGTTGCCGACGCTCGATCGGCCACCGGGGTTGATGACGTACTGGAAGTCCGGCTGCACGGTGAGCCACCGGGCGACAGCGATGGCATACGTCCACTCGAGGACCAGCTCGTACGTCTGCCCCGGCAGGTCGCGGCTGAAGCCGCCGTAATAGAGCGCGAAGCCCGCCGTGTCCTTGTCGCGCCCCGGCACGAGCCCCCGATAGCTCGCGCCTGCCGACGCGAAGTACGGAAGCGGGTTGATGCGCTGTTGCGGAGCGTAGATGAAGGCCCCAAAGAGCGACAGCCCCTGGTCGCTCCCTGCCCCGCCCTCCCGGTAGACCATCTGCTCTCCCAGCAGGAAGAAGCCGTAGTTCCCCGTCTGCTGCCGGTCGAGATTGGTGAGGGAGGTGTACTCGTTCGAGTCATAGTACCCGCCCGCGCGGTAGCGCCCGGGCAGGCCCGTATCGCCCTTCTCGGAGTTGAGCCGCATGAGATAGCGCATCTTCACGCTGGTCTCCGGCTTGAGTACCTGCTTGGCCAGGGCCTTGGCCTCTTGCTCGCTGCGCTTCAGGAAAGTCGGCGGGATCAGCAGCCCGCCGTTGAGCGTGGCGGCAA
>Ga0080064_1004293_pt1 | contig 18576 bp, 14 predicted proteins | sample Subgrocontami54m_FD_69260 | JGI IMG/M metagenome (GOLD analysis project Ga0080064, IMG submission 69260) | Subsurface groundwater microbial communities from S. Glens Falls, New York, USA - GMW46 contaminated, 5.4 m (SPADES assembly) (version 2) ...
GTGTGCAGCCGGGGACATCCCTGACATTTTAGACCGGGCACATGGTTGACACTTTTGGGTCGAGTTGAGGTTGAGGTTGGGGTTGGGGATGGGGTGCAGGGGAAGGGGGCAGTTCCCCTTCCCCTGCCCAGCTCATGGAGAGGATCTCCTCGCGCGGCAGAGGCACAATCTTGCGCCGATGACTGTCGAAGCGAGCAATCGGAAACTCGGCGAAAAAGATGGTGAACCAGCGGTCGTCCAGGGGCAGCAGGCCCACGCGTTCGCCGGCGAGCACTTCGGTGAGAAAGACGTTGCGGTGCTTCCAGCAGATCACTCCTCCTTGCCGCACGGTGCGCACCAACAAGGCGCTGCCATACTCCGGTTCCGGCACGCGTGGCGGATAGAGGCGCGGAGAAGCCTGATAGCAGGACTGCGGGGTTTGCATGCCGAGCGCTTCGTGCGGACGCATTTCGTTGTACTCCTGGCGAAAGTGATCGAAGGCGCGTTGCTGCTCGCGCCGATGGCCGGCCGGCGGCGCAGCGGTTTCCTGTTTCAGCGTACGATGCATGCGTTCGTGTCGTCCGTTCTGTTCCGGATGTCCGGGCTCGATCCGCTCGGGTACGATCCCCAGTTTCATCCACCACACCGACAGACGCGACAACCCAGCCACAGCCCGCGACGCGAACGGAGTGCCGTTGTCGCTGCGAATCGCTTCCGGCAGGCCATACTCGCGAAAGGCCGCTTCGAAAATCGCCTGCACGCGGCGCGTGTCGGTCTTCTCCACCGCCTGGCAGCGCAACAGGTAGCGGCTGTGCGCATCGCTCACGGTCAGCGGATCGATGCGCTCTCCATCGCGGGTGCGAAACCATCCCTTGAAATCCGCGCACCACACCCGATTGGGCTCGTCCGTCCCCGCAAACGGTTGCTGATAGGGCTCCACCCGGCGGCGCACTTTGCGCGCCACCGCCAGGCCTTCCCGCTGCAGCATCGCTCCGATGGTGCTGGCCGCCGGCCACGCCTGCTCCGGAGCCTGGCGTTGCAAAACCCACTTCAGCTTGCGCGGTCCCCAGCGCATGTGCGCTCGCCGCAACTCCAGCACTTGCTCTGCCACGTCCTCCGAAGTCTGGTTGGGATGCCGTTGCGGCTTCCGGTTGCGCTCCTGCAGGCTCTCCAGTCCTCCTTCCCGATAGCGTCGCAACCAGTGATATCCGGTCTCCCGCGAAACTTCGTAGATCGAGCATAACTCGCTCATCGTGTGCTCGCCTCGTTCATGTTCCAGGACAAATCGCGTTCTCGCTTCCATCACACTGCTCGCTTTCCAGGGCATGAATCGTTTTACAATGCCCTCGTCGTTGCGACCCAGTGTCAGGGATGTCCCCGGTCTGTTCTGTCAGGGATCTGCCCGGTCTGTACCCCAGGAAAACCCGGCACGGAAGTGCCGGGTAGGCGCCTCGAGCTACCACACACACTCCTGGAAAGAGGCATCCAGCGGGCCAAATCCGGAGCCCGCAACCTGTGGAAAATATTGTGGATGCGAGGGCCCAACTCCGTAGCCGAGCCAAACCGACCGAGTGGTCGGGCAGATTGCGAGCGCTCACTGACGACCTAACAGCATGTTTCTAAATTGGTTAACCGCAGCTAGGGTAGCTGTTAACAAGAGTGGTTCGGGGTCTGCCCTTTCGTCACAAAGTTTGGGATTTGCACATACCGCAGATGGTAGCCGCAGAAAAGCCAACAGAATCCGGCCGCGCAGCGTGGAAAGCCCTCCCTGCGGGCAGGCACGCTCAGCTCCCCTCGCCCACCTTCAACACCGCTAAAAACGCCTCCTGCGGAATGTCCACACGGCCAATTCGCTTCATTCTCTTTTTGCCCTCTTTTTGCTTCTCGAGGAGCTTTCTTTTGCGCGTGATGTCGCCGCCGTAGCATTTTGCCAGCACGTTCTTGCGGATGGCCGGCACCGTTTCCCGGGCAATGATCTTCGCCCCGATCGCCGCCTGGATCGCCACCTCGAACATCTGCCGCGGGATGAGTTCTTTCATCTTTGCCGCCAGCGCCCGTCCGCGCTCGTAAGCGAAGTCGCGATGGATGATCGTCGACAGCGCGTCCACCGGCTCGCCCGCCACCATGATGTCGAGCTTGGACATCGGCGATTCCCAGTTGCCCGACAAGTGATAGTCGAGCGAAGCGTATCCGCGCGAGACCGACTTCAGCCGGTCGTAGAAATCGAGCACGATTTCGTTCAGCGGCAACTCGTACTGCAACATCACCCGCGCCGAGCTGACATACTCGAAGCTTTTCTGCTTGCCGCGCTTCTCCTCTACCAGCTTCAGGATGCCGCCAACATATTCTTCGTTCGTCAGGATCACCGCAAGGATCACCGGCTCTTCGACTTTGGCAATTTCGCTGGTGTCGGGCCAGCGCGAGGGATTATCTACCTCGATTTTTTCGCCGTCGGTCTTGGTGATCTGGTAGCGAACGCCCGGCGCCGTCGTGATCAGTTCGAGGTTGTACTCGCGCTCCAGCCGCTCCTGGATGATCTCCATGTGCAGCAGCCCAAGAAATCCGCACCGGAATCCAAACCCCAGCGCGACCGAACTCTCCGGCTCGAAGAAAAACGACGAATCGTTCAAGCGAAGTTTTTCCAGGGCCTCGCGGAGACGCGTGTGTTCGTGTGCGTCCACCGTGTAGAGTCCCGCAAAAACCATCGGCTTGATGTCTTCAAAGCCAGGCAGCGGCTCGATAGCCGGACGATTGTCATCGGGAATAGTGTCGCCGATCTTGGTATCGGCGACGTTTTTGATATTGGCCATCAGGAAGCCGACTTCGCCCGCCACCAGTTCGTCGACCTCCACCGGTTTGGGAGTGAGCACGCCAAGCGTTTCCACTTCGAACACGTGGCCATTCGACCAGAGGCGAATCTTCTGGCCCTTGTACAACCGGCCTTGAAAAACGCGTGCCAGCACCACCACGCCGCGATAAGGATCAAACCAGGAATCAAACAGCAATGCCTGGAGATGACGCTCCGCCTTCCCCTTCGGAGGTGGGACGCGTTTTACGATCGCCTCCAGAACATCGGGCACGCCCTGGCCGGTTTTGGCGCTGATCAGCAACGCGTCGGAGGCATCGAGCCCGACCGCGCCTTCGATCATTTCTTTCGTGCGCTCAACGTCGGCGCTTTGCAGGTCAATCTTGTTGATGACCGGGATAATATCCAGCCCGTGATTGATAGCCAGGTAAGAGTTCGCCAGCGTCTGCGCCTCGACCCCCTGCGATGCGTCCACCACCAGCAGCGCCCCTTCGCAGGCGGCGAGAGAACGCGAGACTTCGTAGGAAAAATCCACGTGGCCGGGGGTATCGATCAGGTTGAGCTGATAAGTCTGGCCATCCTGCGCCGGATACATCATGCGGACGGCGTGCGCCTTGATCGTGATGCCCCGCTCGCGCTCGAGGTCCATGGAGTCCAGAACCTGCTCCTGCATCTCGCGCAAGGCGAGCGACCCGGTCAGCTCCAGCAGACGGTCAGCCAGCGTGGATTTTCCGTGGTCAATGTGCGCAATGATCGCGAAATTGCGGATGCGGGATGGTTCCATGGGATAGGTCGATTCTAACAGGTGTGGGAGGCGGGACGTTTTCGTGACGAATGTTCCACGTGGAACGTTTGTGCTTGCGATATTGTACTGGTCATTGTATATGTACATCGAGGGTCAAATGAAACAACGGAAAGCGGTTACGAGGCGGCGGAAAGTTGCGCGGCTGCGGGCGTCGGCGGACGAGCGGAAGCGGTCGCGGGGGCTGCCGGCGGAGTTGGCTGGACTTTACAAGCCGATCAAGAAGCCGGTCACGTTGCGTCTGGATGCCGATGTGCTGGCCTGGTTCAAAAGGCAGGGGCAGGGCTACCAGACGAGGATCAATCGGGCGCTGCGGAAGTTGATGATGGAAGAGAGAAAGAAATCGGGGGAGTGAGCAGAGCCCCAGGTCCCGAAGATGCGAGAGCTGGTTGCACCCGGCGGTTAGGCGTCTGTGCGCGGGTTCTTAGTGTAGCCTAAACAAGGATTGAACAAGGACACAATCCTTGCTATACTCCGGATCGTGGCCAAAGTTACGAGCAAACTCCAGCTGACGCTGCCCAAGGCAATCGCGGACCAGTACAAGATCCGTCCGGGAGACGATCTGGACTGGTTGCCCGCCGGCGATGCGATTCGTGTGGTCAAGCGGGACGCGGCCGAAACGACCGAGCCTGCAATGATCGAAGAGCGGCTCCATCTTTTCGACCAGGCGACGGCCCGGCAGCGAACGCGTGAGGCGGGATCCCGCAAGAGGCGGCCGGCGGCCAGTTCTCAAAACCGCGGTTGGACGCGTGAGGAGCTCTACCGGCGTGGCCTATCTCGTTGACACCAACATTCTGGTGTACCGCTTCGATCCACGCTTTCCTGAAAAACAAGCCACTGCGCGCAACCTGCTGCGCAAAGGCCTGGCCGAGGATGCGCTCCGCATTCCCCATCAGGCGCTGCTGGAATTTGTTGCGGTCGTAACGCGCGTCCGCGCCGGTTCCAGGCCTCTGCTTGCACCCGACGAAGCCCGCCAGGAAACCGAGGAGTTGATGGCGCAGTTTCCCGTACTCTTCCCGAACGCGGCCTTGGTTCGCACGGCGCTGCAAGGGGCGGCTGCCTACCAACTGTCATGGTTTGATGCTCATCTGTGGGCCTACGCCGAACACTACGGACTGGAAGAGATCGTGTCCGAGGACTTCGAACATGGGCGGTTGTATGGCAGCGTCCGGATTCGGAATCCGTTCCGGAGACCGTGACGGTGCGCGCACCCAGGTTTCAAACAGCATGAAACTTGGGCCCCGGCCACAGCACCCGCACCTAAGCAGCCAACAAAAGTTGCCAGCGGAACCCGTTTGAAAATAGTTCTTTTCAAATCTGTATTTCATACAGTAGCTTTACGCGCATGGCCAACCCGCAGGAAGAACTGGAGAGGCTACGCGCGGCGGTGTCGGGACTCACCGCGCGCGTTTACCGGCTGGAACAAAAAGCTGGCGTAGACGCGCAACCCCAACCAGAGACCGCGCTTACCGCACCGCAGACTCAGACGGTCCAGCCCCCGCCTCCAGTGCCGTCATCTGCAGTTGCCGCACAGTCGCCCCCATCGCAGGCCCCGACTTTTGCCACTGCGCCCAAGCCCGGAGCCGAGGATTTGGAAGGCACGATTGGAAAACTGTGGCTCAATCGGATCGGCATTTTCGCCATTCTGATTGGCGTCTCCTACTTCATCAAATACGCCTTTGATAACGGCTGGATTGGCCCCTCGGGAAAGATTGCGCTGGGATTGTTGGCGGGCATTGGCCTGGTGCTTTGGAGCGAGCGCTTCCGCAGCAAAGGCTATGAGGTTTTTTCCTATTCGCTCAAAGCAGTTGGTATTGGGACGCTATACCTCTCACTGTGGGGTGCGTTCCAAATCTATCATCTGGTGCCCTCGGCCGTGGCGTTTATCGCCATGATTGTGGTGACGGCTTCTGCCATCGCACTGGCACTCAGCCAGGATGCGGAGATCCTTGCTGCCTTCGCCATGATCGGCGGTTTCAGCACACCGGTTTTGCTTTCCACGGGACAAAACCATGAGATCGTGTTGTTCTCCTACGTTGGCCTACTGGACGCCGCGATTCTGGGGATGGTCACACTCAAACCCTGGCGTCGTCTGTTGGTGGGGAGCTTCCTTGGTACTGCGACTTTATATGTCGGATGGTGCAGCGAGTACTACACACAGGACCAACGCGCTCTCACCGTGTTTTTCACGTTCATGTTTGGCGCCATTTTTGCCGCGATTCCTCTGCTGACTCCGCTGACAAAATCGCGATGGCGCCGCGGTTTTTCCGTAACTTTGACGCTGCTGCCGCTAGTCAATGCAGCCGCTCTTTTTCTAGCCCTGTTTGCGATGTACGACAATGAGAGGGTTACGCTCACCTGGTATTCGCTGGGCCTGGCCGCAGCCTACCTGGCGCTGAGCAACCAGTTCAAGCGGCGGGCTGCGGGGCACGAGGATATAGTCAAGGTAGTCAACCTGCTGCACATCGCCATCGCAATTGCATTTATTACTATCGCCATTCCCCTGAAGTTGGATTCGCACTGGATCACCATTGGGTGGCTGATTGAATCTGCGGTGCTGCTGTTTGTCGCAGTACGCACGAAAACCGACTTCCTCCGCTACTTCGCCGGCACAACGCTGGCACTCGGAATCGTGCGTCTGCTGCTGTTCGATAACTTCCAGGTGCAGACTTTGATTTTTAATGCGCGTTTTGCCACCTATCTTGTGGCAATCGCCATTCTGGGAGGAATCGTGGCTGCGGGTGAGCGCCATGTCAGCAGCCACGAGATGCCCTATGTACGTTTCGCCGGAGTCTGTCTGAATGTGCTCGCGCTGATCGCGCTCACTTTGGAGGCGTCAGACTACTTTAACCGCCAGCTCACGAACTGGTATCAGGTCCACGGGCAAGCAGCCTACGGGCAGATGCACCAGATCCAGCTTGCCCGCAACTTCAGCTATTCCGCCATTTGGTTAGCTTACGGTGCAGGCTTGATGATGGCGGGCTTCTGGAAGCGATCGGCATTTGTGCGGTGGCAAGCACTGGTGCTCATCGCGATCACCATCGGCAAAGTTTTTCTGTTCGACGTCTCAGAACTGCAGCAGGGCTACCGTATCCTGAGCTTTATCGCGTTGGGAGCGGTATTGATGGCAATTTCTTACGTTTATCATCGCGATTGGTTGAAGCTTTCGCAACCCGCGCCGGAGAAGTCTGCGCAGGAGACCTCAACGTGAAGAACTTGCCGGCGCTGGCCGCGGTAGTCTTGTTTGCAGGCCCTTCCATTTCTTACTTCCAATACCAGCGGCCGGTGCAACTCTCTGGCGCCGGACAGCACTACATCATTGTGGACGAAGCGGTCTGGAAACATGCAAGGCCCGACCTGGGCGACCTACGTCTTTATGCGGGGCAGACAGAGACTCCCTATGCTCTGGTTACGGAACGTGGCAGCCAGCAGCGGCAGCGCACGCAGGTGCCCGTGCTGCAGCAGTCCAGGGTGGCAGGTAGAACGCAGTTTCTCATCGATATGTCCGCCCTGGCGGAATACGACCATGTGAATCTTGAGCTGGCGGCGAAAAATTTTGTTGCCCATGCCCGCGTGGAGGGCAGTGACGATCTCCACGGGAAGCGTTGGGCCTCGCTGGGCGACAGCATTCTCTATGACCTCTCTAAGGAGAATCTTGGCGGCAACAGCATGCTGCGATTGCCGCGGGCTACTTACAAATATCTGCGTGTCTCCATAGATGGCCCCGTGAAACCTCAGGATGTTCTGGGCGCAACCTCTGAAATGGCGGAGGAACAAACAGCGCTTTGGCGCGACGTAAGCAGCGCGCCCAAACAGGAACAGAACGGCAAAGATACTGCTCTCACTTTCGATGTTGCTGAAAACGTTCCCGTCGAAAGGGTGATATTTGCGGTGGATGCGACTCAACCCAACTTCCAGCGCAGAATCGAAATTCAGAACGAGAAAGGCGGATGGATCGGCTCCGGAGAAATTAACCGCATTCACATGGTGCGAGGCGGGCAGAAGATTGACTCTGAAGATCAAGACGTGGCGTTTTCCAGTAGCGGGCAAAAGATCATTAAGGTCGTGGTCCACAATGGAGACGATCCCCCGCTCAAGCTAACCGGCATCCGGCTGCAGCAACTGGAGCGACGCGTGTACTTTGACGCGTCCGCGCAAGGCCAGCCAGCGCTCTATTACGGTGATGAGAAACTGGAACAGCCGGTCTACGACTATGCCAAGTTGTTTCTGCGGGATAAAGCCGCCGTCCCGGCGCAATTGGGACCTGAGGTATCCAATGCTGCGTACACTGGTCGTCCCGACGATCGTCCGTGGTCGGAACGTCATCCGATGGTGCTGTGGATCGCGATCATCGCGGCGGTAGTGACCTTGGGCGGAGTGGCGCTACGTTCGATGCGTGGTGCAACGGCGTAAACTTCTTGGCTGCGGATTTCGCGATTAACAAGAAAAGGCATGACCGTGAGAGTCATGCCTTGTAAAAACCCGCGCCGATCCACGGTAATCCGTGGCGAGGAAGTTTAGTCCCTAACCCCATCCATGAACGGCCGCAGCTTTCGCGAGCGCGATGGATGACTTAGATTTCTTAGCGCCTGGCTTCGATCTGGCGCATGCGTTCGCGGGTGACTGCGAACGATTGGCCGACTTCTTCGAGCGTGTGCTCCGACACCACCCCGTTACGGGAGAAAGTGCGGGGCTACGATGCTGATGAATTCGCGGGACGTGATGACCTTGGTCTGCTTCCAGAACTTTGGAAAATGCCGCTGGTTGCCGGTGATCAGGTAGTCGGCGCGGGCGGCGTCCGCGCATTCCAGGAACTTGTTGTCGTCGGGATCCTTCGCAACCTGGAGCGCACGCCCAGGGGCAACGAGATGCGCATGGTTCTTGATGAGCTGGAGGAGTTGCTGCTGAAGGCCTCTGCGAATTTTGAATTCCGGGCGCGCGAGGACTTCGCGGTATTCCGCGAGAAGGGCTTTGGTGACGTACAGCCTGACCGGTTTGGCCATCGCTAGAACGAGCACGGTGCGCTGGAGTCCGTCCGGTTTCAGAGCCGCCGAGACGAGGATATTTATGTCAACGACGAGCCGGAGCGGGATCATCGACGCTTCGGTTTTCGCGCGCGGGTCGCCTGGATGACCCGATCAATCTGGCTTGAGCTGAGAGTGTTTGTGCCCTTGCGCTGGGACTCCTCTCCGATCAGCCTGAGCACTTCGGGTTCGGGGGCGGCAAGGCGCACATAGTCCCGGATGCTCATCAGTACCGCCTTCGGCGTGCCGCGCTTTTCGATGACCAGCGACCGGCGTTCGTCCGCCACTCGGCGCAACAGCTTGCCAAAATTGGCGCGGGCGTGCAGTGCGGAGACCACGATACTGTCATTCTTGTCGGTTCTCAGCATGGTGAACTCTCCAGTTCAATGATTCGAACTGTACAGTTGAATTATCCATGGAGTCAAGCACGATGGTACAGCGACGTAGGCCCAATAAAATAGGGCGCGATCGCTCGCGCCCCTCAGGGGTTTGTCCGCATCCCGTAAAGACGTGCCGTCCCTTGCGGGACTCGTTTCTCCGCGTGACGCTTACCCGGCACTTACGTGCCGGGCTTTCACATGCCGCCGCTTCGCGGCTGGGGCCTCTGTGGAGCTTCGCGCCGCTGGCTGGGCCAGAGACCCGGCCCCACACAGATTAGTCCCTTACCCCATCCATAAACGCCCGCAGCTTCCGCGAGCGCGATGGATGACGCAGCTTTCTTAGCGCCTTGGCTTCGATCTGGCGGATGCGTTCGCGGGTGACTGCGAACGACTGGCCGACTTCTTCGAGGGTGTGCTCGGAGCCGTCTTCGAGTCCGAAACGCATCTTGATTACTTTTTCCTCGCGCGGGGTGAGCGTGCGCAGCACCTGCGAGGTCTGGTCTTTCAGGTTGACATTGATGACCGCCTCGGCCGGAGAGACGACGGCGCGGTCTTCGATGAAGTCTCCCAGATGCGAATCTTCCTCTTCGCCGATGGGCGTTTCCAGGGAGATCGGCTCCTGTGCGATCTTCAGGACTTTGCGGACTTTCGCTACCGGGATGTCCATGCGCTTGGCAATTTCTTCCGACGTCGGCTCGCGTCCCAGTTCCTGCACCAGCTGCCGCGAGGTGCGGATCAGCTTGTTGATCGTTTCGATCATGTGAACGGGGATACGAATCGTACGCGCCTGATCGGCAATGGCACGAGTAATGGCCTGCCGAATCCACCAGGTGGCGTAGGTCGAAAACTTGTAGCCACGGCGGTATTCGAATTTGTCCACGGCTTTCATCAGGCCGATGTTGCCTTCCTGAATCAGGTCGAGGAACTGGAGGCCGCGGTTGGTGTACTTCTTTGCGATCGAGACGACCAGGCGCAGGTTGGCTTCGATGAGCTCGCGCTTGGCGTGCTCGGCGTCCATGTCGCCCTGGATGATCTCGCGCTGCGTGCGCTTGAGTTCCTGGAACAACACGCCCGCTTCGCCTTCGAGCTTTTCGAGTTCGCCGCGGACCGCGCGCGCCTGCTTGCGGTATTCCTTGCGCTGCTCTTCGCTGCGGGTCGCGTCGGCTTTCTTCTCCAGGTTCTGGATCTGACGGTCGAGCGAGCGCATGCCATCGACCGTGCGGTTCACACGGTCGATCAGCCGCTTGCGTTCGTTATGGGTGAAACCCAAGCGGCGTACCGCCAGCGACACGCGCACGATGGAGCGCGCTAGGTGGATGCGATAGCGGCGATGGTCGCGCGGACGCTTCTTCTGGTTGACCGCCGCCAGCTTTTCCTGGAGCGGCGCGACTTTCCGGTACAGCTTTTCCATGGCGTGGATCTTGCCCACGAAATCTCTCAGCCGCTTCTCGACGATCTCTTCGGTGATTTCCTCTTCGTCAAACGTCACCAGCTCTTTAATCGAGCGGACGCCTTTCTCGAGGTCCTCGCCCAGGGCGAGCAGTTCGTTGATCACGATCGGGGAGCGCGAAAGCGCCTTCAGAACGCGGTTTTGCCCCCGCTCGATGCGCTTGGCGATTTCCACTTCGCCTTCGCGCGTGAGCAGCGGCACAGTCCCCATCTCGCGCAGATACATGCGGACGGGGTCATTGGTTTTTTCCAGAGCGCCGGGGGTGAGGTCGAGTTCGACGTCCTCGGAGCTTTCTTCCACTTCTTCGAATTTTTTTTCCAGATCGGTCGAAGGCCCTTTCGAGCTTTCGAGAACGTCAATGCCTTGCGTGCCGATCGTGGTTAGCAGATCGTCGAGGTCTTCGGGAGAGTGCACATCGTGCGGGATGAGGTCGTTGACCTGGTCATAGGTCAGATATCCCTTCTCCTTGCCTGCTTCGATCAGCTTTTTGATGTCTTCGTACTTATCGTCAAGAGCCAAGACAGATTTTCCTCGGGTCGTCCGCAGTGGGCGGACGCCAAACTATTCAGCGGTAGGAAGTTGGTACGGAGTTGTGCAAAGGCACAAACTTTAGAAGTATAGCACGCAGACTGGTTCCCCAGCCGGCGCAATCTAAATCAATTTTCCGTCACCGACGCCCGGATGTGTTTCCCGCTAATGAGTTAGATGATGGCAGGGGGCGATTCGTTCCATTGAGTAACGCTGGCCCCGCGGGCCGTCCGCGGCTCCGACAGATGCTCCGACCGACGCTCCTTCCGCGGGGCCGAGGGCGGGACGCCCTCGGGACAGCCGGCAAGGTGCCGGCGCTACATTGACGACGCTTGGGGCGGGCTGCCCTCGGCCAGGCCGGGATCCATTAAGGCCCGCTTCAAACGAACTTTTTCCTGCAATAGAGCCTGTAGTTCTTCCATCTGGCGGCCGGAACGCTGGAGCTCGCGCTGGACCTGCTCCAGCCGGCGCCGCAGGTGGATGCGGCGGAGGGCCCGCACGGCACCCTCCAGCATTTCTGGGGTAAGCTCCTCGTCTTCTTGCATCAGAATGGACGCCAGCAGGCGGCGGTCGTCTTCGGTTTTGGCGAGTTCCATGATGTCCTGCGTTTCGGGGCCAGCTTGCAGAAGAGCCTCCAGCAGGGACTGGGAGGACATCCCTTCATGCAGTCGCTCGGACTGAAGTGCGTATTGGGCCTGCCGCGCCGGATCGAAGGCCTCGTCGGTGCCGTCGCGCGCCGAAATGCGGCCCGATTCGGGAGAAATCTGGGTCGCCGAGGCCAGCGCGCGGATCAGGACGCGTTCCGCTCCGGTGATCTGCGCCTCGGCCGTGGTTTTCACTTGCGTCGCCGACCGATTGGTGACGACATTTTTCAATTCCTGGCGCATCACCGCGGAATCGATTCCCAGCTTCTGCGCAATTTCGAGCGCCAGTCCATCGCGAACGATGCGGTTCGGCACCCGCTGAATGTGCGGAAGCAGATGGTTGATGGCCTTAATCTTGTTGTCCGCGTTCCGCGGCGGAAATTGCGCACGCGCCTGATCGATCAGATAGTCGAAGTATTTTTGCGAGTTCTTGATCGCGGAGCCATAAGCGTCCTTGCCCTTGCGCCGGATGAACAGGTCGGGGTCAAAGCCAGTGTCCAGCGTGATGATTTTGATGTTGAATTCTTCTTCGACCAGCAAGCCAAGGGTGCGCTCGGTGGCCCGGGCACCGGCGGTGTCGGGATCGAAATTGACCACGACGTTTTTCGAGAATCGCCCGAGCAGCTTTGCCTGCAGCTCAGTGAAGGCCGTGCCGGAGCTGGCAATCACGTTCTGAAACCCGGCCGCGAACACTGAGATGCAGTCCATCTGGCCTTCGACCAGGATGGCGTATTCGAGCTTGCGGATGGCTTCCTTGGCATGGTCAAGATTAAAGAGCACGCGCGACTTCGAATAGATCGGCGTCTCCGGCGAGTTCAGATACTTCGGGCCGGTTTTTTCGTCGGTGGAGAGCGTGCGTCCGGTGAAGGCGATGACTTTGCCTTGGTCGTTGGCGATCGGGAACATGACGCGATTGCGGAACTTGGAGTAGATGGCGGAAAGAGCTTCGGGCTTCGGGCTGCGAGCTTCTGGCTTGGAGCTGTCAGCTGTCAGCTCTCGGCTGTCAGCACCCGCTGACTTAGGTTTGTCATCCTGAGCGGAGCGAAGGACCTGCTGTTCGCTGACGGCTGACGGCTGACGGCTATTTTCCTGAGCGCTTTCTTTCCACGAAAACAGTCCGCTCTCCCGCAGCAACTCTTCGTCAAACTCGCGCCGGAGCGCATCGCGCAGCAGAAAGCCCGAATCCGGGGCATAACCGATCTTGAAGCGGGCGATCATCTCGGCATCCAGCCCGCGGCTCTTCAGATACTCGCGCGCGTTCGCGCCCTCAGGACGTCGCAAACATTCCTGGAAGAACGCGGTGGCGCGCTCGTGAACGTCGAGCAGCGCCATGCGCACCTTGGCGTCGCGCGCCTCCTGCGGGCTGGAGAAGCTGACCTTCGGCATGGGCACGCCCAGCTTCTGCGCAATCAGCCGGACGGCCTCGGGGAAAGTGATGTTCTCCAGTTTCTGCACGAAGCTGAAGACGTCTCCTGACGCGCCGCAGCCAAAGCAGTGATAGAACTGCCGCGTGGCGTGCACCGAGAATGACGGCGTCTTCTCGTTGTGGAACGGACACAGCCCGGAAAAGTTCTGCGCCCCCGCCTTCCTCAGCTTGACGTAGTCGCCCACGATGCGGACGATGTCCGCCTGCTGCTTGAGGGACTCTTTGAAGTTGTCGGAGGTCATGGGCGGCGCACACTACTCCCATTCAAATTGTGAGGCTGGAAGGCGCTGAGGGGAATATAGCAGTGACGACGTTGCTGTGGGAAAAGTGTGGAAGGCGCACGTTAGCGGTTGAAACAGTAGGAAAACAAGCCCTTCCGAATCGTCACAAATTCAATGTACTTGCGTCACAGATCGACGGTCGTCTGGCTGTTAGGTTCCGGCATATGGCAGCCCGTTCCCGCAACCCTGCGAGTCCGCAGTCCAGTCTTTACATTCCCAGTCTGGATGGCGTGCGAGCTTTGGCCTTCCTGGTCGTCTTTGTTGCGCACTCCATGCCCTTCAAGATCCTGCCGGGCGGGTTCGGTGTCACCATATTTTTCTTTCTCAGTGGATATCTGATTACCACTCTGCTGCGTGGCGAAGCCCAGAATACGTCTACGATCTCGCTCAGGAGCTTCTACATGAGGAGGCTGTTGCGTATCTTCCCGCCCTGCTACCTGACCATCGTGGTCGTTGCCGCTCTGGCAGGCTCAGGCCAGCTTTACAACGCGGAGAGTTACAAGTCGCTGGTGGCCGGGTTCCTGTATTTTTCGAACTATTGGAACATTCTGGGCTGGGGTAACCTGCCGGCCGGTCTCGGTGTCCTCTGGTCGCTCGCGGTCGAAGAGCACTACTACCTCCTGTTTCCGCTGCTGTACCTATGGTTTGTGCGGGCATCGATTCGCCGGCGCCATCAGGGCATGATCCTGACTGCACTGTGCGCGCTCGTCCTGGTCTGGCGTTGCTACCGCGTCGCTGTTCTGCACTCGCCCTCGGAGAACATCTACGAAGGGACTGACACTCGCTTTGACGCGATCCTGTTTGGCTGTGTGCTGGCGATTGTGGCCAATCCGCGCTTCGGGGACCGAATTGACTGGCTGAGAAAGCACGCCAATATGCTTGCCGCCGGGGGCGCGATTCTGATCGTGCTGTCGTTTGCGTACCGCAACCAGCTGTTTCGCGACACGTTCCGATATTCGCTGCAGGGGATCGCGATGATGCCGATTTTTTTCCTGGTGACGCTGCCCCAGAACCATCTCCTCAACCGATGCCTTGAATTGCCCTTCCTGCGCCACCTCGGCCGGCTTTCCTACAGCATGTACCTGATCCACCACACCCTGTTTCACCACTTCTACCATTACCACCGGCCCGGAATTCTTATTGCATGCGGCATCTTTGCGCTGTCATTCGGGTATGCGCAAGCGATGCGAACGTTCGTTGAATTGCCGCTGCAACGAGCGCGGAGCCGCGTGACGAAGGGGCGCGCTGTGGTCGTGCCCATCGACTCATTAAGAGAACCAGAGCTGCAGAGAGCGGCAGCGAAGTAGAGGGCCGCGCGGACAAGAGTGCCTGCTCCACACGTACCGAACTACGCCCACAGGTGGCGAATCGAACTATCCCCGCCAGGGCGCACCCTACACTGCCCGTTCTGGCCACGGCGCGTCCGGATCAAAGCTACGTCGGATCGCCATCGCCACTTCACGCATTCGGGTGTTCGAGAGGACGCGTCTCTCGCGGTCCAGAAGGCCTCGCTTGGGGAAGGCTTGAATGAAATGGCCCTTGACGAAGGAGGGGCCTGGGAGTCCTGTCTCACCAGGGGGAAGCGCGACGACGGTCGCCGCCGCAGGGCTGCTGCTGCTAAGGGGGACGATTAGCACCGTGTCTCTTCTGTCGCTGAGGTTTCTTCCGTCCAGCGAAACGACCAACACCCAGTGACGGACGGGCGGGTTTCCAAGGTTCGCAGTCCAAATTTCGCCGCGCCTGGGAAACACACTAGCTGTCAACGTCGATCCCCGCAGCACTCTGGGACAGCGCTGTCTCCAGAGCCCGTTCCTCTGCGGCTTCTTCCTCCGTGAGGTTCGCGAAATAGGCGGCCGTGTCGTTTTCTAGTCGTTCGCGGTTCTCGAAAGCCAAAAGGCGGTCGATCGCCAAGTCAATCGCTTCGGCGAGATTCTGAACTTCGCCCTTCTCAATTAGCCGCTCTAGATACGAGAGTGCCGAGGGCGAAATTGTGGTCGAGATCTTCTGACGTGTCAGCCGAGCAACCGTGCTCATTTTTTAATCCCCTGATTTGGAGATAGTATAGCATACACTTATACGACATATTTAAGATAAGACATCCCCTAATTTAATTATCTTATTATCTATCGGATATAGAGAGTCTCACTACACCCTCAACTCCACCACCGTAGCCCCACCCCCACCTTCATTCTGCGGGGGCTCGCTGACCGTGGCCACGTGCGGGTGCTTTTGCAAATACTGGCGCAGGGCTTTGCGCAGAATGCCCATGCCGCTGCCATGGACGATGCGGACTTTCGGCATGCCGGCCAGAAACGCGCGGTCCACGAACTTTTCGACTTCGCGGGTGGCGTCGTCCACGTTTTGGCCGATGACGTTGATTTCGGTGGGCATGTTCAGGCCGCTCACGTCGCTTTCGAGTGAAACTTTGATGCCGCGGGCGCGCGCGGCTTGCACCGGCGAGTCGGAGACGCGGGCGAGCACCTCGGCGATGTCCTCGCGGGCGACGCGCATTTTCATTGAGCCGATTTCGACTTCGAAGTGATTGTCGTCGATCTTTTTCTTGACTACGCCCGCGCGGCCCATGGACTTCAGCTTCACGGTGTCGCCCTCGGCGACGTGCTTGACGAGCGCGGGCTGAGCGTGGGGATCGTCGCGGTCGGCCCCGGTGGCATGGGCTACGACGGTCGAGTCGAACTGTTCGCGGAATTCGCGGCGCAGTTTGGCGATGCGGCGTTCGGCGTCTTTGGAAAGCTTCTGGGCGGCGGCGCGGTCCTGCACGGCGTTGACGGCTTCGCGCGCGTGGTACTCGAAATCGCGGAAGAGGGTTTCGAGTTTCTTCTCCATTTCGCGGACTTTGGTTTGCTGCTCTTTGCGTCCTTCGGTGGCGAGCTGTGATTTCTCGCGTTCGAGTTCCTGCTCGCGAGCCTGAAGCTGCGCGCGCTGGCTATCGGCTTCGCGCAACTCGGCGTGGAGGCGGTCGAGGAACTTCGCTACGTCTTGTGTCTGCGTGCTCAGGCGGCCGCGGGCGGACGTGATGATCGCGGGATTCAGGCCCAGGCGCTGCGCGATGTTGATACCGGCGGAAGCGCCCGGTACGCCGATCTTCAGCTCGTACGTGGGTTGCAGGGTGGATTCGTTGAAGCCGACGGCGGCGTTGATCACGCCCGTGGTGTTCGCGCCATAGACTTTGAGCGAGGTGTGGTGCGTCGAGATCACGCTCATGCAGCCGATCTTGCGGAAGTGGTCCGCGATCGCGACGGCCAGGGCGGCGCCTTCTTCGGGATCGGTGGCGGAGCCGAGTTCGTCGAGCAGCACTAGAGATTGCGGTGTGGCGGTGCGGGAGATGAAGTCAATGTTGGTGACGTGCGCGGAGAAGGTCGACAGATTCTGCTCGATGGATTGGTAGTCGCCGATGTCGGCGAGGATAGCGTCGAACACGGGCATTTCGGCGCGATCGGCGGGGACGGGGATGCCGGATTGCGCCATCAGAGCAAGCAGGCCCACGGTCTTCAGCGTCACGGTTTTGCCGCCGGTGTTGGGGCCGGTGATGACCAGCTGGCGGCGGTCGCCTTCCAGTTCGACGGTGACGGGGACAATCTCGGCGTTCTTGAGTTTCAGGTTGCGTTCCAGGAGAGGATGGCGGGCGCGGTGGAGGAGCAGGCGGGAGACGGGGCAAGCCCCGTCTCTACGCGCCGCTACGCAGTTGTAGTCTTCGGCGAAGCGGGCTTTGGCGAACTGGAGTTCGAGTTCGGCGAGAATGTCGGCGGCGGCCAGAATTGCGTCGGCGTTTTCGCCGATGCGGCGCGTCATCTCGAGGAGAATGCGGTGGACTTCAGCCTGCTCTTCGTCCAGCAGGCGCACTAGTTCGTTGTTCTGCTCGATGGTTTCGAGGGGCTCGACAAAGACGGTCTGTCCGCTGGAGCTGACGCCGTGGACTACGCCTTGCACGCGGCGTTTCTGCTCGACTTTCACGGGGATGACGAAACGTTCACCGCGGATGGTGACGAGTTGGTCCTGCACCGTGCCGCCTTCGGCGAGGCGGCGGAGGTAGCCGCGCAGCGATTCCTGAATGAGCCGTTTCTGCTTTTCGATCTCCCGTCGGATGCGGCTTAGTTCGGGCGAGGCGCGGTCGTCGAGGGTGCCGTCGGGCAAAATCTTGTTGCGAAACGAGCGCAGAAATTCGGTGAAGTCCTGGATGCCGGCCGAGAGCGCGGCGACGGCCGTCCATTCCGAGCGCATGGCGGCGGGAGGCTGCTTCACAATTTCGCGCCACTCGGCCGCCCGGTCAACGAGCAGAACGATATCGCGAATTTCCGTGGTCTCGAACGCTGCGCCCGCGATGCGCGATTTCTCCAGCAGTTTCGCTACTTCCGGCAAGCCGGTGAATTCAAAACGCCCACCGACTCGGCGGAATTCGCGAATTTCTGTCGTGAGCTGGTGCTGCGTTTCGATCCACGCGCGTTCGAGCGATGGCTGAAGCTCGGCAATCCGACGCCGGCCGAGCGGCGAGGAGGAATATCCCGCGAGCAGTTCGCGCAGGGTCTCGAACTCGAGGAGGCGCGCGCTGGTGTGCGTCATCGGGGTGGGCACGAAGGACATGCGTTTTTGATGGTACAACGGAGATGAGACTTATGTTTCCGGGCGCGGGTGCCGTCCCTTGAAAGACCGCTACCCAGCGCTTACGCGCTGGGCTAACGAATGTCGCCGCTCCGCGGCTGGAGAGTTCGAGCAGATGGAATTGAGTACGCTGGCGCTGGTCGCCTCCCCGCGCGGTCTCCAAAACTCGCCGTTGACAGCCGTTTTCGGGCCGGGTACTCTCAAACGCAAGAAAGTTGGCAGAGCGGCATCCCCCGTAAGCATTGCCTGCCCAGGATCAAGTCCCAGAAACCACTATCCCGAGGTTCTTAAGTAATGAGCATTCACTCCGCCCGTAGGTATGCGTTGTTCGCCGTCACGCTTGCGGTTTGTCTCGCGCTTGCATCGTTTGCGCCGGCCCAAGTTGGTCTGACTCAACTTAGCGAAGATACATTTACCAACAACTCCAGCCAGCATGCGACGGAGGTCGAGCCCGGCGCTTTCACGTGGGGCTCGACCATCGTGACCGCCTTCCAGGTGGCGCGCATCTTCGGCGGAGGCGGCGCCGACATTGGCTTCGCGACCTCCACGGACGGTGGCGCCCACTGGACCAACGGCTTCCTCCCGGGGATTACGATTTTTCAGGGGAATGGGACGTACCAAGCGGCCAGCGATGCCGCC
>Ga0080064_1004295_pt1 | contig 18573 bp, 14 predicted proteins | sample Subgrocontami54m_FD_69260 | JGI IMG/M metagenome (GOLD analysis project Ga0080064, IMG submission 69260) | Subsurface groundwater microbial communities from S. Glens Falls, New York, USA - GMW46 contaminated, 5.4 m (SPADES assembly) (version 2) ...
TCGGCAGCGGGAGACGCGTTGGCGATGTTGCCGCCGAGGGTCCCGCGGTTCTGCGTTGCGATGCCGCCGGTCGCCGCCGCCGCCTGGCACAGCAGTGGAAGCTCATCGGCGAGCACGGCCGACTCTCGAATCTCGGTGTAGGTGGTCAACGAGCCAATCTCCACCTGCTCTTGATTCACCCGTATCCCGCGCAGCTCGTCCAGCTTCCACAATCCCGCAAATCGCGTCTGGGTCAACTTGCCCGCCTCGTACAGCACCATCAAGTCGGTCCCGCCCGCAAACGGCTGCCAGCCGCCGGCAACCAGCGCCAAGGCTTCGTCCATGCGCGCCGGCGCAACCAGTTCGAATCGGGAGGAATTTGATCTCACTGGTTCTTCCTCGCCTCACGTGCGTGTGCGGCGCTCATTACGGACGCAACAATGCGCGCGTAGCCGGTGCACCGGCACAGATTGCCCGCCAGGCCTTCCCGTATCTGGGCCTCATCCGGCGACGGATTCCGCCGCAGCAGATCCACCGCCGCCAGAATCATTCCCGGCGTGCAGATGCCGCACTGCGCGCCACCCTCGTCCACAAAAGCCTGCTGCATCGCGTCCAAGGTGTCCCCCATGGCCAATCCTTCGATGGTGACTATGGTGCAGCCCTCGGCTTGCAACACCGGGATGAGGCAGCTATTCACCAGTTGCCCGTCGAGGATCACTGAGCAGGCTCCGCATTCGCCTTCGCCGCAGCCTTCCTTGACCCCGGTCAGGTTCAGTTGCAGGCGCAGCACGTCCAACAGCCTTTCCATGGGCCACGCGCGCACCTCGTGTTCGCCTCCGTTCACGCGGAGCCGGAAGGTCATCCGCTCGCGCTCATCAATCATCGGCTGCCTCCATCAACTTTTCCGGCGTCAGCGGGACTCGGTTCACTGCCGCCCCGGTAGCCTGTGCCACCGCGTTCAAAATCGCCGGGGCCGGGCCGTCCATCGGCAATTCGCCAATTCCCTTTGCGCCGCCGGGACCATCCGCATAAGGCGTCTCCTCGAAAAAAACACGGATCGAGGGCAGGTCGGCCGCGGTCGGCATGATGTAGTTGGTCATCTGCCCGTTGACCACACGGCCCGCCCGGTACACCACCTCTTCATACAGCGCCCACCCGATTCCTTGCGCGACGCCTCCCTCAATCTGCCCGCTGGCGAGCACGGGATGGAGCACCTTGCCCACCTCCTGCCGTGCCACAAAATCCTCCACTTGCGTCTCCCCTGTGGAGGTGTCCACCGCCACCTGCGCCACGTACGCCGCCCAAGCGTAGGCTCCGTAGGCGTCGCCGCGATAGTGCTCGTCATCCCAGTGAATCCCCTCCGGCGGCTGGTAGCGGCTGGTCGACCGCAGCACGCCGTGCTTTGCGATATGTGCGGCGCATGCTTCGGCAAACGACAGCCCTTCGTAGTGTGCCAGGATCTGCCGCAACCCCAGCGCAGCTGACTCCACCAGCTTGCCCACCACCATGCAGGTGCGCGAGGCCACCGTCGGCCCCGAGTTCGGAACGGTCCCCGTGTCGGGCTGGGCCATCTCCACTTCGTCGTAGCCGATTCCCAAGGCATCGGCGGCTATCTGCGAAAGGATGGTGTTGGTTCCCTGCCCGATCTCGGTGCTCGACACCAGAATGCGCACCCGGCCATCCGCGTGAGCCTCCAGCGCCACTTCCGATTGCAGGTACACCTCGCCGGAGCCGGTAAATCCCGCGCCATGCATGAACGTGGCCAGGCCGATCCCGCGTTTCACCCGGGACGTAGCATTGTCCCTCAGGAACCGTTTCCGTTTGCTGTGATAATCGGCATCAGCCAGGGCACGATCCATCAACCCGGCCAGATCCAAGTCTTCGTGGATCACCTGCCCGGTGGCCGTGCTCTGTCCCTTCTTGAGAAAATTCCGCCGCCGCAGCTCTTCCGGCTCCAGGCCAACAGCCGCGGCCACCTGGTCCATGTGACGCTCCAGGGCAAAGATGCTTTGCGGCGCGCCGAATCCGCGGAAGGCGCCATGCGGCGGATGATTGGTGGCCACGGCGCGGCTTCGAATGCGTACGTTCTCGCAATGGTAGGGACCGGCGGCATGAATGGTACCGCGGGAAAGCACCACCGGAGAGAGCGTGCAATAGGCGCCGCCGTCCAGCAGAAAATCGATATCCATGGCCACCAGCCGCCCATCCCGCCTCACCGCCGTCCGATGCCGCGTCCGCGAAGGGTGGCGCTTGGTGGTGGCTGCGATATCCTCAGCCCGGTCATAGATCAGCTTCACCGGCCGGCCGGATTTCCACGCCAGCAGCGCGGCGTGCCCGGCGATCATGGAAGGATACTCTTCCTTGCCGCCAAAGCCGCCGCCTGTTTCGCACTGCACCACGCGGACCTTGTCCTCCGGCAGCGCAAACAGTTTCATCAACGCCTTGTGCACATAGTAGGGGCATTGCATGGAACCCCACACCGTGACACCGCCGGCCGGGCTGGCAATGGCGATCATCCCCTGCGGCTCGATGTAGAGTTGCTCCTGCGCGCCGGTGAAATACTCACCTTCCACCACCACAATGTCTGCGCCCGTGAACGCCCCTTCCACATTCCCCTTCTCCATGAGGTAGGACTTGAACACATCTTCGGAACGCGTCATGTCGAGCTGCGCGGGCAACTCCTCATAGTCGATGCGGACGCTCTGGCGGGCCTCTTCGGCTGCATGCCGGTCCTGGTGCGCAATTAGAAGAATGGGCTCTTCGGCGTGGCGGATTTGATCGGCGGCCAAGAACGGCTGGTCATCCACCATGAGAGCCACTGCATTCATTCCGGGGATGTCTTTCGCCGAGACGATGGTGAATGGATCGGGATCGAACCCGTATTGGATGGATCGTATGCGGCCCCGCGCAACAGTGGAACGTACCGTCACACCGTGGAGCATTCCGGCAAACACCAGATCATCCACGTACCGCGCCGCTCCTGTCACTTTCCCCCGGCCCTCCTTACGGGGCAGCGCGCGCCCGGCAGCCTGGCTCATGGGTCCAGCATAACAAGGCGCACGGTGCGGCCCCTGGCTTTGGCCGGCACAAGCCGTCAATGGTGGCGATGCATGGCGGCAGCCTACTATAATTCGCTGTAGCCCCTTATGCGCAATACCTTGCTTGTTCCGGTTCTGCTACTGATGGCGGCTTGGCCTGATGCCCGGGCCGACATGGCGGCGGCGATGCGAGCTTACGAGGCGGGGGATTTTCCCACTGCCTTGCGTGAACTCACGCGCGAGGCCGAACAAGGGAACCTGGGGGCGCAGTACATGCTGGGGGTTGCTTATTCGTCGGGCAGAGGCGTCGCGGTCAGGGAGAGTGAAGCGCTCAAGTGGTTTCTCAGGGCGGCCTCCAAAGGGCACGCGGATGCCCAATACGCGGCCGGCTACCTGCTGTCCTCTGGCCGGGAAGTGCCGCGGGATGATGTGCAGGCCGCCAAGTGGTATGGATTGGCGGCGGCTCAGAATCATGCTCCGGCGCAGTATGGGTTGGGGAAAATGTTGCAGGAGGGGCGCGGAGTAGACAAGAATCCGGTGGCGGCGATCCTACATTTCCAGGCCGCGGCCGGACAGGGGCATCCCGGCGCACAGTTGGAGTTGGGCCTGGCCTATCTGCACGGGATTGGCATCGCAAAGGACGCACGGGCCGGGGTGGGCATGCTGCGGTCGGCCGCGGAGAACGGGATCGTTCAGGCGCAGATGGAGCTTGGCTCGATGTATCTGGAGGGCAGCGCGGTTCCAAAGAATGAAGGGGAAGCCTTCCGCTGGCTGATGATGGCGGCGGAAGGCGGCAGCGCCGCGGCGCAATATCAATTGAGCAAGATGTACGCGGATGGGACAGGCGTTGTGCGGGACGAGGCGCTTTCGCAGAGCTGGCTGGCTAAGGCGGCGGGCCACGGTCATGTGGAGGCCCAGTATGAACTGGGATTCCAATATGCCAACGGGCAAGGTGTGCCGCAATCGGATGAAAAGGCCGCACAGTGGTATTTGAAGTCCGCCCAGCAGGGGCATGCGGGCGCTTTCTTTCAGCTTCGTACTTTGCTGGCGAGCGGGAAGGCGGGCGCGGTAAGCGAAACGGAGCTTCTGAAGATGTACCGGTTGACGGCGAGCCAAGGAAATGCGGAGGCTCAATACCAACTTGGCCTCGCGTTCCTGGAGGGGAAAGGGCTCGCCCGGAACGATGAGGAAGCGGTCCGTCAATTTCGTTTGGCGGCCGAACAGGGACATCCGGTCGCCCAATACAGGCTGGGGCAGGCCTTGGCGCAAGGCGAGGGCGTTCCGCAAAGCGCAACGGAGGCAGCGCATTGGTATCAACTGGCGGGCAAGCAGGGGCAGGCGGAAGCGCAAGCGGCCCTCGCCGGTCTCTACAGGGACAACAAGATCAGCGGACAGACAGACCGGGAGACTGCGCAATGGGCTCGAAAGGCGGCCGAGAGCGGCAACGCCGAGGCGGCCTATCTGTATGGCCTGGCGTGCCTCGAAGGCAAGGGCGTGAAGGTGGACGAGCGCGAGGCGGGGCGCTGGCTACGGAGGGCCGCGGATGACGGCTACGCCCCGGCGCAGGGACGGTTGGCGATTCTCTACCTGCAGGGGAACGGGGTGGTGCAAGACTATGTGCTTGGGCACATGTGGGCGAATCTTGGCGCGGCGGGTGGGGATGAGACTGCCGCCAAGGCGAGAGACCGATTGACCTCACTGATGACGAAGGAGCAGGTGGCGCAGGCACAGGAGCTGGTTCGGGGCTGGAAACCGAAACGTGCGCCGGCGCCGCCGTTATAGACCAAGGCACATATGAACTGGAAACCATTGCAACAGGGCGAGGCGCAGCTTGGCTGCTTTCTGAGCATGGGCTCGGCTGTAAATGCGGAGATCATCGGACGGGCGGGATTCGATTTTGTCGTGATCGACCTGGAGCACGGAATCGGGAGTGAGAAGGACGTGCTGGGCCAGCTGCAGGCGCTCTCGGGCAGCGGAACGGGAGCCATTGTGCGGGTGGAGTGTCATGACCGGCAGCGAGTACATCGCATACTGGACCTTGGCGCGCACGGCATCATGTTCCCGCGCGTAAACAATGCCCAGGAGGCGAGGCTGGCGGTGGCGGCGATGCGCTATCCGCCGGACGGCGTCCGCGGCGTGGCAACGCTGGTCCGCGCAAGCAACTACGGCGCCGATTTCGGCGGCTATCAGGCGGCCAGTAAGGAGGCGCTGCTCGGAGTGCTTCAGATTGAGACGCCGGAAGGTGTGGCGAACGTGGAGGAGATTGCGGCCGTGGATGGAGCGGACGTTCTTTTCATTGGTCCCTACGATCTCACGCAAGGCATGGGCATCTTCCGCGAGTTTGATCATCCGAAGTTTGTGGATGCGCTGAACAAGACCGCGGCGGCGGCCAACCGGCATGGCCGGACGTTGGGGATACTGTTGAGTTCACCGGACGACTACGGCCGGTATCGCGATCTCGGATTCCGGTTCATCACCTGCGGGTCAGACCTTGGGGTGCTGACGGTTGGTGCGCGGGAACTTTCTCAGACCCTGCGAACAGCGCGCGGCGCGTAGTCGCGGCGCACCAGGAACAAATAGCAGCCGATCCCGAGCGCCAGCCAGAAGCCGACGCCCTTGATGGGCGCATCAAATGATCCGGTCTTGTCAATCAGCCAGCCGGTGAGCCAGGGCGCCACCACGCCAGCCAGGTTCGCGGCGGTATTCTGGATGCCGACCACCATGGCGATGCTGCCGCCGGGAATCAGCGTCTGCGTTAAGGCCCAGTAGTTGGCGGTGGCCAGCCCCAATCCGCACAGTGAGAAGACGGCAAAGAAGAGCATCACATCCACTGAATCCGTAAAGGCGGCCACGGTCTGCGTGGAGGCCATGGCGAATCCGGCGATGGTGAAGCCCTTGCGGACGTTGATCGGATCCCAACCTCTGCCGATCAACAGATCGGCGGCCCAACCGCCCAGGGCGGCCACCGCGGCCATTCCCCCAAACGACATTCCGCTGTACCAGCCCATCTGCTGAATCGACATGTTGTGGCGTTCCTTGAAGTAAAGGGGCATCCACGTCATGCAGTAGTAGACGAAATACATGTAGCAGAAGGTGCCGACGATGACGCCCCACATGACCGGACTGCGAAACAGTTCCCATGTGGAGACGCGTTCAGATGCCTCAGTATGGGCCACCGAAGAGGACGAGCGCGGCAAAGCGGCGATGTCGTCCTTCTTCACCCACAACAGCCACGGGATCAACCAGAGGAGACTGGCCAGGCCAAGGCTGAGGAACATGGGTTGCCAGCCAATCCGCGTGACCAGGTAGGCGGAGATGGGCAGTCCGAGCGCCGGACCGATTTTGGTTCCGGTCATGTAGAGACCAACGGCCAGGCCACGCTGCTTCTCCTTAAAGTGGAGGCTGATATAGCGCATGCTGGACGGGGTCACGACAGCCTCGCCGGCGCCTACCACCATGCGAATCGCCATCAGGCTGACCAAGCCGGTGGTAAGGGCAGTGGCGGCCGAACCAAGGCTCCAAATCAGGAATCCGATGAGATAAGGGATACGCACGCCGATGCGGTCCACCAGGATTCCGGCTGGGATCTGAAACGCCATGTAGGTCCAGAAGAAGGCGGAAAGCGCCATGCCTTGCTCGGCTTTTGTTAAAACGATCTGGCCGGTCATGGTGGGCAGCGCGATGGTGAGGTTGACGCGATCAAAGTAGGCGATCACCATGCCCAGGCTGAGCAGCCCTACGACGGGCCAACGCATGGAGCTGACAAGAGACGTGGCGGCTGGCGCGGGTTTTGTGCTCATCAGGTAGATTCTACCCCTTGTGAGCGCTCATCAGTGCTGTCACTTCGTCCAGTGTCGGCATCGCCTCTGAGCAACTGAGGCGGCTGACCACGATGGCGGCCGCTGCGTTGCCGTAATGCAGGCAGTCGAGGAGCGGCATTTCCTTCAGCATTGCGTAAAGAAATCCGGAGGCGAAGCCGTCGCCAGCGCCGATAGTGGAGACCACTTCCACCTGGTAAGGCGGAAGGAAGATGGATTCGCTTCCTTGATAAAGGCGCGTCCCCTGGCTGCCGAGTTTCGAAACCAGCAGCGGCAGGTTCGCGGCACGTAACTGGTCCACCGCGGCTTCGAGTGTGGATGCGCCGGTGACCAGCTTGAGTTCCACATCGTTGCCGATGAGCACGTCCACCAACGGCAAGGCGAGGCGAACCGCAAGGCCTGCCTCTTCCGGACTCTTCCAGGACATGCCGCGGTAGTCGACATCGAAAACCACGCGGCAGCCGGCGGCCTTGGCGCGGTCCATGGCGAGATAGGTGGACTCGCGCGACGGGGATTGGCTGAGCGAGGTGCCGTTGGTGATAAACAGGCGCGCCTGGGAGAGGTACTGCAACCCGTCCGGAGTCACGCTGAGGCGCGCATCGGCCGGATCGTGGCGGTAGAACACCTGGGGAAAGCGGTCCGGCGGGGAGACTTCCGTGAACGAGAGCGAGGGCAGAAAGCCGGGCTCGCGCTGGACGTGGGTCGTGTCCACTTTTTCCTTTTGCAGAAAGTCGACCAGGTAATCGCTGAGGCTGTCGGTGCCGAGTGCGCTGATGATACCGGCGCGAGCGCCGAGCCGCGAAAGGCCCACGGCCATGTTGGCGCTGGATCCGCCGAGGTAGCGTGAAAACCGGCGCACCTGCGGCAGGGGAACATGCGGCTCGTCCGAGCACAGGTCGTATCCGATGCGGCCGAGAATGCAGACGTCCAGCCGGCTCACAAGTAGTAGCGCTCCTTTTTCTTTGCTTCGACGTAGCCGGAGCGTGCCGCGCGCACGAGTTCACTTCCGGAAACCTCGGCGATCGGGACGTCCCACCAGGACTCATACCCTGCCACTTTTTCGTTGATGTCGGTTTCTACCACCACAACGGAAGTCTTGCGGGCGGATCTCATTGCCACCAGCGTCTGGCGCAACTGCTGCCGCGTGACGGCGCGAACCACCTCAGCGCCGAGACTGGCGGCATTGGCCACAAAGTCGACGGCAACGCCGTACTCGGTGCCGAACCCTTCGCTGCCGCAGGCGCGGCTGAGTCCACCGATGCTGGAGAAGCCGTGATTGTCCACGACGACAATGTTGAGCTTGATGCCTTCCTGAATCGAGGTGGCGATCTCCTGGGCCATCATGAGATAGCTTCCATCGCCCACCATGACGTAGACCTCGCGCGATGGATCGGCCATCTTGATGCCCACCCCGCCGGCGATTTCATAGCCCATGGTCGAGTATCCGTATTCGAGATGGTAGCCGTTGGGTTTGCGCGTGCGCCAAAGCTTGTGCAGGTCGCCAGGCATGCTGCCGGCGGCGCAGACGACTACATCTTCCGGAGCCGACACCTCGTTCACCACGCCGATCACCTCGCCCTGGCTGATGGGCGGACCATGCTGCTTTGTGTAGATGCGCTCCACTTCCTGATCCCACTGCAAACGGTATTGATTGGCTCGCTCGCGGTAGGCTGGCTCCACCTGGAAACCGCGCAAGGCTTCCAGCAGGGATTCGAGCGTCGCCTTCGCATCGGCCACCAGCGGCAAAGCGGAGTGCTTGAACGCATCGAACTCGGCAACATTGATGTTGAGGAAGCGCACGTCGGGATTCTGGAAAGCGGTTTTGGAAGCGGCGGTGAAGTCGCTGTAGCGTGTGCCAATGCCGATCACCAGGTCCGCCTCACGGGCGAGAATATTGGCTCCTGGAGTTCCTGTCACACCCATGGCTCCCAGCGCCAACGGATGATCATAAGGCAGCGACCCTTTGCCCGCCTGTGTTTCGGCCACCGGAATTCCTGTCTGGGCGGCAAAGCGTGCCAAGGTCGCGGTGGCTTCCGAATAGAGCACGCCGCCGCCCGCCACAACGAGGGGTTTTTTGGAAGAGCGAATCCAATCGACGGCGATGTTGAACAAGGCCGCGTCGCCGCGCGGGCGCTGTATGGTCCAGACACGATTCTCGAAGAGCTCGGCGGGAAAGTCGAAGGCCTCCGCCTGTACGTCCTGCGGCATGGCCAGCGTGACGGCTCCGGTTTCGGCCGGGGATGTGAGCACGCGCATGGCCTCTGGCAGGGCTGTGATCAACTGCTCGGGGCGATAGATGCGGTCCCAGTAACGGCTGACGGGTTTGAAGCAATCGTTGACAGAGACGTCCTGCGTGGAGGGAGACTCCAGCTGCTGGAGTACCGGAGCCACGTTGCGGCGCGCAAAGATGTCGCCGGGCAGCAATAGGACCGGCAACCGGTTGATGGTGGCCAGGGCGGCGCCCGTGATCATGTTGGTGGCGCCGGGTCCAATGGAGGAGGTACAGGCCAGCGTGCGCAGGCGGTTGGACATTTTGGCAAAAGCAGCCGCCGTGTGGACCATGGCCTGCTCGTTGCGGCAGAGGTAATAGGGGAAGTCAGGATTCTGCTGGAGCGCCTGGCCAATGCCGGCGACGTTGCCGTGGCCAAAGATGCCGAAGCAGCCGGCAAAGAAAGGTTGACGGGAACCGTCACGGGCGCTGTGCTGCGCTTTGAGAAACTCGATGATTGCCTGCGCGGCGGTGAGTCGCTTCGTCATTTTCTTCTCTCCTTTTGAAGAACACGCGCAAAACGGAGCCTCGGCGCGGCTGAGTATGCGTGTTCCTCCCAACCTTGGAGGCCCGCGCCGGGCCCTTTGCGCTTTGCCAGAATCCTAAATCCCTAGGGTATCGCGCAGGAACCGGCGGCTGGCAATAGCCGATTCGAGCGGCGAGAGTGCGGCGCCAGCATTCAAGTCCACATCCTGCTCCACCACCGCCCACCCGTTGTAGCCGATCTTGTCCAACTCAGTGAGGAGTTCGGGAAATCGCACGCATCCTTTGCCGAGCGGGCAGAACACTCCGGCTCTGACGGCGTCGAGGAAGCCGAGTTCCCGTTTTCGGCAATCGGCCAGGCGGGCCGCGTCGACATCTTTAAAATGGAGGTACTCGACACGAGCGCCGTATTGCCGGACCGCATCCACCGGATCTCCGCCACCAAGGACGAAGTGCCCTGTATCGAGGCACAGGCCAATGGGGGTGAGGTCGAGCAAGTGAGCGATCTCGTCCGGGGTCTCGATATACGTCCCGGCGTGGTGATGAAATACGCTGCGAAGCTCTAGAGGAGCGGCCAATTCCATGGCGCGCGCGATGTTGGCTGCCACTGTGCTCCAGTCTTCGAGCTTCAGGTGATAAGCGCACTCGGGCACACGACCGGCGGCGGCCTCCCGCTCCGGCCACATCGCGTCGGCCAGGACGATGTGTTGGGCTCCAAGCGCAGCCAGCAGTTTGCCCGTTTGGCGAACCGTCTCCAGATCCGCGCCGGGATCCTTGAGCCGCAGCGGCACAAAGGCGGACATCAGAGTGAGCGACCGGCTGTCCAGTTCACGCCGCAAGCTTTCCGCATCGGTGGGCAGATAGCCGTAGGGACCGAGCTCGGTTCCGGTGTAGCCGGCGCTGGTGAGTTCGTCCAGAAAAGCGGCGGGAGAGATGTGCTGGCTGAAGCCATCCACTTCCATGACTCCCCAACTCACCGGCGCGTTGGCGGCAACGATCTTCAAATGGAACCTCTTCCAACCACCGGCACACGCGGGTCCTTGTCGCGCCATTGGCCGCGGACCCAGGCGTAATCCGGATCATCACTGGCCGCCATGGAGCGTGCCGAGCCGGCCAGGATGTTCAGGTAGTAACAATCGTAGCCGTGCGCGGCCACCACAGGATGGTAGCCGTCCGGAATGAGAATCACTTCGTTGTCGCGCACCGTGATGGTTTCGTCGCGCCGCCCGTCTCGCGTGTAGACGCGCTGTATGGCATAGCCTTCGGGCTGGGAGATTTTGTAGTAGTAGATCTCATCCAGATCCACCTCCCCAGGCGGGTTGTGTACATCGTGTTTGTGCGGAGGATAGGAGGACCAGTTGCCGCTCGGGGTGTAAACCTCCACCACCAGGATGCGGTCGGCCGGAAACTCCGGTTTGACGATGTGATTGATCTGCCGAGTGGCATTGCCGCCGCCGCGAACCTCAATTTCCACCGAAGAAGGCAGAATCACTTCGGCCGGAAACTGGCGCGCGGCGCGAGCGCCGCAAATAGCCACTTCGCAGACGGGAGTCAGGGCCTGGAGCGTAATCTGCTGGGACCCGGCGGGCAGGTATAGGGCATGCGGCATGCCATTGAAGACGTGTGTACGTCCTCCGATGCTGGGCCAATACCGCGTCCCGGTCTTTACCGAAACCTTTCCCCCCAGCATCACCAGCACCAACTCTTCCTCAGGGGAAAAGTGACAATGCTTTTGATCCATTTCCAACCGGACCACGCGCAACGATATGCTGTCCCACCCTCCCGTCTCCTGTGTTACGGAGACGATCGCCCCATCGGAGGTAGGGGGCGTGAGTGGCTTTACTAACAAACTCATACTTGTACTTCCATTCCTTTCTTGGCACTTTCATAAATGGCCAACGCCATTCTTACGGCCGCTGCGCCGTCGGAGGCGGTGACCGCGGCGGGTTTGCCTTGCGTAATCGAATCGAGGAAAAGTGAATCTTCGGTGACGTATCCCCAGCGCTGTTCCCACGGCAGGTGCCGGTAATCATGGGAATCGAGCGCGCCGGTCAAGCTGGTGGCCAGGTTCACCCGGTCCATCTCCTCGGTGGAAATCGTGGTGTGCTTGCGGTAGACCTCGACGCGCTCAAACGGGAAGGACCAACCGGTGTAGGCCACGGAACGGAAAGTGGCGCTGCGTCCGGAGGCGAACCGGAAGATGGCGTGGAAGGTGTCCAGCGTGGGGTAGACGAGAGACTCGGCCACGGCGGTGATGGACACCACTTCGCCCATCAGAAAGCGGGCCATGTCGAAAATATGAATCGGCGTTTCGAACAGATAACCGCCGGTCACGGCATCGTCGGAGGTCCAGGCGGGATTTTCCAGTTCCCCGCGGTTCATCTTGAAGTCGGCGGCGAGAGCCGGATCATCCCGCAGCGCCTGCTGGACGCGCTGGTAGACAGGCGCGAAGCGGCGGTTATGCCCCACTTGAAACACCTTGCCGGAAGTGTTTGCCGCGGCCTCCACGCGCACGGCGTCTTCCCTGCTGACGGCCATCGGCTTTTCGCAGAACACGTGCTTGCCATGCGCGAGAGCCTGCAGCGCCTGGTCCGGATGCAAGCGGTTGGGCGTGGTGATGTAGACGGCGTCGGAGGCATCGAGCAAGGCCTCCACGGTTAAGAAGGACTCTGCTCCCGATGCTTTGGCGCGCTCGGGCGAGACATCGTAGACACCGGCGATACGCGCTCTTGGGTCTTTCGAAAGCACTCGCATGTGTGTGGCGGCGATGTTGCCGCTGCCAATGAAACCAACTCGAATTGCAGCGCTCATGCGCGCACCTCCGTCCACTGTCCCGATTCGCAGGAGTCCAGCGCCGCTTCCATTACCGCCTGGCAGCGCACACCGTCGGCAAGCGTGGGCGTGCGTCCCTGCCCGGCGCGGATGCTTTGTATGAACTGGTAGGCCTGGTCGAAGCGATAGCCCCAGCGCGGATCGTGCGCGTGTATGTCGCGCGGGGCCCCGTCCAGCTTCAGAAACTCTGGCGGCACATCGATGCTGGAGAGCAGGCGCGTGGGGTCGCGGCCGTCCTCATCCAAGGCAACGCGCAGCCGCCATGGGTCCTGCAGCGAAAAAGCGGCGCTGCCCTCTGATCCGTAGACCTCGATAAACATGTCCTCACTGATGCCGGCGCCGCGGCCGGGGCAGATGCGCGAGATCTCTAGGGTCCCGCAGGCGCCATTCTGGAAACGCGCGAGCAGCGAGATCCAATCTTCCACGTCAGAGGCGGGGTCCTCACGGAAGCGCTGCTGGGTGGCCGTGACGGATGCGAATTCGCCCGCTACGTAACGCGTAAGATGGATCAGGTGCGAGCCGATGTCGGCCAGCACGCCGGAGCCCGAGTATTGCTTGAGTGACCGCCAGCCCAGCAAGTGCGTGGACAAGGCCATCAGGTAAGCGGCTCGCACGCTCCGCACGCGTCCGAGGCGCCCGGACTGCACCAGATGGCGGAGATACTGCACCGCCGGGGTGAACTGATAGGTGAACGCGGCCATGTGCACCACGCCCGCTTTTTCGACGGCGGCCAGCATGGAGCGCGCCTCGTCCAGGTTGAGCGCCAGCGGTTTTTCACATAGGATGTGTTTGCCGGCGGCGGCCGCGGCATGAACGATGGGGGCGTGCGTGTGGTTGGGCGATGCGATCACCACGGCATCCACGCCCGAGGCGAGCAGATCCTGGTAGCGCGTGCATGTCCTGCCGATTCCGGTTGCGGCGGAGGCAGCCTCATCCTCATCGCAGATCATGGTCACGATGGCATCGTCGCAGAGCGCAAAACCTGGAATGTGCAAACCGCGAGCGGAGCCGCCCGCGCCGACGATGCCGATTTGAATTCGGTTCACGGTTGCACCACCACTTTGATGGCTTTCCCGGCTCGCATCGCTTCCAGACCTTCTCCGATGCCGGCCAACGGCAGGCGGTGCGTGACGAGCCTCTCCAGCGGCAGACGGCCCGATTCCAGCAGCCGGACCACCTTCGGGAAGCTGGTCTGTTGAATAAAGGAACCAATGATGGAGATCTGGTTGCGCGTGATCCAATACTGGTTCACCGGGCGCTCGGCATGCAGATTCATTCCAAACAGAATGACACGCCCGCCGCGCCGCACCAGGTTCACCGCTTCCGGCAGCAGTGATCCGGCGGCATCGACGACTATGTCGGCTCCGATGCCGGTGATCGCGAGCACTTCCGCCAACACGTCCTGGGTGAAGGGGTCAAGCACCGCGGTTGCGCCGCCCGCTTCGGCCTGCTTGCGGCGGAACTCCACCGGCTCGACGACAATCACCTTGCCCGCTCCGGAGGATTGAAACAGCATTTGAAAGAGCAGGCCGATGGGTCCGCCGCCGAGAATGAGGACGCTTTCCCCGGGCATGAGGGCCGCCTGCTCGTGCGCATGAAAAACGCAGGCAAGCGGCTCAGCCAGGGTGGCCCGTTCCGGCGGGACGCCTTTATCGATCTTATGCAGCGTGCGCAGCGGGGCCACGTTGTATTCGGCCAGTCCGCCATGGCGGAAAATGCCAAGCGTGGTCATGTTCTCGCAGGAGTTGGTGAGACCAAGGCGGCAATAACGGCAAAGGCCGCAGGTGAGGTTGGGGTCAATGACGACACGGTCACCCTCCGACAAATGCTTGTTCCCGGAGCCGGCATCGAGCACGGTGGCGGCGTACTCGTGGCCCAGGATGCTGCCGGGAGTGGCGGGATGTCCGGGAGGAGTGGAGAGAATGTGAAGATCGGTGCCGCAGATGCTGGCGCGATCCACTTTGAGTAGCACTTCGTCGTCGGCGTGGATGGCCGGTGTGGGCATCTCATCCACGGCCCACTTGCCCTCGGCGCGAAAGACGAGGGCTTGCATGGTCTTGTTCATTGAAACAGTCTCCAGGCCGACTCGGCGGCCGTTTTGTGATCCAAGGCAGGCGAGAACTCCATGCCGACACTGCCCTGGTAGCCTCGATTCCGCAGCGTCTCGCGGAATTGAGCGTAGTCGATGACGCCGGTTCCCGGTTCATGACGCCCCGGCATGTCGGCTACGTGCACATGCCCGATCCAATCCATGTTTGCCTTCACCACGGCGCACACGTCTTCCCCCATCATGGCCATGTGATAAGCGTCGTAGAGGAGTTTGGCGCGCGGAGATGCCATTTGGCGAACCAGTGCAAAGCCGTGCCCGGAACCGTTCATGAAATAGCCGGGGTGATCGACTTTGGTATTGAGCGGTTCCAGCACCATGACCACACCGGAGCCTTGCGCCAGTTCCGAGGCAGTCATCAAAGCGTTTGCGGTACTCTCCATTTTTTCGGCGGCGGAAAGATGTTCCGGTAGCGGCGCAGCGCTTCCGTTCGCCTGCAGACGATCGGTGAGCAACATCAGATTGCGAGCGCCCAGTTTCACAGCCACATCGAGCGAGCGTTGGATCTCCTGGCGGAACGCGTCCTTGTCCGCCGGATTCGCCATGGCAGTCTCGCGATGGCCGCTGAATGCAGTGACGCTCATGCCCAGGTCCGCCGCGATGGCAGCCAATGCGGTGAGGTCCTTGTTCTTCCAGTCCCAAAATTCAAACGCGCGATAGCCGGCGGCCGAGGCCAGCGCCAAGCGGTCCGGGAACGGTTGGTCCGTAAAGATCATTTCCAGGCAGAGCGAAGTGTTCAAGACTGTTTTCCATTCGAAGGAGCGGCGGTGGACTGCCGGACGATCAGGTTTCCAATAAACTTGTTGGCCATGTCGGGCGGCTGGGAGTTGCGCGATAGCAGTTGCTCCAGAATCTGCATGGCTTGCCGCCCCATCCCGTTCATCGGCTGCCGCAGCGTCGTGAGCGGCGGGTGGCAAAAGGAGGATACGGGAAGGTCATCGAAACCGGTGACGGAAATGTCTTCCGGCACACGCAGTCCTCTTTCCTGAATCGTGCTGAGAGCTCCGATGGCGGTACGGTCGTTGTAGCAAAATACCGCAGTGGGATTCTGGCCGGATTCGAGCAGTTCCTTCATCGCCTGCGCTCCGCCAGCGGAAGTTCCATCGCCGTAAACGATAATAGGTGGACGGCGCGCCTGAGGGGCGCGCTCAAGCGCATCCTGAAATCCAGCCATGCGGTCGAGATTGGATTGCAGGCCGAAGCGATCTCCGATGTAGGCAAGTCTGGTGTGGCCCAGGGCAAGCAGATGTTCGGTGACTTGGCGTGCACCGGCAACGTCATCGATACTGACCGAGTAGGCAAAACCGCCAGGGTTGTGATTGTTGATGAAAACAACAGGAATACTGAGGCTCGAGAGCAGCTCCTGGTATAGGGATCCAACGCGCGAGGAGTTTACAATGATGCCGTCCACGCGCCGTTCCTCAAACGAGTGAACCACGCCGAGCTCGCGGACGGGATCGGATTGGGAGCTGGCCAATAGAACCGAATAGCCAAACGCGTTGGCAACATCCTCGATGCCGCTGACCACTTCCGCATTGAACGGGTCGCCGATATTAGTGACCACGACGCCGATGGTTTGTGTGCGCTGGCTAACGAGGCTGCGAGCAACCGCGCTGACCCGGTAACCGGAGGAAGCGGCGATAGCGCGAATCTTTTCAGCGGTTTCCGGATGAACGAGAGGGCTGTTGCGGAGAGCTCTGGAGACGGTGGAATGGCTGACGTCGGCCTGGCGCGCAATGTCCTTGATGGAAACGGGTTTGCGGCCTGGAGCGGGGAAAGACAAAGGAAAAATCGCCTCGTGCACACGTTATCAACGCGCCCGTCCCTTTGTCAAGTGACGGACTATCTCTGCTCTCTGTGCTGCTCGCTGAGCACGCGCGGGTCGTCCATGCGGGGGCCGGTTTGGGGATCGGTTGGCTCGCGTGCCAGGGCCGGGTCAAAGACTTCTTTGTCGGTGGGCAGGACTTTGTAGGGAGTCAAATCGGGGGATGTGGTGGAGCAGTCCGCCAGATCGGCGGCGGCGGCGTCGTAGAGATTCAGCGGTGGGAGGCGGAGGAGACGGAAGACGGTCTTCAGCAGACTGGGGAAGCTGGTGTTGACGTGGGAAACATAGTTCCTCTTGGCGTAGGGGCTGGCGAGCAGGAAGATGGTTCGATGGGAGTCTATGTGGTCCACGCCGCCCTGGGCGTCGTCTTCGGTGATGAAGATGGCCATCTTGGGCCACCACTTTGTGTGGGATAGATACTCGACAATGCGGCCGAGGGCGTAGTCGTTGTCGGAGACGAAACTGGCGGCGAACGGGTAGCCGTCGTCGGGACGCGGCTTGGCGGTGTGGTCATTCGGGAGGTGAATGTAGAGCAGGCGGGGCAGGGGTTTACCGGGCTTGACATACAACTCGTCAATCTCATGGATGAACTGAGTGGCGCGGAATTGATCCGGGATGTTCATGTTGAAATTGGGGTAGTTGCGTGAGGTGTTGCGGTAGAGCGGGTCCGGCATGGGCACGTTGGTGAGGTAACGGGCTCCGGTGGGCTTGAGGCCCGGGCCTTCGTCGGCGCCGGCCAGTTCAAAGCCCGCGCCGAAGTTGCGGAAGCTGATTCCGTGGCGGTCCAGATGATGCCAAAGCGCGCCGGCTTCGAGTTGTTCCTCGGGGTGAACGCTGGCGTTGCTTTGGGTGAAGAGCAGGCGGCCGGGGGCCGTGGTGGGAAAACGGAAGTCCTTCTGACCGCCATAGGAGGCCATGAGAGTGGATTCGGTCCAGGCGTTGGGATAGGAGCCGACCAGCCAGTGGTGGCCATCGACGCTGACCTCGGCGTCGGCATAGAAGTTGTCACTGAAGGCCCAGCGGCGCGCCATTTCGTGGTGGTTGGGGGTGATGTTGATATTGCGGAGGCTCAGCCGCTTCGTGAGTTCCTCCCGCGCGGGCCGCACGATGCCGCGGCGGCCGTACCGGGCCAGAACCGGGAGCCCGGCTACCGAACCGTTGGAAGCGTATTGGAGATCGCCAAGGACTTCATCAAAGGTGCGGTTCTCCTTGACGATCATCACCACATATTCGATCTCAGCCGGCACCGGCGTGGGGAGTTGCGGACGTTCAAAGAAACCGTTGTTCGCCAGGACTCGTTTGGTGTCCTCGGCGAGCTCGGAGGAGTCGGGCAGAGGGAGGATGTTGATGGACCCGCGGCGCATTTCCCCCTGGAAGCTGCCGCGTTCCGGACCGCGGCGTGAGGCGTTGGGGCCGGTGCCGCTGCCCTTGGCGCAACTGACAAACAAAGTTCCAGCGGCGGCGTCCAGTGCGAGGCGAGTGGGGAACCAGGCTGTGGGAACGTGACCAATCACTTCCAGCGTCCGCGTATCAATTACGCCGATGGCGTTGATGCCGGCCTCGGCCACCAGCAGCCAGCCGGTTGGCGGATGGTAAAGCGATCCGATGGGGAGCACGCCGCGCAGGTGGTCGAGCCCCGGGATGCGAAGGGGAATCTCCTTTTCCACCTCCAAGGTAGCGGCGCTGATCACGGTAATGGAGTCGTTGTGACCGTTGGAGACAAAGATGCGGTCGGCGGTGGCTGTGACCCCTGAGGGGCTGCTGCCGCCTTGGGAGCGAGGGCCAAAGGGGACGCCTGTCCGGATGAACTTCTCGACCTTCTCAAGGGGTGGTTCGTTTTGCGAAGCGAGGTTGACCACCGCTATTGAGTTGGATTCAAAGACGTTAGGATCACCCAGCCCCGGCACTTGCACCGGGCCCAGAACGGTGTCACGCAGGGCCCCAGCCAGGGATTCGGGCGAAGGAAAGCCGAAAGCCGGGAAAGGCAGACCCGTCTCGCGCGATTGGCTTCGATTGGCACCGGGAATGGCTTTGTATTCGAACATGCCGATGTTGGCCACGTAGGCACGCTTGCCGTCCGGCGACAGCGCCAATGCGAAAGGAAGCCGTCCGACGCGAATGGAATACAGAATGCGGCGTTTGAGAGTGTCGATGGCGACGAGGCGGAAGTTGGCCTGGTCCAGAACGTAGAGACGGTGGGTGGCAGCGTCGTAGGCGAGGTC
>Ga0080064_1004296_pt1 | contig 18571 bp, 17 predicted proteins | sample Subgrocontami54m_FD_69260 | JGI IMG/M metagenome (GOLD analysis project Ga0080064, IMG submission 69260) | Subsurface groundwater microbial communities from S. Glens Falls, New York, USA - GMW46 contaminated, 5.4 m (SPADES assembly) (version 2) ...
CAGGAGACGGGGGGGGGGTCAGCGGACGCCCCCCCCCCTGACCCTCCCCCTTTCAGGGGGAGGGAGTTGATAATCAGCTCGTCAGGGCCGCGAGGAATTGCTTGATGTTATTGTGCATCATGTCGACGTAGGTCGGCGCCGGCCCCTTCTCGTCCGACAAGGCGTCGGAAAAAAGCGCGCCGCCGATCTTGGCGCCGCTTTCCTTGGCAATCTGCTGCATGAGCCGCGAATCGGAAATGTTCTCCATGAATACCGCCGGGATTTTCTCTTTCCGGATTTGCTTGATGATCATGGCCACGTCCTTGGCCGAAGCCTCGTGCTCCGTCGATACGCCCTCGGGCGCGATGAACTCCATTCCATAAGCGGCGCCGAAATAACCGAAAGCATCATGGGTGGTGATGATGCGGCGGTGGTCGGCAGGGATTTTGGCAATCGCAGCCTTCACTTCATTTTCCAGGGTATCGAGCTTGGCGAGATAGACCTTGGCATTGGCGTCGTAGGTACCGGTGCCCGCCGGATCGGCCTTGCTCAGTCCGTCGCGAATATTGGCGACATAGATCCTGGCATTCGCGATTGACTGCCAGGCATGCGGGTCGGTCACTTGCTTGCCGTCTTCTTCCATCCTGCGGGATTTGATTCCGGTGGTGGTGGTAACTGTCGGTGCTTTCGTTCCAGACGCCACAACCAGCCGGGTTATCCAGCCTTCCAAACCGAGGCCGTTGATGAACACGACCTTGGCATCGGCGATCTTCCTGGCGTCGGCAGGCGACGGCGAAAAGGTGTGGGCATCGCCATTCGGGCCGACCAGCGTGACGACTTCGACGCGGTCGCCGCCGACGTTTTTCACGAAATCTCCGAGGATGGAGATGGTCGCAACGGCTTTGACCTTGTCCTGCGCCATGGCCGGCAAGCTGAGCAGCATCGCCATCAAGCCGGCAGCCAGGAGAATGCTTCGTCGCGTCGTCATGCGAGCCTCCTTTGTTACGCCTCGAGATGCCGCTGGCGAACCGCCAGCCAGACCAATCCGCCGACTGGGCCGAAAAGCACAGAAAAAGCATAGATAACACCCGCGACCAGGATCACCGCCGGTCCTGATGGCAGGTTGGCGTGGAATGACACCAGCAAGCCGACATAGCCGGAAACGGCGGCGGCGGTGACGGCGATGACGATCATGCGGGTGATGTCGCGCGCCCAGAAGCGGGAAATCACCGCCGGCAGCATCATGATGCCGACCGCGAGCAGCGTGCCCAGCGCCTGAAAGCCGCCGACCAGGTTCATCACCACCAAGGCCAGGAAAGCGATATGCGCGGGCCCGCCGGCCCGGCTGACCGAGCGCAGGAAGCCGGGATCGACGCATTCCAGCACCAGCGGCCGCCAGATCAGCGCCAGCACGATCAGCGTCACGGTTGTGATGGAAACGATCAACAGTAGCGCCGGATCGTCGACTGCCAGCACCGAGCCGAACAGGAAGTGGAGCAGATCGACGTTCGTGCCCTTGACGGAAATGATGGTGACGCCAAGCGCAAGCGAGATGAGGAAGAAAGCGGCGAGCGAGGCGTCCTCCTTCATCTCCGTGCCGCGCGCGATCAGGCCCGCCCCGACGGCGATGACAAAGCCCGCGATCAGGCCGCCGCCCGCCATGGCGAACAGGCTGAGCCCCGCGAAAAGAAAGCCGATGGCGGCGCCAGGCAGGATGGCATGCGCCATGGCGTCGCCGATCAGGCTCATCCGCCGCAACATCAGAAAGACGCCGATGGGGCCGACACCAAAGGAGAGCGCGAAGGTGCCAGCCAAGGCGCGGCGCATGAATTCGAAATCGGCGAAGGGAGCGATGAGGAGATCGTACACGCGAGCCTACGCCGCCTCGATCGCGCAGGCGTGGGCGTAATCGTGGAACGCCTCGCACATGTGCCGCGCGGTCAAAAGGTTTTCCGCTGTCAAAACATCGGCGGTGTCGCCCCAGGCGACCGGCTCGCGCGCCAGCAGCAGCGTCGTCGGGAAAGTGGCTTTCACTAGTTGGATGTCGTGCAGCGCGGCGAGCACGGTGCGTTTCTCGCCGTGCCAGCGTCGTATCAGGTCAACCAGGTCGGCAACGGTCTTGGCGTCGATGGCGTTGAAGGGCTCATCAAGCACGATCACGCGCGCGTCCTGCAATAGGAGCCGCGCGAACAGCATGCGCTGCAATTGCCCGCCCGACAGCGTGCCGATGGCGCGATCCTCGAAGCCATTGAGGCCCACGGCCGCTATGGCGTGTTCGATCTTCGTGCGCTCGGCAGGGCCCAGGCCGCCGAACAAGCCGGCGTTATGCCAGAGCCCCATTGCCACCATGTCGTAAACACTGATCGGAAAGGTACGGTCGATCTCGGCGGCCTGCGGGAGATAAGCGATGTCGCGCGCGCGCAGGCCATTCAGATTGATCTCTCCGGAAAGCGGCTTGAGCAGGCCGACGATACCCTTAAACAAAGTCGATTTTCCCGCGCCATTCGGGCCGACCACCGCGACCAGCGCGCCACTCTCGACCGTGCCGCTGAGATGATGCACGGCCGGATGCCGGTCATAACCGAGTGTCAGGTTCTGGAATTGCAGTGCCGCGGTCATCAAGTCACCTCATGGCCCAGAACACAGCGGCCCAGATCACCCCGATGATTCCGGCCGCCACGGCCAGCCGTTCCAGCGCCGACATGCGCAGGATAGACGGCGAAACGGTCACCGGATGAGAATGCTGGTGCGGTTGAGTCATATCGCGATTCCAATAGGATACTATAGGATATGTTATAATATAACAGTTTGGATTGTCCAGCCCCCTGCTGGCCTTCGCACTCAACCGTTCCTGAAATCGCGGGGTGGCCCGCCGCCGCTTGAAGTGCGAAGTTGGGGTCAGGTTCACACTTGAGCCTGGTGGCAATCCTGCCTTCGTCCCCAACGGATGGACCTATGAGCGAGCAGCGGCCGCGCGTCATTTCCATCGGCGAGGTCATGATCGAGATGGCCCGCGGCAACGACGGCCGCTTCGTCATGGGCTGCGGCGGCGACACTTTCAACACCGCGGTCTATCTCGCCCGCGCCGGCATCGACGTCGCCTATGCCACCGCGCTCGGCGACGACGCCTATTCCGACGGGATCGTCGCGATGGCGCGCGCCGAAGGCATGGGCGCCGATCTCATCCTCAAAGTGCCGGGCCGACTGCCGGGTCTTTATCTCATTGAGACGGACGCCAAGGGCGAGCGGCATTTCTCCTACTGGCGCGACAATGCACCGGCGCGCGAGCTGTTCGAACTTCCGGATTGGGGCAAGATCGCGGAAAGCATGATGGCCGCGCGCCTGATCTATTTCTCCGGCATCACGCTGTCGCTTTATTCCAACACCGGCCTTGGACGTTTTTTTGCCGCCATCGAAATGGCGCGCAAGAACGGCGTCAAGATCGCGTTCGACGGCAACTTCCGCCCGCGCGGCTGGAAGGGCGATCTGTCGCGCACGCGCACGGTATTCATGGAAGCGCTCAAGCGCGTCGATATCGCTCTGCCGACCTATGACGACGAAGCGACGCTGTGGGGCGACCCCAGCCCGGAAGCGACGGTCGAGCGCATGCAGGCCTTCGGCATCGGCGAGATCGCGGTGAAGAACGGCCCCAACAGCGCCCTGATCGCCGCCGGCGGGAAAATCGAACACGTCCCGGTGCCGGAAGTCGTGCAGCCGGTGGACACCACGGCGGCCGGCGACAGTTTCAACGCCGGTTATCTGGCCGCGCGCCTGACGGGCGAAGATCCGCTCGCCGCCGCCGCCGCCGCGCATCGCCTGGCCGCGGAGAAGGTGCGGCATCGCGGCGCCATCATGCCGCGCAACAGCGCCGCGGTGCATTGATCGCTACGGACGCCCAAGCAGCATCGCTGCTCCCGCGACCAGGAAAGGAAGCGGCAGTGAAGCAATGAGGCGGGCCAGCACGAGCCCGCGCGGCATGATCGGCAATTCCCAGAGAAAGAACCGCTGCAAAGCGAACAGCGCCCAGGCAGTCATATAGGCGATCACCTGCGGGGCGCCCGCGCCGCTCTTCAGGGCGGCGGCGCTGATGGAAAATCCCACCACCGGGCCGCCGGGTGAAAGCGCGCCGCCGACAACGCCGATCAGCACGCCCAAAAAGCCGGAATCCGGCCCGAGCCAGCGCGCGATAATCTCCGGCGGCATGATCGCCGCAATGAACCCAGACCCCACGACGCCGATTAGAACCTTCGGCAAGAGCCGCAGAAAATCCATCGCCCCCTCGCGCACGCCCTCGCGAAACAGAATGCGGCCACGCACAGCCGCGGCCAGCGCGAGCGCGGCAACAAGTCCCCAAAGCAGGCCTTCGACGATGTAAAGGGTCACGGCCTGCCCTCCCAATGCGGAGCAACAGTCCGGATAAGGAACCGCGCCAACAGCCCGGCAATGATCGGCAGCGGCGTTGAAAGCAGGGTGCGCCACAGGACGAATTCAAGGCCGAAGAACGGAATCTCCCAGACCAACGCCCGTGTATAGCCGAGCAGGGTCCAGCTTGTGATGAAGGCGATGGTGGCACCGACGTCGGCTCCGACGACGAGAAAGGCGCTGGCGATCGGATAGATCGTCACCGGCCCGCCGGGCAGCACCGCGCCAAGCAGCGTGGCGATGAGCAAGCCCATGAGCCCGGATTCAGCGCCGATCCATTTCGCCACCAATTCCCGCGGCATCAGGCGCGCGAGAAACGCGCCGATCAGGCAGCCGGCGGCAACCTTGGCCAAAACATCGGCAAACAATCGCAGATCGTGAAAAAGAATTTCCAGGAAACGGTCGCGGCCGTCACGGAAATAAACGGCCGCCGCCGCCGTCGACATGACAGCCAGGATGCCGGCGGTGGACCAATCGAACGGCTTGCGCTTGCGGCGCATGATGATCGGAGGGGGTGGCGGGACGGACGGCTGAGGGACATCGTTCGACACGTTTCACCGCCGCAGCGACGAGGCCGCGCGGGCAAGCGCGATGATCTTGGCAAAATCGCCCGCCGCGACGGCTTCTTTCGGCGCGACCCAGGTGCCGCCCACGGCAACGACATTGGGCAGCGCAAGGTAAGCCGCGGCATTTTCAGCAGTGACGCCGCCCGAGGGAAGAAATTTCAGATGCGGCAGCGGACCGAAAATCTGCTTGAGGAATTCAATGCTGCCCGCCGTCGCCGCCGGGAAAAATTTCAGTACCGAGAAACCGAGATTGGCGAGCGCCATCGCCTCTGTCGGCGTGGCGCAGGCGGGGATGACGGGCACCGGAGATTTGCGCAACGCCTCGGCGAGGTCCGGCGGCGTGCCCGGCGTAACCAGGAATTTCGCGCCAGTAGAAAGCGCCAACGCGACGTCGCTTGCTTTGGTGAGGGTGCCGATGCCGAGTAAGGCGGCGGGGACTTCCGCCGCGATGGCGCGGGCGGCGGCCACGGCGGCTTGGGTGCGCAACGTGACTTCGATCAGCGGCAGACCGCCGGCGACCAGGGCGCGGGCGAGCGGCACGGCGTCTTCCATGCGCTCGATGGTGAGCACCGGCACGACCGGGGCGCGGGATAAAAGCGGCGTAGGATCAGGCGGAAACATGCATCCTATTTGCGCGCTGCAATGGCCGCACGCAAGGTCCGGTGCAATGCCACCATCGGACATTGACCCTGCAAGCGGTTGCGGCTAGCGTTTGAGCCGATGGGGATGGGGTTCCCCCGATAACCGCCCGCAAGGGCTGATGACTCCTACCGCAACTTGGCGGTAGGACTCTGTCCCGGCCGCCGCAGGGCGGCTTTTTTGTTGCCCTGACACGATGGAAAGGTTTGTCATGGGCTATCTGATTGTCTTCCTTGGCGGCGGGATCGGCGCCGCGCTGCGCCACGGCGTCAACCTGGCCGCGGCTCGTTTACTGGGCACCACTTTCCCCTTCGGCACACTGTTCGAGAATGTTACCGGCTCCGCCGCGATGGGAGTCATCGCCGGCTATTTCGCGTTCAGGGCCGGCCTCTCGCAGCATTGGGTGCTGTTCCTGACGACCGGGATCCTGGGCGGCTATACGACCTTCTCCACCTTCTCGCTCGACATCGTGCTGCTTTATGAACGCGGCGAGCTGGCGCTCGCGCTGACCTATATTATCGTCTCGGTGCTGGTGGGTATTGCGGGCCTGTTCGGCGGCCTGGCGATCGCGCGAAATTTTCTTTGATTGCTTTCGTCTGGCGGGATTTGTCTAGGCTATCTCTTTCGTCATTCCGGGACGTGAGCGAAGCGAGCGGACCCGGAATCCATAACCACCACCGGGAATATGGATTCCGGGCTCGCGCTTCGCGCGCCCCGGAATGACGCTTATCCCATCGGCGTCATGCCGAGCCGCGCCAGCAACGCCATGTCCTTGTCGTGGGCGCGATTGGGCGTGGTGAGCAGCTTCGGGCCGTAGAAGATCGAGTTGGCGCCCGCGACGAAGCACAAAGCCTGCGCCTCGTCGGTCATGTCCTCCCGCCCGGCGGACAACCTCACCATTGATTTCGGCATGGTGATGCGCGCGGCAGCGATGGTGCGCACGAACTCGATGGCGTCGAGTTTCTCGCGTCCGGCCAACGGCGTGCCCTCCACCTGCACCAGCATGTTGATCGGCACGCTTTCGGGATGCGCGGGAAGGCTCGCCAGCGTCGCGATCATGCTGATGCGATCCGCCTCCCCTTCTCCCAAACCGATGATGCCGCCGCAGCAGACATTGATGCCGGCCTCGCGCACAGCGCTAAGCGTATCGAGGCGATCCTGATAAGTGCGCGTGGTGATGATGGTGCCGTAATGCTCCGGCGAGGTGTCGAGGTTGTGATTGTAATAGTCGAGGCCCGACTCTTTCAGCCGCGACGCCTGCGCGGGCGTGAGCATGCCCAGCGTGACGCAGGTTTCCATGCCGAGCGCCTTGACGCCCTCCACCATCGCGCAGACCTGTTCGAGGTCGCGATCCTTCGGCGAGCGCCAGGCCGCGCCCATGCAGAAGCGGCTCGCGCCCGCGGCTCTCGCGGCGCGCGCATCGGCCAGCACAGCGTCGAGGCTCATCAGCTTTTGCGCTTTGACGCCGGTGTCATATTTCACGCTTTGCGCGCAATAGCCGCAATCCTCCGGACAGCCGCCGGTCTTGATCGACAAGAGCGTGGAAATCTGCACCTCGCGCGGATCGAAATTCTCGCGGTGGATGCGCTGCGCCTCGAAGATGAGATCGGGGAACGGAAGCGCGAACAGCGCGCGCACGTCCTCGCGCGTCCAGTCGTGGCGGACAACGCCGAGATTTTGCGGAGCAGCAGGCGGCAGCGATTCGGCGAGTGACATTTTTTCCTCGTCATGCCCGGCCTTGTGCCGGGCATCCACGTCTTCCGTTCGCCACACCATAAAGACGTGGATGGCCGGAACAAGCCCGGCCATGACGTTCTTTATCGTCATTCCGGGACGCGAGCGCAGCGAGCGGACCCGGAATCCAGATGAGAGCACCGCCTTTGTCTCTGGATTCCGGGTTCGCGCTTCGCGCGCCCCGGAATGACAAATTAGCAATACCCCGCTGGCCCTATTCTTTGCGGCGCGGGCGCGCCGTCGTTTCCTTCTTCCCCCGGCAAACCCGAGGGAGTGGAGCGCCGGGAAGGCGCCGTAAACTTCCAGAGCCACGGCCTCTCGACCGTGGCGCGCCTCCTCTTTTGAAAGAGGCGCACGCCCTTCGGCGCTCCACTTGCGGTGCTTTCCGGCCGCCGTCCCGCGCTCGCCGGGGGCATTTGCGCCGCCGGTTGCGAGCTCCTCGCGCCCGGCTCGTAGTGGCCAGGGGTCGGGGTTCGGCGCCGCCCGAGCGCGTGGTTACGAGCCACGCCCGCGGGCACCGCATCCGATCCCGTCTTTCGGCACGTCTCCGGAGACGCCCTCGGTGGATCGGACCGTCTATGAATATAATCCTAGATGCTTTCTGTCAAGTAGGAGAAGCACTTTTCACGAACACGCTTTGGTTGTACATTTGGAAGCCATGTAAAGTCTTCCGATTAAACACAGGCTCACATTTCACATCGACGAATAGTGCCATGAGTTTTTACAGCGGTCCGGCTGCGAATCCGCCGTTCATTCCGCCAACCGTCACGTCGATTACCACGACGCAGTATTGCGTGACGGGGCCCACGGCCCTGATGGATATTGGCGAAATTGTCGCGATGATTCTCGCGGCGGCGGCCGGCGGATTTGTCGGCTGGGCGCTTAGTTGGCTGACGGGCGGCGTAGCGGCATGGATCTTGAGCGCCATCGGCACGGCTGCATTATCAGTGACGCCGGGAGCGGAGGCGTTTGCCGCCTTTCTCAAGGCCATACCTCCTCCCGTCGCCTCTCTTCTTATCGGCGCCATTCTCGGCGCCGCAGCCGCCACATTGTTTCTGAAAGCATGTGAATGCCCAAGCTGCCCGCCGGGCCGCAAAGCTTTGTGTTTCTGCGTGACCAGTGTCGGAGTTATGGTTTTATTTATTCTGCCGTGCACAGGCGGCTGCACGAGCGTTCCGCCAGGATGTCCTTAGCTACTCTTCGGCCTATTCGACGACGCGGCTTCATCCCCGCTTCTTATGATAAGCGTGGATCTCCACCACATCCCAGACGCCATTGATATGATAGGGATCGCTGCGGGTGAAGGCCTGGGCGGCGGCACGGTCCTTGGCCTCCACGATGAACAGGCTGCCGATGGGCGTCTCGCCGTCATCCGCCACGAAGGGGCCGGCGGTTACGACCTTGACGCCGTGCTTGGTGGACTCGTCGAGATGCTGCCGGTGCGCGCGATAATGCTTGGCACGCGTGTTGATCGCATTCTTCTTATCCATCGCATGAATGACGAAAAGCATGGCGCAACTCCTGGCGTTGAACCCCGGAGGTTATGCTAACCTGCCGCCGCGATGAAGTCCCCCACCTTCTTCGGCCCATCAGAAAGTCCCATGCGATGGATACACCGCCCGACCGCCTCTCCAACAATCCCAAAAGCCCGTATTACGACGCCGACGTGCTGGAGCGCGACGTGGGCATCCGCTTCGCCGGCAAGGAGAAGACCAACGTCGAGGAATATTGCGTGAGCGAGGGATGGATCCGCGTGGCGGCGGGAACGGCGAAAGACCGCTTCGGCGATCCGCTGACGATTTTGCTGAAAGGGCCGGTGGAGCCTTATTTCAAGGGGAAGAAAGAGTGATCCGTCATCCTGAGGTGCGAGCCTGAAAGGCGAGCCTCGAAGGATGACGGGCACCGTGCGGGCCGTCGCCCTTCGAGGCCCGCGCTACGCGCGGGCACCTCAGGGTGACGGTTAGATTTCTGGCTACTCCACCGCCTCGCGCGCCGACGCTATCTTTAATGCGAGCAACAGCTTTTGCCGCTCGCCTGAACCGGCGGGCATGGTACCGAGCCGTAGGAGCAAAAGACGCAGCAATCTCCCGGCAAGGGCTTGAGCCTGTCGCCGCATCCCTTGCAGTCATAGAAAAACTGGCAGGCGTCGATCGGCATGGTCTCGGCCGCGGCATGGCCGCAGTGTGGACAGGTGACGGTGGATTGCGCGATCATGGGCATCCCTGCATCGTCTTTCCGCTCGTCCCCGCGACCCGCCTGCGCACAAGGCTTCGGCGGGTAGGGTCTCAGTCCGCCGAAGCTTCAGCGAAGGCGGAAGGCGGAGACCCAGGAGAAATAACCCTGGATTCCCGCTTGCGCGGGAATGAGCGGGAGAAACTTACTCCGCCGCCTCGCGCGGGATTTCCGTAGCCCTCTCCACGCGCGCGGCACAGTATTTGAACTCGGGGATTTTCCCGAACGGATCGAGCGCGGGATTAGTGAGCAGGTTGGCCGCCGCTTCGACATAAGCGAACGGGATGAACACCACGCCGTCGGGGATGCCGTCGTCCTGGCGGGCGGAAAGCTCCACCACGCCGCGGCGTGTCCAGACGCGCACGAGATCGCCCGGCTTGATACCGAGTTTCGAAATGGTGCCGCGCGACAGGCCGGCAACGGGGCCCGGCTCCAGCGCATCGAGCACCGAGGCGCGGCGCGTCATGGCGCCGGTGTGCCAATGCTCGAGCTGGCGGCCGGTGGTGAGGATGAAGGGATAGTCGGCATCCGGCACCTCGTCCGGCGCGGTGTATTTGGTGGCGACCAGCTTGGCGAAGCCGCCCGGACGCGGAAAACCCTGCTCGAACACCACATCGCGGCCCGGCACGTCCGGCCCGTCGACGGGATAGGTGACGTGATCCTCGCGCTCGACGCGGTCCCAGGTGATGTTGTCGAGCGCCGGCATCATCGAGGCCATCTCGGTGAACACCTCGCTGACGTGGGTGTAATTCCACTTGCAGCCGATGCGCTGGGCGAGATCCTGGATGATCCACAAATCCTGCCGCGCCTCGCCCGGCAGCGGCAGCGCCTTGCGGCCCATCTGCACCTGGCGGTTGGTGTTGGTGACGGTGCCGTCTTTTTCCGGCCATGCCGAGGCGGGCAGGATCACGTCCGCATAAGAGCAGGTTTCGGTGAGGAAGATGTCCTGCACCACGAGATGCTCGAGATGCGCCAGCGCGCCGCGCGCGTGATTGAGATCGGGGTCCGACATCGCGGGATTTTCGCCCATGATATACATGCCCTTGATCTCGTCGTTGTGAACCGCGTCCATGATCTCGACCACGGTCTTGCCGCGCTGGGGATCGAGCGTGACGCCCCAGGCCGCTTCATACTTGGCGCGGGTCTCGGCGTTCTCCACCGACTTATAGTCCGGGAAAAACATCGGGATCAGCCCGGCGTCCGACGCGCCCTGCACGTTGTTCTGGCCGCGCAGCGGATGCAGGCCGGTGCCGGGGCGGCCGATCTGGCCGCAGATCAGCGACAGCGCGATTAAGCAGCGCGCATTGTCGGTGCCGTGGGTGTGCTGCGACACGCCCATGCCCCAGAAGATGATCGCGCTCTCCGCCCGAGCAAAAGTGCGCGCGACTTTGCGCAGCACGTCCGGCTCGATGCCGCAGATCGGGGCCATTTCCTCGGGCGTGAAGGGCTTCACGCTTTGGGCGAGCTTATCGAAGTCCTCGGTGTATGTTTGCACATATTGCTGGTCGTAGAGCTTTTCCTCGATGATGACGTTGAGCATGCCGTTGAGCATGGCCACATCGGTGCCGTTCTTGAACTGCAGCATCTGCCAGGCGTGACGCGAGAGCGCCTGGCCGCGCGGATCCATAACAATGAGCTTCGCGCCGCGCTTGGCCGCCTGCTTGAAGAAGGTGGCGGCGACCGGATGGTTCTCCGCCGGATTGGCGCCGATGACGATGATGACATCGGAATTCTTGCACTCGTTGAAGGTGGCGGTGACCGCCGCCGAGCCGACGCCTTCCAGCAGCGCGGCGACCGACGAGGCGTGGCACAGCCGCGTGCAATGATCGACATTGTTGGAGCCGAAGCCGGTGCGCACCAGCTTCTGGAAAAGGTAGGCCTCTTCGTTCGAGCCTTTGGCCGAGCCGAAGCCGGCGAGCGCGCGCGGGCCGTCGCGGTCGCGGATTTTCACCAGCCCCTTGGCGGCGCGCTCCATCGCCTCTTCCCAGGTGGCGGGGCGGAAATGCGTGAACGGATTCGCCGGATCAACCAGATCGTCGGCGCGCTTGCCGACGCCGTCCTTGCGCACCATCGGCGTGGTCAGGCGTTGCGGATTGGAAACATAGTCGAAGCCGAAGCGGCCCTTCACGCAAAGGCGGTTTTCGTTGGCCGGCCCGGCGCGGCCGGTGACGGAGACCAGCTTGTCGTCCTTGATGTTGTAGGTGAGCTGGCAGCCGACGCCGCAATAAGGGCAGACGCTGTTCACTTCGCGGTCGGGCTCGTTGGCGTAGACCTGGTTCTCGTCGACGTGGGTCGCCGGCATCAGCGCGCCGGTGGGACAGGCCTGCACGCATTCCCCGCAGGCGACGCAGGTGGAGGCGCCCATCGGGTCGTCGAAATCGAATACGATCTTCTGCGTGTGGCCGCGGCCGGCCATGCCGATGACGTCGTTGACTTGCACCTCGCGGCAAGCACGGACGCAGAGATTGCAGTGGATGCAGGCGTCGAGATTGACCGCCATCGCCGGATGGCTGCGGTCGGATGCGGGCGGCGGGCGCGGCTCGAAGCGGCCGGGCTCAAGCTTCAGCCGCCGGAAAATGCCGGTCAGTTCCGTGCGCGGATCGTGTGCCTTTTCGAGCGGCGGCTGATCGGCGAGCAGCAACTCGGCAACCATCCGGCGTGCGTTCCTGGCGCGGCCGGTATCGGTGCGGACCTTCATGCCCGGCGTGGGCTTGCGCAGGCAGCTTGGCGCCAGCACGCGCTCGCCCTCGATCTCGACCATGCAGACGCGGCAATTGCCGTCGGCGCGATAGCCGGGCTTGTTGATATAGCAGAGATGCGGCAGGCGGATATCGTTGCGGCGGGCGGCGCGGAAGATGGTCTCGCCGTCGCGAATGTCGATTTCCCTTCCGTCGAGGAAGAAGGTCTGCCTCCCGGCGGGTTTGTTGGTTTCGGTCATGGCGTGATTGTCTTACGGCTTGCGCGGACCTGCTCCCCTCCCCCTTGTGGGGAGGGGTGGGGGGTGGGGTTCTGGCTCGCGGCGAGAATGGCCTCGCCGACGCTGCGCGGCATTTTCAACACGTCGTTATTCCAGAAGCGAAGAACTTGATAACCCTGCGACTCGAGCCATGCCGTACGCTTGGTGTCGTATGCCAGTCGCGTCTCAGCATGTTGCGAGCCATCCAGCTCAATAACGAGCTTTCCTTCGTGCCAAACAAAATCAGCGACAAAGATTCCAATCGGCGCTTGCCTGCGGAAATGCATCCCTCGGGATTTCAATGATCGCAGCACTTGCCAAAGCTTGCGCTCTGCATCGGTCGGGCGTCGGCGTAAAGCACGAGCCTGCGAGCGCGTTCGCCTCGTAATCGAACTATGTGGCATGGCCGTTCCCCACCCCGGCGCCTTCGGCGCCGACCCTCCCCACAAGGGGGAGGGATTAAGCTGTGCCTGTTGCGATATCGCCATCATCACCATTTCCCCATCGGCTTGCTCAATTCCTCGGGGAAATATTTCAGCACGCACAGCAGCGGATTCGGCGCGGCCTGGCCCAGCCCGCAGATGGAGGCGTCGCGCATGGCGGCGGACAATTCCTCCAGCAGCGCGGTGTCCCACGGGCCCTTGGCCATCAGTTTCACGGCTTTCTCCGTGCCGACGCGGCAGGGCGTGCATTGCCCGCAGCTTTCGTCCTCGAAGAAGCGCATCAGATTGAGCGCCACCGCTTTGATGTCGTCCCGCTCGGACAGGATCACCACCGCATGCGAGCCGACGAAGCAGCCGTGCGGCTCCAACGTGCCGAAATCGAGCGGGATGTCGGCCATGGACGCGGGCAGGATGCCGCCGGAAGCGCCGCCGGGCAGATAACCTTTGAAGCTGTGACCGTCCGCCATGCCGCCGCAAAATTCGTCGATCAATTCGCGCGCTGTGACGCCGGCCGGCGCGAGCTTGACGCCGGGGTTTTTTACGCGGCCAGACACCGAGAAACTGCGGAATCCCTTGCGCTCGTGGCGGCCGTGCGAGGTGAACCAGGCCGCGCCCTTCTCAACGATGTCGCGCACCCAGAACAGTGTCTCGATATTCTGCACCAGCGTGGGCCGGCCGAAGACGCCGACCTGCGCCACATAAGGCGGGCGATGCCGAGGCAAGCCGCGCTTGCCTTCGATCGATTCGATCATCGCGGATTCTTCGCCGCAGATGTAAGCGCCGGCGCCGCGCCGCAGATGCAGCCTGGTATGCGGCGCAAGGCCGGCCTCGACGATCTTCGCGATCTCGTTTTCCAGCATCAGCCGGATTTCGGGATATTCGTCGCGCAGATAGATGTAGACGTCGGTCGCCTCCACCACCCAGGCGGCGATCAACATGCCTTCCAGAAAGCGGTGCGGGTCCTGCTCCAGATAATGCCGGTCCTTGAAGGTGCCGGGCTCGCCTTCGTCGCCGTTCACCGCCATCAACCGCGGGCCCGGTTCGCCCCGCACCAGCGTCCATTTGCGTCCGGTCGGAAAGCCCGCGCCGCCGAGACCGCGCAGCCCCGCGTCGCTGACAGCCGCGATTACCGCCTCGCGCGGCCGCGCGCCGGAGAGGCAATCCTTCAGCAGCGCATAGCCGCCCGTGCTGCGATAAGCCGCGAGATCGTTTTTTGTTTGATGCGCGTGGGCATGCGGCTTGGCCTGCGCGGCTTTGGAAACATTCGCCGCAGTGGCTCGCATCACCTGCACATGACCGACGGCGCAGACCGGCGCACGGTCGCAGGCGCCCATGCAGGGCGCGCGCACGACACGCGCACCCGCGCCCAATCTTTGCGGAAGCTCGGCGAGCAATTTTTCCGCGCCCGCCATCGCACAGGAAAGAGAGTCGCAGACGCGCACGGTGACCGACGGCGGCGTCGCCTCGCCTTCTTTCACGACGTCGAAATGCGCGTAGAAGGTCGCGACCTCGTAGACTTCCGCCAGCGCGAGCTTCATCTCCTGCGCCAGCGCCGTGAGATGCGCTGCGGACAGATGCCCGTACTCGTCCTGAATGAGATGCAGATGCTCAATCAACAGATCGCGCTGGCGTGAGCGATCGCCGAGTAGTGCGCGCACCTCATTGAGCGCAGCCGGATCGACCTGGCGGCCCTTCGGTGTGCGGCGGGGACGCCGGTTGGGAGCAGCGCCGTTGGCCGCGCGCGGCGGAGGCGTTTGAATATTCATCGCAATCTCCGCGATGAGAGTCCGCCTGCGGCCCCGAACAAACAATCCCGTGGACCCCATAGGTCGATAGATACTTTCTATCGACTAAGGTGGCGTTGCTGCTTAATATTAGCGTAATAGCCTTGGCCGCTGTCGGCTAAGGCATTGAATTTACGCATAAATCTATGATCGACAAACTCGACTTCATTTTGGCGCTGGCGCGGGAGCGGCATTTCGGCCGGGCGGCCGAAGCTTGCGGGGTCACCCAGCCCACGCTTTCAGCCGGTGTGAAGCAGCTCGAAGAGCAGATGGGCGTGCTGCTGGTGAACCGCGGCTCGCGCTTCCAGAGCTTCACGCCGGAAGGAGAGCGGGTGCTGGAATGGGCGCGGCGCATCGTCGGCGACACCCGCGCCATGCGCGAAGAGATCAATTCGCTGCGGCATGGATTGTCCGGGCGGCTGCGCATCGCGGCGATCCCGACCGCGCTGGCCATGGTGGCGGCGCTCACCACACCCTATCGCGAGCGGCATCCCAACGTGCAGTTCACCATCTGGTCGCGCACCTCGATCGAAGTGCTCGACCTGCTCGATAATCTGGAGATCGACGCCGGCATCACCTATCTCGGCAACGAGCCGGTGGGGCGGGTGACCACGATCCCGCTCTATCGCGAGCGTTACCAGCTGCTGACGTCGGCGGATGCGCCGCTCGGCAACCGTCACAGCGTCACCTGGGCGGAGGTGGCGCAGGTGCCGCTCTGCCTGCTCACGCCCGACATGCAGAACCGGCGCATCATCGACCGGCTGCTGAAAAGCGCGGGCGGGGAGTCGCGGCCGACGCTGGAATCGGATTCGATGATCCTGCTGTTCTCGCATGTGCGCACCGGGCGCTGGGCGAGCGTGATGCCGGCGAAGCTGGCGGAAACTCTTGGCCTCACCGCGCCGATCCGCGCGATTCCAATCACCGAGCCGGAGGCGGTGCAGACGATCGGCCTCGTTGTGCCGGCGCGCGAGCCGATGACGCCGACCACCGCGGCGCTGGTGGCGGAGGCAAAAAGGGTGGCGCCGGAGCTGGAGGGGTGAGGTTGCGAAGCGGCGCACGATCGTGCGCCGCTGTATTGTTAGTCCGGCGTAAAACCTAAATCGGTATTTCCAGCTTACAAATAACTCCCCCCGGCACATATTCGATGCACACCGCGCCGAACTCGGCGCCCAGCGCGCGCTCGATGAGAAGCGTGCCAAATCCCTTGTGGTCCGGCGCTCCGACGCGCGGCCCGCCTGATTCCCGCCAGCAAAATTTCACATAATCCGGATGGCCGCCCTGCGGCAGTTCCCATCCGACATGCACCTGCCCGGTCTTGTTCGACAGCGCGCCGTATTTAACGGCATTGGTCGCCAGCTCGTGCAGCACCATCGCCAGCAGTACCGATTTGTTCGCATTGAGCCAGACATTGTCCGGGCCGTCGATAACGAAAGGATCACGATGTTTTTCCCGGAACGGTTCAAGCACGCGGCTCACCACGTCGCGCAACGACGCGCGATTCCAGATCTCCAGCCGCAGCAGATCGTGCGTATTCGCGAGCGCATGCAGCCTGCCGACGAACGCCCCACGTTCCTCGCTCGAAGCGCTGCTCATGGTCTGCATCGCGATGGCCTGCACGATGGCCAGCGTATTCTTGATCCGGTGCTTGATCTCGCCGAGGATAAGATTTTGCTGTTCTTGAGCACGTTTGCGTTCGGTGATGTCGCGGGCGATTTTCGATGCGCCGACGACCTTTCCCTCGGCATTCATGACCGGTGACACGGTCAGCGAAATCTCGATCAGGCTTCCATCCTTGCGCCGGCGAACGGTTTCATAATGATCGATGCGCTCGCCGCGCCGGATGCGCTCGACAATCTCCGGTTCCTCGTTGTGACGGTCATAAGGAATCAGCATCGTAATCGAGCGGCCGACAGCTTCACCGGCGGTATAACCGAACAGCCGCTCCGCGCCGTGGTTCCAACTGGAGATAGTGCCATCAAGGTCTTTACTGATAATCGCATCGTCAGAGGACGCGACGATCGCGGCGAGCCAAGTTCCGGACCGCTCGGCGCGCTTGCGCTCGGTGAGGTCCATCAGCAGATTCACCGCGCCGATGAGCGTGCCTGATGCGTCATAAAGCGGCGTTGGGAAAGGCATGAACGGCACGCGGCTGCCGTCGGGACGCTCGGCCACCGCTTCGATGTTCCGCACGGCGCGGCCTTCCTTCAGCGCCACGGCCATCGGGCATTCATCGTGTGGCAGGGGCGTTCCGTCCGGCCAAAACAGCTTCCAGGAGCCGCACCACTGGTCGTCACCCAAAGTCGGCCGATGGCCCCAAAAGGCGGCGGCAGCTTCGTTATAGAAGGTAATTCGCCCGGCGGCGTCGGTGGTATAAATGGCAACCGGCAGTGCATTGAATATCTGCCGGAAGCGACTATCCCCCTCAAGAATCCCTTCCCCCACCTGCCAGAGAAGGCCAATCTGGGGTGATGGCTCCGCCTGGCCTACGACAAGCCGCATGGTGCTGGTTCCCGCCGAAAAACGCCGTTAGGAAGACGCCGCTGACGGAATTAGGTTCCTCCCGCCGGAGAAAATCAAGCGAGGATCAGAACAACCCCACAATCCTCCCGTCCGCGCCGACGTCGATGGAGTCGGCGGCGGGGACTTTGGGCAGGCCGGGCATGGTCATGATCTCTCCGCAGATGGCCACGACGAATTCCGCTCCGGCGGAGAGCCGCACCTCGCGCACATTGATGACGTGATCGGTGGGCGCGCCCTTGGCGTCCGGATTGGTGGAGAAGCTAAATTGCGTCTTGGCGATGCAGACCGGCAGCTTGCCGAAGCCCATCTCTTCCCAGGTCTTGAGCTGCTCCTTCACCGACTTGTCGGCGGTGACATCGCCGGCGCGATAGATTTCCTTGGCGATGGTGCGGATCTTTTCAAACAGCGGCATGTCGTCGGGATAAAGAAATTTCACCTTGCTCGCGCCGGCGTCGATGGCCTTGACCACCGCGCGCGCCACGTCGGCCGCGCCCTCGCCGCCCAAGGCCCAGTGATCGGCCATCAGCGCCTCGACGCCGAGCGCCTTGCACTTGTCCTTCACCAGCGCAATCTCGGCTTCCGTGTCGGCGGAGAAGCGGTTGATGGAGACGACGGCAGGCAGGCCGAATTTCTTCACGTTCTCCACATGGCGCGCGAGATTGGCCATGCCCGCCTCCAGCGCCTTCAGGTTCTCCTGCTTGAGGTCTTCCTTTTTCACGCCGCCGTGCATCTTCAGCGCGCGGATAGTGGCGACGATCACCACGCAGTCCGGTGACAGCCCGGCCTTGCGGCATTTGATGTCGATGAATTTTTCCGCGCCGAGATCGGCACCGAAGCCGGCTTCGGTGACGACATAATCGGCGAGCTTGAGCGCGGTCGTGGTCGCAACCACAGAATTGCAGCCGTGCGCGATGTTGGCGAAGGGGCCGCCATGAATGAAGGCGGGCGTGCCTTCCAGCGTCTGCACCAGATTGGGCGCGATCGCTTCTTTCAACAGCGCGGCCATGGCGCCGTGCGCCTTGAGATCGCGCGCGCGCACCGGTTTGCGGTCGCGCGTATAGGCGACGATGATGTTGCCGAGCCGCTCCTTCAGGTCGTCAAGGTCCTTGGCGAGGCAGAAGATCGCCATCACTTCAGAGGCTACGGTGATGTCGAAGCCGGCTTCGCGCGGATAGCCGTTGGCGACGCCGCCGAGCGAGCAGACGATCTCGCGCAGCGCGCGGTCGTTCATGTCCATGACGCGGCGCCAGACCACGCGGCGGCTGTCGATGCCGAGCGCGTTGCCCCAATAGATGT
>Ga0080064_1004300_pt1 | contig 18547 bp, 18 predicted proteins | sample Subgrocontami54m_FD_69260 | JGI IMG/M metagenome (GOLD analysis project Ga0080064, IMG submission 69260) | Subsurface groundwater microbial communities from S. Glens Falls, New York, USA - GMW46 contaminated, 5.4 m (SPADES assembly) (version 2) ...
GGGATGGGATTGAATCGATTGCCCCAGAGGCCCTTTTGAGGCCCGTGCTTGTCGAAGTTGAGCCCCAGCGAGAAGACCTTGCCGCGCCGGATCAGTCGTCCGGCCGCGACCACGTCCTGCGGCGAGATGAAGTTGAGCGTCCCCGCTTCGTCGTCCGGCCCCCAGCGGCCCCAGTTCTTGCAGCGTTCCGCCATCGCGCGCAGGTGCTTCATGTCGAAACGCTTCTCGTCATATCGCCTTGTCATGTTTTCTCCTCCTCGTTCAGAGCAGCCTGGCGATCTGGTAGAAGGCGAAGCTCGTCACCCAGGCGAGCACGAGCGGCCACGCAACGGCGAGCACGGTGAACGCCGGGCTCTTCGCCTCGTTGCGGATCGTGGCGATGGTCGAAAGGCATGGCGTGTAGATGAGCGTGAACAGCATGAAGCTGTAGGCCTGGACCCAATCGATCTGGTGCGCAATGGCCGTCATGAGCGCCCCGCCCTCCTGGGCGTAGATCACGGCGAGCGATCCGATCACGACCTCCTTCGCCACGAATCCGAAGATCAGGGCGATGGTCAGTTTCGGATCGATGCCGAGCGGGCTCAGCACCGGGTTGAGGAAACCCCCGATCTGTCCGGCCAGGGTGTCCGCGCTGCCCGGCGCCGCGCCCGCCGGAAAGTTGGTCAGGAGCCAGACCAGGACCACGCCGGCCACGATGAACCGCGTCGCCCGCCTGAGGAAGTGCGCGACCTCGTGCCAGCCGCGCAGGATCATCTGACGCAGGGTCGGAAATCGGTAGGGCGGGATTTCCAGGACGAAGGGGTCGTCGTTGACGAAGCGCCGCTTGAACAGCTGCGAGGTCACCATGGCCGTGGCAATGCTGATCATGTACAGCGAGAACAGCACGACCGGCCCGGTGCGCGCTGGAAACAGCGCGGCGATGAAGAACAGGAACACCTGCAGCCGCGCCGAACACAGCGACAGGGGAATCACCAGCATGGTCAGGAGCCGCAGGCCGCGCGAGCGCATTACGCGGGTTCCCATCAGCGCCGGCACGTTGCAGCCGAATCCCATCAGGATCATGACGAAACTGCGCCCATCCATGCCGAACTTCGACATCAGCGCGTCCATCAGGAACGCCGCGCGGGACAGGTAGCCCGTGTCTTCGACGATCGCCATGCACAAGAAGAACAGGATGATGAGTGGAACGAAGCTCGCCACCGTGCCCAGCCCGTTGTAGATGCCGTCGAGCAGCAGTCCGCTCACGATCGACGGCAGGCCCGCGAGGCCGGGATCGAGCACGGCCGAGCGGAAGGCGGAGAGACCCCAGGCCATGGCGTCCTGGATCGGCTTGCCGAGAATGAACACCGCCTCGAACAGCAGAAACATGATGCCGAAGAAGATCGGCAGGCCGAACCACGGATCGAGCAGAACGCGGTCGATCCTCTCGGTCAGCGCGTGCGAAGCCTGCGCCGGAATCGATACGGTCTGCCTGACGGCAGCCTCCAGCGCCTCGACTTCGAACGCGGCCGGCGAAGGTGGGCCGGACGCACCTTTGCCGCGCAACGCGGCGGCAATCAGCGCCTGGAGTTGCTCGACGCCCTGGCCGTACTTGGCCGACACCAGGCAGACCGGCACGCCGATCTTCGCCGCAAGCTGCTCGCGGTCGACGCCGATCCCCATGGCCGCCGCCTCGTCGGCCATGTTGAGCACGAGGATGACGGGAAGGCCCGGGCGCGCGATCTGCGCAAGCAGACCGATCTGGCGCTCGATCTGCGAGGTATTGAGCACGATGAGCGCAAGATCGACGATGTTCTGCGCAAGAAATGCCGTAGCGACGGCCTCGTCGCTCGAATGGGCGCGCAAATCGTAGATTCCCGGCAGGTCCACGAGGTGCACCATCTCGCCGCCTAGCAGGACCTTCGCACTCAGCAGATCGACCGTGATGCCGGGCCAGTTTCCGACTCTCGCATGCGCGCCGGTCAGGCGGTTGAAGAGGGTCGACTTGCCCGTATTGGGCATTCCGATGAGCGCGATACGCTTCATCGCCAGGTCGAGGCGGGTTTTAGATCTGCGCGGGCTGGACCTGGATCCGGCAAGCTTCCGAGACGCGCAGCATCAGGTCGGTGGTACCCACGCGTATGTGCAGGGGCCCGGCGAATTGCGCCCTGCGCAGCAATTGCACGCGCTTGCCGACGCGTACGCCCAAAGCGGCGAGGCGATGGTACAGCTCCTCCTCGGCGTGCAGCGCAAGAATGGTCCCGGATTCCCCGGGATGCAGGGTATCGAGAGTGGGCGCGGGCCGCGAATTCATCGGTCAAGGGCCTCGAAGCAGGACATAACGAGAATGGTTATCATTATCTGATGCGCGGGATATTCCGTCAAGCACTTTTTCGCAATGCAACATGGAACGTCGCGATATCAGGCAATTGGCGAACGCTACCACACTGTCGGCTGCACGGGCGTGATCCGGGCCAAGCGAAGCGGCGCGTACGCCCTATTCAGGATAGCGTTCCTTGACCTGGCGGGAGTGCAGCGACAGCCCGGCAGCCAGCGACAGCAGCGCAACCGCAACGAGAATGAGCGCGGTAAGGCTCCAAGGCTGTCCCGAATGCTGGCGATCCCGTACCAGGAGGACGGCGATGATCAACCACCTCCCGGCCGCGCCATAGGCCAGGAACTGCAGCAGGATCAGGCTCCATCGCCTCCGGTTCAGAAACAGAAGCGGTGCGGCGAGGCACAGGGCCGCCACCGCGATCCCCCCCGAGCGCAGAAAGTGCGCGCCCAGCAGCAGGGCGGCGGTGACGTAGAGGCTGATCCTGAATGCCATGTGGGAATCCCGCATGTTCTTGATGCGCATCATAGCGGCGATGGTGGCGGAATACGGTATCTTCGATGCTGCGTCTTGAACGCGAGCCGAACGCAAACCATGCCCCATCCGGTCGTAGAATTCACCACCGACAAGCGCTTCGTGCGCCGTGTACGCGAGCTGAAAACCATCGAAGCGATGGTGCGCATGTACTGCCGCGGGCACGCCCATGCGGATGGCAAGGCACTCTGCGCCGAGTGCGATGCGTTGCTCGAATATGCGACGCGCCGCCTCGAGCGCTGCGTATTCGGCGACGCAAAACCGACCTGCGCGAACTGCCTCGTCCACTGCTACAGCGCGGAGATGCGCGAGCAGGTGCGCGTCGTAATGAAATGGGCCGGGCCGCGCATGACGCTTCGCCACCCGATCCTCAGCCTGTACCACGTCCTCGCGGGGCGCCGGCCCGCGCCCGTGCTGCCGGGCGCGCCGCGTCGCGCCGAATGAGCCGGGCCCCCTAGCTTCCGAACCGCTTGACGACGGTCATCAATTCGTCGACCGCGGCCTCACCGTCGCCGGAGCGGATCGCGGAGCGAACGCAGCCCTTGGTGTGGTTCTCGAGCAGCTGCATCGCGAGCGCCCCGAGCGCGGACCGGATCGCCGAGATCTGCGTCAGCACGTCGATGCAGTAGCGGTCCTCCTCGACCATTTTCGCGACGCCCCTCACCTGCCCCTCGATGCGGTTCAACCGCTTGAGCAGCGCCGACTTGTTCGGCTGTACGACCGCGTGGTGCGCCGCGTCGTGCGAATGGTGTTCGCACTCCGGCGCGTCATTGGTTGACTTCATACCCCGCCTCTTCGATGGCGCGCTTCAGTTGCTCGACGCCCAGCTTTCCCGGGTCGAACTCCACCACCGCGCGTTTTTTCTCCAGGGACACTTGGGATTTCACGACGCCGTCCAACGCGTCGATCACCTTGGTGACGCTGCGCACGCAGCCACCGCAGGTCATTCCGGAAATATTCAGGGTCGCCGTTTGCATCATTGCTCCTTTCATCACCGATCGAATGGATTGCGCCGACTTCATCCCCGCCGCCACCGGCGCAGCAGCAAGGAGTTGCTGACCACCGATACCGAGGACATTGCCATCGCGGCCCCCGCGATCACGGGGTTGAGCATCCCGACCGCCGCGAGCGGTATGCCGAGCACGTTGTAGAAGAAGGCGAAGAACAGGTTCTGCCGGATCTTCCTGAGGGTGGCGCGCGAGAGGCCGATGGCGTCGACGACCGAGAGCAGGTCGCTGCGCATCAGCGCGATGTCGGCCGCCTCGATGGCGACGTCCGACCCCGCGCCGATGGCAAAGCTCACGTCGGCCGCGGCAAGCGCCGGCGCGTCGTTGACGCCGTCGCCGACCATGCCGACGACGCGCCCCTCGGTCCTGAACTCCGCGACCGCGGCCGCCTTGTCGCCGGGCAGCACCTGGGAGCGGTAACGCCCGATGCCGCCGGATTCCGCGATCGCCTTCGCCGTGGCCGCGTTGTCGCCGGTCAGCATCACGACCTCGATTCCCATGCGCTGCAGTCGGGCGACCGCTTCCCGGGAAGTGGCGCGCAGCCGGTCGGCGATGGCAAGATAGCCCAGGACGCGTCCCGCGGTGCCGATGGCGACGACGGTCTTGCCCTGCTCGACGTACGGCGCGATGCGCGCGGCGTCGATGTCGAGACCGGATTCCGCCAGAAAGGCCGGCGCACCCAGCATGACCGTCTGCTCTCCGCCGAGCTCGGGCAAGTCCACTACTGCCTGGATGCCCTTCCCGGTCACCGAGCGGAAGTCGCGCATGGGCAGAGTCCCCGCGCCCAGTTCCTTCGCGTGCCCGAGGATGGCTCGAGCGAGCGGATGGGCCGAGCCGGATTCGAGGCTCGCGGCCAGCGCCACCAGTTCGTGCTCCGTCAACCCGTCGGCCGGAAGAACGTCGGTCACCACGGGCTTTCCCTCGGTAAGCGTGCCGGTCTTGTCGAGGATGAGCGTACGGATCTTCTCGGCCCGCTCCAGTGCCACCGCGTTCTTCACCAGTACGCCCACCTGCGCGCCGCGGCCGGTGCCCACCATGATCGCCGTCGGCGTCGCCAGGCCGAGCGCGCAAGGACAGGCGATGACCAGCACCGCGACCGCGTTCACCAGCGCGGGAGCGAGCTCTCCGCCGAATCCCCACCACAGCGCGAACGTCACCGCGCTGATGGCGACGACAACCGGTACGAATATCCCCGACACCTGGTCGGCGAGGCGCTGGATGGGCGCCTTAGTGCCCTGCGCGTCGCGCACCATGCGAATGATCCCGGCCAGCCTGGTTGCCGCGCCCACGCCCTCCGCCCTGCACCTCAGCAGCCCCTGCTGGTTGAGCGTGCCGGCGAACACCCTGTCGCCTGCGTGCTTGTCCACCGGAATGCTCTCGCCGGTGAGCATGCTTTCGTCGACTCCGGATTCCCCGCTCGATACCACGCCGTCGACGGGAATGCTCTCCCCCGGCCGCACGACGAAGATGTCGCCGATGCGAATGCTCTCCACCGGCACTTCGACGACCCCGCCGTCGCGCTCGATGCGGGCCGTCTTGGGCTGCAGGCGGATGAGCGCCTCGATCGCGGCCGAGGTCTTCATCTTCGCGCGCGCCTCGAGCAGCTTGCCCATGAGAATGAGCGTGACGATGGCCGTGCTCGCCTCGAAGTAGACGTGCTGGTGCTCGAGCCCGAATACCGTCACGACCGCGCTCAGTCCGTAGGCCATGGTCGTGCCCAGCGCGATCAGCACGTCCATGTTGGCCCCGCCGCCCCGCAGCGCGTTCCAGCCGCCCACGTAGAACCTGCGGCCGATCCAGAATTGCACAGGAGTCGCCAGCGCCAGCTGGAACCACCGCGGCAGCAGTTCGTGGCTCGACCCGCCGTAGGTCAGGAACATCTGCGCGAACAGCGGAAGGCTGAGCGCGACGGAGATCCACAACAGTTTCAGCTCGGCTCGATAGGCCGCGGCCCGGCGCGACTTGTCCTCCTCGGCGCTCGCCTCGGCGCGCTCGCTTGCCTCGTAACCCGCCTTGCGGATCGCGTTCGCCAGTTGCTCGGGCGTGGCCAGCCCCGGGACGTACCGGACCCGGGCAGTCTCGCTGGCGAAGTTGACGGCGGCGCTGACGCCTTCCAGCTTGTTCAGTGCCTTCTCGATGCGCGCGGCGCAGGCGGCGCAGGTCATGCCGTACACCTGGAATTCGGCGACCTGCGTGGGAACCGAATACCCGGTCTGCCGAATCGCCTCCAGCACCGCCGCAGGCCGCGTTGCGTCCGGCTGCACGGTCACGAGCGCCGATTCGGCGGCGAAGTTAACGCTCGCCGCGACGCCTGGCAGCTTGTTGAGGCTGCGTTCGACGCGGGCCGCGCAGGCCGCGCAGGTCATGCCCTCGATCGGAAGATCAAGGCGCAGTGCGGACGGCGAGTTCACGAAATTCCCTTTTGGCCTCAAGTCGTGTAATATTCGAACGATATACCCTCAAGGGGTATGTGTCAACTACCCCTCTAGGGTATAGTGATCATTCTACTGCGGAGGTGCTCGAGCATGTCTGTTGCCCGGATCAGGACCGCAGTCATCGTCGCGTCTTGCTTGGCCGTTCTTCTACTGAGTCCCCGGCTCGCGGGTGCGGGACCCGCCCCGGAAACCGTGTCGCCGGCTCCCGGCGCTGCTGCAGAAGCGGCTCGGGCCAGCGGCTACACGAGCCGAATGAGCCTCGCGGACAGCGTCGTCAAGCTTGTACAGGCGGGTGTCATCCACCCGGGAAAATTCGCGGCGGCTCACGCTCGCGGCGGTGCAGCGTCGCAAGAGGTCGATGAGCTTCTGCGGCACCATTCCTTCGCGCCGATACTGATCACGCGCGAGAATGCCGCCCTTTACGTCAATGCGTTGTGGCCGCTTGGGCTCGCAAACCGGATGGCCATCAACGACGCGAGTCCGCTGAACGGATCCGCAAGGTTTGGATACGCCTCCACGGGCGGGTGGACGCTCGGCATGGAGGCCAATGGCGGAGCGTATTTCAACAAATTCCCGATTGTAACGCTCAGCGCGCGGCAGGAAGCGCTCGTCGCCAAGGTTGCACACCACAGCTTTCGTCCCTGCTGCAACAATTCGACGTTCTTCCAGGACTGCAACCACGGTTCGGCGCTGCTCGGCCTGCTTGTGCTCGGCGCCTCGCAGGGGCTGGGCGAAGACGAGCTCTATCGGGAAGCGCTCGCTTTCAATTCGTTCTGGTTTCCGCACGAGTACGCGAATGTCGGAATCTACTTCCGGGAGCTGCGCGGCATCGGATGGAAGGACGTCGACCCGCGCCTGGCGATGAGCGCGGAAATTTCCAGCGCGAGCGGGTACCGGTCTGGCGTGGTCGAAGCGCTGCGGGCGCGCGGGCTGCTCCACCCTCACGATTCGCCGGCCTGCAGCGTCTGAGAATTTGACGGGCGCAGGGAAGTGTTCATACGCGGAAAGGAGTGGCGGACATGAATGACACGTACGCCCGCAATGCCGGGCGACCCGTTGGCCTGCGAGCGGTCCTCGTGGCGAACATGCTGGCGGCGGCGCTCGCCTTTACCTTGTTGCCGTCGTTCGCAGCCGGCCCCTCGGGCCGCAGCGCGCCCGAGGGAATCCCGCGCCTCGCCAACCTGCAGATCGAGATCTGGCCGGAATACGACCGCCCGGCGGCTCTCGTGATCCTCAGGGGCGAAATCCCGGCGGAGACCGCGCTGCCGGCCGCCCTATCCGTTCGCATCCCTGCATCGTCAGGCGGCCCTTCCGCCGTGGCCTCATCGGCCGAAGAGGGTGGCAATCTCCTCACCCTGAAATACAAGCGCGACGACGCCAAGGACTTCATCACGCTCAAGTTCGAGACGCCCCACCGATTCTTCCACGTGGAATTGTACGAACCGATCGACACCCGCACGCCTGAGCGAAACTTCGCCTACCTCTGGCGGGGCGATCTGGCCACCGACCGGCTGAGCGTCATCGTCCAGGAGCCCTTCGCCGCGAGCGACTTTTCGGTCGTACCGAAGCTCGATAACTCCGCGCGCGGCCAGGACGGGCTGCAATACCGCTCGGCCGACATGGGGGCCTTCGAGGCGAAGGAAGAACTGCCCATCAAGCTGCGCTATACGAAAGCGGACTCGCGAACCTCGACCGAAATGCTCAAGTCGAGAAGCGCCCCGTCCGCGCCCGTAGCCTCCCTGGATTCGAATACGGATCTGTATCTCGGGCTCTTCGGGGCCGCCGCAGCCGTTGCCCTGGGCGCGGCCGCCATCGTGCTGTGGTGGCGAAAGCGCAGGGAATTTCCCGGTGCTCCATCGGGCCGCGCCCGATTCTGCCCAAAGTGCGGATCCCCGTCGGGATCGCAGGACCGCTTCTGTTCGAAGTGCGGCGCGCGGCTTGCCTAATTAGCCCACGAATCGTTCCGTTCAGACGACAAGGAAGTTGCGCATCATCCCCATATCCTCGTGAACGAGGTTGTGGCAGTGGTAGACAAATAGCCCGCGAAACGCGTTGAAGCTTGCGAGCACGCGCACGCGCTCCCCGGGCAGGACCAGCACGGTATCCTTCAACCCGCCGTCCAGGAACCCTTCACGCAGCCCCTGCAGGCCGGGTGGCGTGCCCGAGCGCTCGATCACGCGGAACTGCGCGGAGTGCACGTGCATCGGATGCGGTATGGCCATCATCGGCGTGCGATTGTTGAATTCCCAAACCTCCGTGGTGCCGAAGCGGACCCTCTCGAACGGCGCCACCCCGTTCATTTCGAACGTCCGGCCATTGATGCCCCAGCGCATGCCGTTGAGGGTGATCGCGAACTCGCGCAGGTCCGAATCCCGCGGCACAGCGGCAGGTGGTAGCTCGGCAAGCCGTGCCGGCAACAGCTGCTTTGCCGCGCCGCGCCCGACCGTGAACACGGCGAACGCTTGAGTTGCCGCCCGCTGCACGGGCCTCCCGGGCATTACGCGTCCCATCATGCCGCCCATCATGCCCATTCCGGGACCGCCGAAGTCGAGCGGCTCCGCGACGAGAGCGACGCGGGTCCCGACGGACGCATCGTGAAAGTCGAGCCACAGCTCCGCCCGTTCGGCCGGGCCGAGCACGACGAACGGTCGGGTCTCGGGCGCGGCCAGCAGGCCGCCGTCGGAGCCGATCGCCACCAGCGGCTTGCGGTCCGATCGCGCGATGCGGTAGATGCGCGAGTTCGAGCCGTTCAACAGCCGCACGCGGTACGCACCTCCTGCGTCCGGAAACGCGAGCGAAGAGCGGCCGTTGGCGAGGATGCGATCGCCGAAGAAGCCCGTCATCGCGCCCATCATTCCCGGACCCATCGCACCCTCGTAGACGAGCTGGTTCGAGGTATCGAATGTGCGGTCCGCGAGCACGATGGGAATTTCGCGCCCGGCGTCGGGAAGCTTCGCCGCCCGCTCCTCCTCGTCGCTCACCAGGATGAGCCCGGCGAGCCCGCCGTAGACCTGCGTTCCGGTGAGCCCGTCAGGATGCGGATGGAACCAGTAGGTGCCGGCGCGATTGCGGACCTCGAACTCGTAGAGATACTCCCCGCCCGGGGCGACCGCATCGCGCGGATGCCCGTCCATGCGGTCGGGAACGATCAGGCCGTGCCAGTGCACGATGCTGGGCTGGGGAATCCGGTTGAGATAACGGATCCGCACCTTCTGGCCGGTCCTGAAGCGCAGGATCGGCCCGGCATAGCTCCCCGCAATCGGCTCGAGAGCCTCGGCGGGACCGCGCAGCACGCGGCCAACGTAGCGCCATACCGCGGTGGGCGGGCCCGGCAGCACCTGGATCTCGTCGGGCTGCGCAACCAGTTCGATCTCGATGTCCGGGGTGAAGCTGCTCGCTGCCGCGGCCGTCGCGTTCCGCGTCAAGGTCGGGAAAGCGAGCGCACCGGAAACCGCCGCCGCCCCGGCGGTCTTGAGAAAATTCCTGCGACGGTTGTTCACGACCGCCGGCCTACGTGGCGCCGAGATCGCGTCGCTTCTGGTCAAACTCGCCCTTGTCGATCTCGCCCTTCGCGTAGCGCTGGCCGAGAATCTCGAGCGGAGTCCGCTCGCGCAGCCGGGGCTCGCCCGCCCCCGAGCCGCCGCCGAAGCCTCGCACGAGCACGACGATGCCGGCGATGATCAAACCCCAGAACAGCAGCATGCCGATACCCATTCCGCCACCTCCGAAACCGCTGTAACCCCACATCATCTCTGTCTCCTGTCAGCGAACGCTGCGCGTGCTACCGGAATCTTCCGCCTGGTCCGCCGCGCGAACCCCGTGCACTGTAGCCGGGTGCGAATCCGCCGAGTCGCTCATCCGCCACCGCCTTCTGTTCGGGCGTAAGCGCTGCATAGAGGCCCTTCAGCGCCGCCGTGGTGGCTTCCCTGTCGGCCTGATGCTGCTTCGCTATCGCGTTCTGCTTCGCGAGCAGTTCCGGCAACGAACCCGCAGCTCGCGCCTCGCGCATCTGCTCGAACCAAGCTTGCCGGTCTTCATCTTCGCGCTTCGTGCTGTTGACGAATGCCTTCCACGCAGGCTCCTGTTTGTCGGTGATCCCCAGCTCCGCCCTCAGCTCGGTCAGGTCCCGGGTTCCGGCGTAACCGCCGAATCTGCCCTGCGGCCCGGCGCCGTAGCCCGACCCGTTACCGTATCCCATCCCGTAGCCGGGACCCATTCCCTGACCCATGCCGTAGCCCGGTCCCATGCCGTAACCCATTCCATATCCGTGCATCCCATAACCGGGTCCGCCGCCCCCCATCCCGTAGCCGTAGGGCTGCGCATTGACGACGGCGGCTGCCAGACCGAGGGACAACGCCACGCCGACGGCGGCGGCTAACGTGCGTTTCATGATCGATTCTCCAGTTGATGAACTTCGGAAATCTGCGGGGCCCGCAACGGGCCGTCGCGCCGCATCGGTTCCCATTACACAGCGCCCATGTAATGCGGCGGTACGCTTTTTGTACGCTGGCGTAGCGCGGCTGCGGGCTGTTACGCTGCGCTACAATTTGCGCGGCGGCGTGCCACGGTTGACAGGCGGTCCTAGTCGAGCGTCTTGCGGTAGACGCCCAGTCCCAGTCCGATGACGGCGACGGTGAATGCGAGTATCGGCCATACGTTCGGCCACAGCTCGGCGAAATCGTTTCCCTTGAGCATGATCCCGCGCACCAGTTGCAGGAAGTGGGTGAGCGGCAGGATGTAGCCCAGCCATTGCGCCCAGTCGGGCATGCCGCGGAACGGGAACATGAAACCCGACAGCAGGATCGAGGGAAGGAAGAAGAAGAACGTCATCTGCATCGCCTGGAGCTGGTTGCGCGCGATCGAGGAAAACGTGATCCCCAGGCTCAGGTTCGCCGCGATGAAGATGAACACCGAAGCGTACAACAGCCACAGGCTCCCCTGCATCGGCACCCCGAAGATGACCCACGCGGCGACCAGCAGGATCGTCACCTGCACGAGGCCGATCAGGATGTAGGGGACGATCTTTCCCGTCATCACCTCGATCGGAAGGGCCGGCGTCGCGAGCAGGTTTTCGAATGTGCCGCGCTCGCGTTCGCGCGTCATCGCGAGTCCTGTCATCAGGATCATCGTCATGGTGAGTATCGTGCCGAGCAGTCCCGGGACGATGTTGTAGGCGGTGATGCCCTCCGGGTTGTAGCGCCGGTGCACGCGGACGTCCACGGGGTCCGGCGCGGGCGCGAGGCGGCCCAGCGACCCCTGCAGGTCGCGGGCGAGCGCGGTGCGCGTGACGCCGGCGACGGCGGCGATCGCGTTTCCGGTCGCGCTCGGATCGGTCGCGTCGGCCTCGATCAGGAGCGTCGGCGTTTCGCCGCGCACGAGCTTTCTGCCGAAGTTCTCTGGCACCGTGACGACGAACTGCACTTCGCCGCTGGCGATCAGATCCTCCACCTCCCGCTCGGTGCGCACCTCCCGGTCGATGCGGAAGTAGCCGCTGTTCTTCAGCCCCTGCACCAGCGTCCTGCCGTACAGGCTGCGGTCCGCATCGAGCACCGCGGTGGGCAGGCGCTTGGGATCGGAGTTGATGGCGAAGCCGAACAGGATCAGCTGGAGGATCGGAATGCCCACGACCATCCCGAAGGTCAGCCGGTCGCGCTTGAGCTGAATGAACTCCTTGATGATGATGCCGGCCCACCGCGACCAGGAAAGTCCCCCGCTCAAGCGATCCCTCTCACGCGAAATTGTCCTCGGAACCGCTCATCAGCCCGATGAACACGTCCTCGAGTCCCGGGCGGATCGACTCCCAGCGATGCTCTCCGTCCTCGCGTTGCATGCGCGCCGCGGTCGCGGCGAGCGTGCCCGCATCGCGGCCCGTGACGTGAAGCACGTTGCCAAAGGCGGTCACCTGATCCACGCCGGGCTGGCCGCGCAGCCCGCGCGCGTATTCGAACAGCCCGGACCCGGTGACCGCGTAGCCGGAGAGCGCCTGCGCCTCGACCACCTCCGCGGCCGTCCCCGCCGCGAGCAGCCGGCCGTAGGAAAGATAGGCGAGCCGATGGCAGCGCTCGGCCTCGTCCATGTAGTGCGTCGATACGAGCACGGTGATCCCTGCGGCGGCCAGACCGTGGATCTCGTCCCAGAAATCGCGCCGCGCTTTCGGATCGACGCCCGCGGTCGGCTCGTCCAGCAGCAGGAGCCGCGGCCGGTGCAGCATGCAGGCGGCGAGCGACAGGCGCTGCTTCCATCCGCCCGAGAGCGCGCCGGCAAGCTGATCGGCGCGAGCAGCGAGCCCCAGCTTGTCGATGGCGCCGGACACCGCCGCGGCGCGATCGCGCATGCCGTACATGCGCGCGACGAACTCGAGGTTCTCGCGGATGGTGAGGTCCTCCCACAGCGAAAAGCCCTGCGTCATGTAGCCGACTTCGCGCTTGATCGCCGAGGTTTCCCGGACCACGTCGTGGCCCAGGCAGGTGCCGCGCCCCGAATCGGGCCTGAGCAGGCCGCAGAGCATGCGGATCGAGGTGGTCTTGCCGCTGCCGTTCGGGCCGAGGAAGCCGAAGATCTCGCCGCCGCGCACCTTCAGCGACAGGTCGCGCACCACGTGCTTGTCGCCGAAGCTCTTGTTCAGGCCCTCGACGTCGATCGCGTACTGCGTCGCGCCGTTGTTCTGCGCGGAGGCCATCGGGCTATCTCAACGTGACCTCGACCGGCTGGCCAGGATGCAGCCGCGCCGCGTCCTTGGGCGCGGGCCGCGCCTCGACCAGGAATACGAGCTTCCTCCTCTGCTCGCGGCTGTAGATGACCGGCGGCGTGTATTCGGCCTGGCGCGAAATGAAGCTGATCGAGGCGGCGATCCCCCCGCCGCAGCCGTCGCAAGCGACGTTCACCGGCTGGCCGGGCTTGAGCGCGCCGACGTCGGTCTCCGCGACGAAGAATCTCAGCTTGACGTTCTCCGGCGGCAGCAGGCTCACCACGGGGCTGCCCGCCTGGATCCACTCCCCTTCGGAGTAGAACGTGTCCTGGACCAGCCCCGCCGCCGGGGCGCTCGCCGCGCGCTGCTGCAGGCGCCAGTCGCTCTGCTCGAGCGCCGCCTTCGCGGCCTCGACTTCGGCGCGCGCCGCGGCGACCTCCTTTTCGCGCCCGATGGCGATGCGCGCCGTGCGGACCTGCGCTTCCAGCTCCTCGACGCGCGCGATGTCGCGCGCGTACGCGGTACGCGCCTGGTCGAGCGCCGCCTGCGCGATGAAACCGTCCTTGAACAGGCGCCCCTGCTGGCGCAGTTGCTGCGTCGAGAGCGCGCGCGCCGCCTTCGCCTGCGCCTCCTGCGCGCGCACCGCCTCGATTTCGGGCGCCCGCTTTCCGGTGCTCAGGTTGGCAAGCCTTGCCTCCGCGCTCCTGAGCTGCGCCTCGGACTCGCGGCGTCCTGCCTTCTCGTTCTCGATCTCGAGCGCAAACAGCGGCGCCCCGGCGGCCACTTCGTCGCCGCGCTTCACCCAGCGCTTCTCAAGCCGCCCGGCCGATGCCGGCGAAACCATGACGAATTCGCCCTCAGCATAGCCCTGGAAATACCCGGCGCTGCGCTGTTCGCAGCCCGCCACCCCGAGCAGTGCGGGCAGGACCAGGGCGACACGCAGGCAGATAGGGCTCATCCTTCGCTGCGGCCCCCGTCAAAGGCGCTGTCGCCAGTCGCGCGCTATTCCTTTTCCTGGGTGACGACGACCCGGTTCACGAAGGTGATGCTGGGAAAGGTGCGATTCAGGTTCTTGCTCTTGAAATTGGTCATCACCATGCCCTCGTCGAAGCGGATCACGTCGCCTTTCTTCGCGGCAACGGTGGTCGCGGCGAGCCACAGCGTCTTCTTGTTCTGGGACACCTCGAGGTACGTGTACTGCGGAACATCGATGATGCTGAGCACCTTGGCTTTCTGCGGCAACGGGATCTCCGCAGCGCCCTTGTTCGCGCCCACGGGCGGATGTCCGCCCGGAAGGGACTGGGCGGCGACGGAAGCGGAGAAGACGGCAATCGCGAGCACAAAGGGTTGGAGTTTCATTGACGGTTCTCTTTCTCGATCGGATAAGCGGCGAATTATACGTCGCTGCGCCCAGCCACGGGTCCCGTCCCGGGGCGGTTCAAACGCTGGAAATGCGGGGCTTTGACCCGCCTGTATCCGCTATGTCGGATCGCCCGTTGTGCCAACATCGCATGCATGACCGGCCTCGGCCCTGCCATCGGGTCCGGGGAGAGCCAATGGGAGACATTGAAAGGGTCTACCCGCAGACCATGAGCGACGCGGTTGACAATGCCCTCTACGTCACGGCCGAGCAGCTCCGTGTGGGGCTATACATTCATCTTGATCTGCACTGGACGGACCACCCGTTCACCTTCAGCAGTTTCAAGATCAAGAATCAGGACCAGATCAGCACGATCCACCGGCTCGGCCTGAGGCGCATCCGCTACGAGCCGGCCAGAAGCGACGGCAAGCCGCTTGCGCTCGCACGCCAGCCGGCAGCGGACGAGCCGGTCGAAGCGCCGAGCGCCCCGCCGCCCCCGCCGCCGGGTGAAGCCGAGGCAGTGACGGAAAAGAGGGAACGCATCGAGCAACTCGCGCGGATCCGCGACGAAATCCGCGAGGTCGAGAAGAAATTCCAGCACGCCAGCGATACGGTCAAGGGCATCCTTCGCGAGGCTCCGATCAGGCCGCAGGAGTCCCGCCGCCAGGCGGAGAAACTGGTGGGCCACATGGTCGAGTCCATCATCTCCCGCGGCAGCGTCCTCATGCACGCCATCAACGGAAACGTGGGTGAGGAGGCCTATGTTCATTCCCTCAACGTGGCGGTGCTCTCGTTGATGCTGGCGAAGACCCTCGGCTTCAGCGCCGAGGAAACCCGGCACCTCGGGATGGGCGCGATGTTCCACGACATCGGCAAGTCCGACATCCCGTTGTGGATCGTGCACAAGACCGAACCGCTCACCCGGGCCGAGCAGGCGCAGATGGAGAAACATTGCGTTCTCGGCACGGAGATCGCCAGGCGGCTCGGCCTGTCGATCCGGGCGACCGAGATCATCCTCCAGCATCACGAATTCGCCGACGGCAGCGGCTACCCGCGCGGCCTGACGGGCGACAAACTGTCGCCGCTCTCGGTGATCGTCGCCATCGTCAACACCTACGACAACCTGTGCAATCCCCCCAATGTCGCCGACGCCCTGACGCCGCACGAGGCCCTGTCGCACATCTTCGCGGTCAAGCGCAGCAAATTCCAGGAACTGCCGCTCAAGGCGTTCATCCGCTGCCTGGGCGTCTATCCCCCGGGGAGCATCGTCCAGCTCTCCAACGAGATGTTCGGGCTGGTCGTTTCGATCAACCCCGCGAAGCCGCTCAAGCCCAACGTGCTGGTCTTCGACCCGGACATCCCCAGGGATGAATCGGTCATCATCGACATGGAGAAGGAAAGCGACCTGAACATCAGCAGAAGCCTGCGTCCCGGCCAGCTGGCGCGCGAGGTGTACCAGTACTTGAGTCCTCGCAAGCGCGTGACCTACTACTTCGACCCCAAAAAGCAGGACCAGCCCACGTGACGTCCGCACTGTCGCGCAACGAGCTCGCCCAAGGCATTTTCGACCAGCACCACGAGGCCATGCTGGTCGTCGATCCCCGGACGCTGCAAATCGCCGAGGCGAATATCGCCGCGTGCCACCGGCTCGGCTATGAGCGCGACGCCCTGCTCAAGCTTCCGATCACCGAAATCGAATCCTCGGTTCAGGACGTCTTCTTCTGGGACGAAGCCAGGGACGGCAACTACTCCGAGATCGAGGTGATGGAGGGCCTGTACAAGCGCGCGGACGGTTCCATCATCCCGGTGGAGAAGAGCCTGCGGCGCATCCGCTCCATGGAGCGGGAATACCTTCTGCTGTCGTTTCGCGACATTTCGGGCCAGAAGGCCCTGGACGAGGAACTCGCGCATTCCACCTCGCTGCTCGCCGCGACGCTCGAAGCCACCGCGGACGGCATCCTGGTGACGCGGCTGGACGGCGGCATCGGCAACATGAACCAGCATTTCGCGCGCATGTGGGCCATCCCCCACGAATTGCTGGTGGAAGGCGAGGACCGGAAGATCTTCGCCTTCATGGAAGACCAGGTGGCCGAACCGCGGGGCTACCGGGAGCGGCTGGCAAGCATGAGCCTCGACCCCGAAGGCAGGCTGTTCGACGCCATCGAGCTGAGCGACGGGCGCTGTTTCGAACGCCACGTGATCCCGCTGCACATCGACGGCCGGTTCGCCGGACGGGTGTTCAGCTTCAGCGATGTCACCCGGCGCAAACGCAACGAGGAGGAGCTGCGCAAGGCCAAGCTGGACGCCGAGGCGGCCAACCGCGCCAAGAGCGAGTTCCTGGCGATCGTGAGCCACGAAATCCGCACGCCGATGAACGGCATCATGGGCATGGTGGACCTCGCGCTCGACACCCAGCTCACCCAGGAGCAGCAGCAATACCTGGGCATGGCCAAGTCCTCCGCCGATTCCCTGCTCACTATCATCAACGACATCCTGGACTTTTCCAAGGTCGAGGCGAGGAAACTGGAGCTCGAGTCCCTTCCGTTCGATTTCGGCACCACGCTGTGGGAAACCGTGCGCGTCCTGTCGCTCAACGCCGAGCAAAAGAACCTGGAACTGGTTCTGGACATCGCACCCGAGGTGCCCGAGGGCATGGTCGGCGACCCCGGCCGCCTGCGCCAGATCGTTACCAACCTGGTGGGCAATTCGATCAAGTTCACCGAGCGCGGCGAGATCGTCGTTCGGGTCGGACTCGAAGAGGAACAGGGCGACGTGTGCTGCCTGCATTTCGTCGTCAGCGACTCCGGCATCGGGATACCGCAGGACAAGCAGAATTCGATTTTCGAAGCCTTCACCCAGGCCGACAGCTCGATCTCCCGCAAGTTCGGCGGCACCGGCCTGGGACTGACCATCGTCTCGCGGCTGGTCCGGCTCATGAACGGCAGGATCTGGCTGGAAAGCGAACCCGGAAAGGGGAGCACGTTCCACTTCACGGCGCGCCTTCCCCGCTCTCCAAGGCCCGCGGCCGCGCCGCCGCGGCTTGACGCATTGCGCGGCCTGCGCGCGGTCGTGGTCGACGACAACGCCGTCAGCCGGCACGTGGTGGCGGAATCGCTGCGCCGCTGGGGAATGCTCCCGGCCGTCGCGGCGAGCACCGAGGAGGCGCTCCGCCTGCTGGCATCCGCCGGCGACGGCGAGACGCCGTTCCGCCTGTCGGTGATCGACGCCCACATGCCGGGAACGGATGGGTTCGATCTGGCCGACCAGATCAAGCGCAATTCGACATCGCCCACGGGCACGGTGATGCTGCTGTCTTCGCGCGGCATCCGGAGCGACGTGGCACGCTGCCGCGAACTGGGAATCGCCTCCTATCTCACCAAGCCGGTCTCGAAGGCCGAGCTGCTCCAGGCCGTGCGCAACGCGTTGGGCCTGGATGAAGCCGGGCATGCCGCGCAACCTGTGTCGCGGCGCGCGCTCGGCGATTATGCGCTGAGCGGACTGCGCATCCTGCTCGCCGAGGACAGCGAGATCAATCAACTGCTCGCCGTCACCATGCTGGAGAAACAGAAGCATCGCGTTACCGTCGCCGCCGACGGGGCACAGGTACTGGAAGCGCTGCGCCACTCCGAATTCGACCTGATCTTGATGGACGTGCAGATGCCGGAGATGGACGGTCTCGAGGCGACCGGGCGCATCCGGCGGCAGGAGGTGCAGCGCGGCGGCCATATCCCCATCATCGCCATGACCGCCAACACCATGCAGGGCGACCGCGAGCGCTGCCTGGGGGCGGGAATGGACGGCTACGTACCCAAGCCATTGCGGCGCGATCAGCTGTACGCGACCATCGAAAGCGTTCTCGGGCCGCAGCAGCCGGCTCCCCAGAAGAGCAAGAGCGCTGCCGCGGACTGACCGCGGGTCGGGCGCTCGCCGCCCGACTCGGCCCCGCGTATTCCCAATTGCGGCCCTGCGCGCTAGACTTGCCGCCTGATGAGCGATTGCTGCGAAGACAAGACGTGCGCGGTCGAGGCGCTGCGGGAGCGCCAGGGATCGACGCTGAAGCTCGTGCTCCTGATCAATGCGCTCATGTTCGGTGTCGTGCTGGCGGCGGGCCTGATCGCGGGCTCGACGGCCTTGCTTTCGGACTCGCTGGACAACCTCGGGGATGCCCTGACCTACGGTCTGAGCCTCTACGCGGTGTCGCGCGGTGAG
>Ga0080064_1004306_pt1 | contig 18527 bp, 9 predicted proteins | sample Subgrocontami54m_FD_69260 | JGI IMG/M metagenome (GOLD analysis project Ga0080064, IMG submission 69260) | Subsurface groundwater microbial communities from S. Glens Falls, New York, USA - GMW46 contaminated, 5.4 m (SPADES assembly) (version 2) ...
CAAGCCCCCACCAGAGGCATCACACCAGCAAGATGACGCGTGAGCAAGCTTATCAACAGGTGAGTGGTCCGCCGATTTCCGACGCCCGCGAACGCAAAGGCGATGGCGGCGCTTTCTATCAGTATTGCCGTCAGAATGGCGTCTGGCCCGAGGCCGTCTCCGGCTGGGACCCCAAGCGCGAGGCGCGCAAGTTTTACCCTTACATGCCGGTCAAGAACGTGACCAAGGACTTTCCCCCCACCTTCATGATCCACGGCACCGCCGACACCGACGTTCCTCACGAGCAATCCGTCATGATGGCTCGCCAGTTCTCCGCTCACAAGGTCCCCCACGAATTGATTTCGATCGCCGGCGCCGAACATGGCCTTCCCGGTGCTGATCCCAAGCTCGTGGGCGAAGCCTACCGCAAGGCATTCGCATTTGTCGATCGCGCAATGAAACTGAATAAATTATGACCCGCCGCCAGTTCGCCGCCCTTACTCTCGCGCCTGCTGTTTCCAACTCACAGACTCGCCCCAGCGAAACCTCCTACGCCTCAGACCATCCCGACATGCTGGTGCGGTACCTCACCACGCGCCTGAATGCTCTGGCCGCGCGATGGGACACCGAACGAGCCCTCATCCGGTCAGCCGAGGATGTGAACCGGCGCAGCCGTTTGGTTCGCTCGAAAATGCTCGAAATGATCCACGGCCTGCCGCGGCGAGGTCCGCTCGCGCCAGTCGTGACCGGGTCCTTTGAAAGGCCGGACTACCGCGTGGAGAACGTGTTGTTCCAAAGCCGCCCGGACTTCTGGGTCACCGGAAATCTTTACATCCCCAAAGAGGGCACCCGGCCTTTCCCCGGCATCATCTCCCCCTGTGGCCACTACGCCGACGCGCGCATGAATCCCGAGTATCAGTCCGCCTACATCAACATGGTCAAGGCCGGCTTCGTCGTGCTCGCCTACGATCCCATCGGGCAAGGCGAGCGGCGTCAATACTGGAACCCGGAAACCGGTGCCACCGAAGTCGGCGGCGCCACCACCGAACATTCCATGGCTGGGCAGGTGCTGCTCCTGCTCGGCGAGGACCTGACCCACTATCGCATCTGGGACGGGATGCGGGCCATCGATTATCTCGAATCGAGAAATGAAGTGGATAAGGATCGGATCGGGTGCGCGGGCCATTCCGGTGGAGGCACCCTCACCCAGTTCATCGCCGCACTGGACGAACGCGTCAAGGTGGCGGTCATCAACGAGGGCGGCACGGGACACCGTTGGCCCATTGAGCTGCGTCCGGAAAGCCGTCTCGGCCCCTCCGATGTGGAGCAGAACCTCTTTCCGGCCGCCGTGCACGGCGTCGACCTCTGTGACATACACGCGGCCATCGCTCCCCGCCCCTTGCTGACGCTGATCGAAAACTTCAACCCCCGCTTCAATCTCGCCGCCGAGCATATCCTCCACCGTTACCAGCAGCTCGGCGTCCCCGATCGCTTCGCCAGCGAAGAGGCCACCGATCCCCACGCCTGGACTCCCAAACTTCGCATCGCCACCACCCGCTGGTTCAGCAAATGGTTCTACGGCAAACCCGGACCCGATACCGAACCCGATTTTGAAGTCGAACCGGAGCGGCGCCTGTACTGCACACCAAACGGCTCCATCCACTACTCGCGCAAAGGCGACACCATTTATGGATCGATTGCCAAGAAGGCTGCTTCCATCAAAAAAGATGGCATCGCAAATCTGGCCGCCAACATCGGTTACAAGCGAACCGAAACCCCGCTCTCTGTCCGCCACTTGGTCACCACCCTTCGCAAGGGTTACAGAATTGAGAAGGAGGAGTTCATTTCCGAACCCGGTATCTACATTCCGGCCTGGGTGTTCCTCCCCGATAAACCCGGTTCTGACAAGCTGCCGCTGGTCTATGTGCACGAGTCGGGCGGCCAGGCGCACGCGCTCGAGTTTGGACCGATTGAGAAACTCGTCACCGAGGGGAAGACCGTGATCGCCGTGGACCTGCGCGGCATCGGTGAAACGCGCCCACCGCATCCTCCCGCCAGTGACCGCCCCGGCGAGTTCGGTTTTCTCTTCGACGTGGAAACGGCAATGAGCTACATGGCCTGGTATCTCGACCAGTCGCTATTGGGAATGCGCGTGTCCGATCTCACGCGCGCCGTCGATTACGCAGTCGAGCGGACGGGCGCAGCGGGCGTCCGTATGTACGGGTTTGGAATGGGAGCAACCTGGGGCCTGTTCGCGGCGGCGCTCGATGATCGAATCAAGACTCTGACAGGCGAACGCGGCCTGGTTTCCTATCACTCCCTCACCCAGACGGATCGCTACCGCCACGGCGCAAACGTTTTCGTCCGTGACCTGTTGCTGCACGGGGACCTCCCCGATGTGGCGGCTCTGTTGTCCGGACGCGAGCTCACGCTGCGCAATCCCGTGGATCCGATGAAACGGGTCGTGTCTCAGGCCGAGGCCGAGCGCACCTACGAATCCGCCTCCGCTGCCTTCCGCCGCGCCAACCGGTCTGAACACTTCCTCATACGGTGTAGCCAGTCCTGAGATAAACTGGACTTGAATCCGAGGGCATTTGCCAATGACTCGCCTGCTAACCATCGCGACGGTTCTGCTTACGCTGCCGGGCATCGCGCACAGTCAGGCCGACGACCGTGCCGTTGCCGAATGGGTGCTGCGCCTCGGCGGCAGCGTCGTCGTTCAGGGAAGCCGTGAGCGGATTTGGGACCTGGACCGCCTTCCCGCAGCCGAATTCCAACTCCACACCGTGAATCTGGTCCCGCTGGCCGTCGAGCCTTCCGAGATGAAACGGCTGAGCGGTCTCCACCACCTGCGCGAACTCTACATTTCCGGCCGAAGCTGGCACTCGCTGCCGACCTCCGTTTCCCGCACGACGCTGCAATATTTTTCCGGCCTCGCTCAACTCGAAAAGTTCGCGCTGAGTCTTCCTGTCCAGACCGACGTGCAGTTGGAGGACAACGCCGTCGACAGCCTCGCCCCCCTCACCAATCTGCTGGAGCTGCGCCTCGCGCAATCCAAGATCAAGGGGCATACCCTGGCCGCCTTCACCCGCCTGCGCGCTCTCGACGTCAAGCACACTCATTTTGACGACGAAGGGATGAAGCATCTGGCGTCCATGCCGGATTTGACCAAGCTCTATCTCCGCGACACCTTGATTACCGACCAGGGACTGCAATACTTAAGCGGTCTCACCAAACTGACCGAACTCGACCTGTATGGGACCAAGGTCACCGATGCCGGCCTCGCTCACCTTCGCAACCTGCACGCCATGCGAATCCTGAACCTGTTGGGCTCGGAGGTGACCGACAGCGGTCTGGACGCACTCGCCGGCATGACCAACATGGAGTCACTGAACCTCTACCGCACCAAGGTCACCAATGCCGGATTGCAAAAGCTGAAAACGATGAAGGGGCTGCGCGAGCTCGACCTCCGCTACACGCGCGTCACCACTAGCGGCATCACCGGACTCCGGGCGGCCTTGCCGAAATGCGAAGTGGCTTTCCTCGACTCGGGGCTCGAAACCGGCAAGTCCGCTCGCCTGGAATCAAGTGATGACAGCGCCATCGAACAATGGGTGGCAAGACTGGGTGGCAAAATCACCCGCGCAGCAGGCGGCATTCATTCCGTCTCGCTCACGGCAACACGCGTCAACGACGCCGATCTGCGCTACCTGCTCGCTCTTCCCAGCCTGCGCATCCTGGATCTGCGGGCCACCGAAGCCGGCGACGCCGGACTGGCCGGCATCCGCGAAGGTTGCCCGCTCTTGGAATTGAATCTCGCCAGCACCACCATTTCCGACGACGGGCTCAAACACGTGGCCCGCTGCACCGGCCTCCAAAAGCTGAGCCTCGCCCACACTCTTGTGGAAGGTCCCGGACTGAAAAGCCTGGCCGCGCTCGCTCAACTGCACGACCTGGACATCTCCGACACGCCGGTGACCAGCGCCGACGTGAAGTTTCTTTCCGGCCTCAAGCAACTCAACCGGCTGACCCTCCAGCACACCGACGTGACAGACTCGGCCTTGCTTCATCTGCAGCCGCTCAATCAACTTGCCTATTTGAATTTGACCGGAGCCGATATCGGCGACAAAGGGCTCTCCTATCTGGCGCCCATGAAAAGCCTGCAGGTGCTCCTCCTCGGATACGCCCGGTTCACCGATGCCGGCCTCGCAAACTTGGCAGGACTCGAGAATCTGACCCGGCTGGACCTGGTCCGCACAAGGGCCGGCGACAAAGGCTTGCTGGCGCTGTCCGGTCTGAAGAAACTCGAGAGCCTGAACCTCGACTACACCGCCGTCACCGACGAAGGGCTCGTCCACCTGGCCCAGTTGCCGGCCCTGTCACAGTTGAATTTGGACAGTGCGAAAGTGACCGACGCAGGAGTCTCTGCGCTGGAGAAACTGTCGCACGTCCGGGTTCTCAATCTCTATCACACGCTCGTGACCGCCAAGGGAATGGAGTCGTTACGCACCGCCTTGCCGCAGTGCCGGATTGTTTGGGAAAGGGAATCGGCGCAATCCACCCGGAGAGGCAGCTGATGAGGCGAGTGGCGGCGCTGTTGCTGTTCATCCCCGCGATGGCTTGCGCGCAGGCAGACTTGGCCAACTGGGTGATCGAACAGGGCGGATCGGTGAAGCCTGCCTCGGGATCACCTATTGAAGAAGTGAAGCTGGACCTGGACTGGATTGGCGATCATGACGCAGCCAGGCTTGCCACGCTCAAGAACCTCACCTCGCTCGATCTCTCTTTCACGCTCCTCTCCGACGCCGGCATGGAAAGCCTGAAACCCCTCGCGAATGTCACCGTGCTGAACCTGTATTCGGTCGAGCACATCACCGACACCGGCATCGCCTATATCCGCGGTTGGAAGCAGCTCCGCCATCTCAACCTGCGCGGGACCGACATCACCGACACCAGCATGGAATACATCGCCGGACTGCCCGCATTGGAGTCTCTCGATGTAAGCTACACCCAGGTCACCAACAACGGTCTTGAGTACCTGCCCGCTCTTTCGCAGCTCGAAACGCTTTCGCTCGGCGGAAACAAGATTTCCAGCGCTGGCCTCCCGGTGCTCAAGGCGCTGCCGAAATTGAAGAGTCTGAACCTGAGCGGGGCGCAGAAGCGAAACTCGGGAACTTGGGCGGTCACACTGACGGACCTCGACATGACGACGCTCGGTGAACTGAACCGGCTGGAAAGTTTGAACATGGCCGGACTCCGGATCACGGATCCGAATCTGACTCGGCTCAAGAATCTCGCCTTGCTGCGCGATCTCGATCTCAGTCGCACGGAAGTTACCGGAGCGGGCCTCAGCGCCCTGTCATCCTTCCCCCATTTGCAAAAACTGAATCTTTGGAATTTGAAGCGCGTCGAGGATTCCGCCATCCCCGCCCTGTTGAAGCTCAACAAACTCGCACTCCTCGATCTCGCCGGCACCGGAGTGACGGACCGCGGACTGGAACTGCTCGGCGCCATTCCTTCTCTCCGCCGCCTATACCTGACCGGGTCACGAGTAACAGATGCTGGTGTGCGGGAGTTCCAGCGCGCCCACCCGGATTGCCTGGTGAGTTACAAATGATCCGCGCTGCGTTGTGGTTCATTGCCTTCGCTGCTACAGCCGCCCCGCTGGAACCGGATCACTTTTCCGCCAAAGTCTATCCCGTCTTCCAAAACGGGAACTGCCGGACATGCCACATCGAAGGCGGTCTCGCCGCCGCCACTCGCCTGCGTCTCCCTCCACCAAACGCGTCCAAGGCCGCGATCGAAGAGTTTGGCCGCGGTCTGGTGCAATTGATCGACAGGCAAACACCGGAAAATTCGCCGCTGTTGAGGAAACCATCCAATATCGAAAAGCACACCGGAGGACGGCTAATCCAGCCCGGCAGCACCGAGGAAAAGCGCCTGTTGGAATGGGCACGTCACCTTGCTGCGCACGCGCCGGAGTCCGCCGCGGCGGCGCCCACCACTTCCCAGCCTCTGGGCGGTGTTCGAAGGCTAACGCACAGCCAGTACAACAACACTGTCCGGGATCTGCTCGGTGACAAGACCGCGCCCGCCGACCGGTTCCCTCCGGAAGATTTCGTGAATGGTTTCAAAAACCAAAGCTCCGCCCAGGACATTTCGCCCCTCCTGGCCGAGGCCTACAACAAGGCCGCCGAGAGGTTGGCGCGAAACGCGTTTCCCGGAGGCAGGGATGAGAACCGCCTGCTCCCCTGCCAGGCAGCGAATCCGGCCGCCGCGGATTGCGCCGGAGCATTTGTGCGCTCTTTCGGGGCGCGGGCATTGCGCCGCACGCTCACCACCGCCGAGCAACAACGCTACACCGCCATGCTCCTCACGGAGGCCCGCCGTTCCGGTGTATTCCTCGACGGGGCTCGCCTGGTCATCGAAGCGATGCTCCAATCTCCCAAGTTCCTGTTCCGCCCCGAACCTGGCGGCAGCGGACCGGCGCGAGGGTACGAAATCGCGAATCGCCTCTCCTACTTCCTCTGGGATACCATGCCCGACCAGGACCTGTTCCGCGCCGCCGCTGCGGACGAGCTTTCCACCAGCGCCGGCGTGGACCGCGCCGCCCGGCGCATGCTGGCTGACCCTCGCGCCCGCGACGCATTTGATGAATTCTTGAGTCAGTGGCTGCGCTTTGACCTGGTGCTGAACTCGGTCAAGGACCGCCGCCTCTTCCCGCAGTTCAATGAAGAGCTGGCCGTGGCGATGACCGAAGAGACACGCCGCCTGATCAGCGACATCGCTTGGAACGACCGCGGCTTCATGGACATCTTCACCACACCATACAGCTTTCTCAATGCGGATCTGGCCTCGCTCTATGGCCTCGCCGCCCCCGCCGGCGAATTCTCAAAAGTTCAGCTCCCGCCCGCCATGAACAGAGCCGGCATCCTCGGCCACGCAATGTTTCTCGCGATGACCAGCAAGCCGGGGGAAACCTCCCCCACCGTGCGCGGCTTTTTCGTGCGCGAACATTTCCTCTGCCAGACCGTGCCTGACCCGCCGCCCGGCACCAACAGTAACCTGCCTCCGATGCTTCCCTCCCGTCCCCTCACCAACCGCCAGCGGCTCCAGGAGCACGTCGCCAACCCCGCTTGCGCCGGCTGCCATACCATGATGGATCCGATCGGTTTCGGGCTGGAGCAGTTCGACGCCATCGGCAAGTTCCGCGGCAAGGATCGCATCACCTTCTTCCCCACCCGCGAGACCCGCGACGACAAACCGGTCACGGTGGAATTGGACCTCGATCCGCGCGGAACAGTCTCCGGTATCTCCGAATCTCCCTTTACCGGACCCAAACAATTGGGCGAACTTCTCTCGCAAAGCCCCCAATGTCAGGAATGCGTGGTGCGCCAATTGTTCCGCTACGCGCACGGCCGTCACGAGTTCCCCGCTGACCAAGCCACTCTGACCCAGGCCTTAAAAGTGTTTCAGCTCTCGCAATACAGGCTGAAAGAGCTTATGATATTCCTAGCTGGGAAACTGGCAACACGCGAACGGGACTGAAACGATGTCTGGAATAAAAGCTTTTTCGCGGCGGCGCTTTCTTCGGGGAGTAGGCTCGGCCGGCGCGCTGATCCGCGTTGGCTTGCCCCCGCTCCAGATGATGTTCAACTCGCACGGTACCGCCTACGCCGCTGGCGCCGCCGTCCCGCCCCGGTTCGTGCTCTGGTTCAACGGCAATGGAATCCCGGAGCGCTACTGGATCCCGTCCGAGACCGGCTCCGGCTATCAACTCACTCCCTGCCTTTCACCCCTTGCCCCGTTTCGCCAGGACATTCACGTCCTCTCCGGCCTCGACAATCCCGCTGCACGTATGCCCGGCCCAGGCAATGATCATCACCGCTCCATGAGTGGCCTGGTCTCCGGAACTTCATTTACCGGTCGCGGAGCCGGTGGCCCTTCCATTGACCAACTCATCGCCTCCAAAATCGGTGGCTCCTCCCGCTTCCGGTCCCTCCAGATCGGCGTCTGCCAGGAATCGCACGGCGAAAGCATCCACCGCAACATGAGCTGGGCCGGATACGAGCGCGCCCTGCCCCCGGAGCTGATCCCGCACAACCTCTTTGATCGCATCTTTCAATCCAAGCAGCCCGATTGGCGTCAGCGTAAGCAGAGTGTGCTCGATGCCGTCCGCGATGACTTCGCAGACCTCAAGCGCTCCCTGGGGAAAGACGACCTCCAACGCCTCGACGACCACTTCGCTTCCGTTCGCGACCTGGAAAAAGCCATCCTCGCGCTGCCGCCCGAATACGCCAAAGCCTCCGAGCCCGAACTCGGCGGCGACGTCAAGGATTACCCGCGCATCGCCAAACTGCAATCCGATCTCCTCGTGCACGCGCTGGCCTCGGGCCAGACCCAGGTGGCCACCTACATGCTCACCAAGTGCCAGAGCCTGGTGCGCTTGCCTTGGCTCGGCTACACCACGCTCCGCCATCACGACTACACCCACACCAGCGCGGACTCCCCGCGCGGCCAGCGAATCCTGCGCGATATCTGCCGCTGGCATGCCGAAGAGTTCGCCTACTTCATCGCGAAACTCAAATCCATTCCGGAAGGCGACGGAACCCTGCTCGATCATTGCTGCCTTGCCTACATCCATGAGCACGCCGAGGCCAACGCGCACAAGAACAATGGGCTGGTGGCAATCCTGGCCGGACACAAGCGCCTCATCAAAGGCGCTCACTCCAAGACAACCGGCACTATGGGCGAGTTGTACCTGACGCTGGCCTCCGGCGTACTCGGTGCGGACCTCGACAAGTTCCCGACCGCAAATCGAACACTGGAAGGCCTGGTTTCCTCGGCCCCAGTTTGACCGGAGCCGCCATGCGATCCATTCTCACCGTCCTCACTCTCCTCGCCATCGTGCTCGCGCTCGCCCTCCGCGTCCCCCGCACAGAAGCCGCTGACGCAGACCGCACCACGTGGGGAGCCACCGATCCCACCTGGTCGCCGGACTCCTCGCGCATTGCCTTCTCCCTCTACGGCAGCATCTGGGAGGTCAACGCGAAAGGCGGCGAAGCCCGCCAGCTCACAACCTCCGACGGCTATCACGCGCATCCCGCCTGGTCCCCCGACGGCAAATACATCGCATACGTCTCCGGCGATCCACCCGCCGGGCGCCTCCCCTATATCACGGGACGGCTCGCCGTTCTCGAACTTTCAAACAACACCACGCGCACCATCCAAACCAGTTTCCCCGTCGCCGGTTCCCCCACTTGGGCCGCGTCCAGCTCCTCCGTCATCGCCGGTCTCCTCATGCCCGGCCAAGGCTCCCTGCTGCACGAAATCCCCATCAATGGCACAACGCCCCGCCAGATCCAGTTCCCCATGCAGCGCGGCCCCGCCGGACCTTGGGCTCCCTCCTCCCGCGCCGGGAACACCATCTTCTTGGCCAACACGCGCTATAGCCCCATTCAGATCTGGTCCCTGCCCGCCGCCGCCCAACCCATCATGGTGCAGATGCCCCTCACCCGCTACACGCCCGGCGACATTTTCCAGATCACTGGTCTCTCCGCCATGCCCGACGCCTCCGCCGTCATCTATTCAGGGGCGCACGTCAACGGCAAGGGGGATCATGAACTCTACATCGTCCCTGCAAAGGGAGGCCAACCCCGCGCCATCACCAACACTACGCGCGACGAATTCTCCCCCGCCGTCTCGCCCGACGGCCGCAACATTGCCCACGTCTCCAACCACCTCGGCAACATCGACATCTTTACAATGCCCGTCGCCGGAGGCGAGAAGCATCACGTCGCCCTGACCACTCTCAAGTTCCGCAACCCCTCCGGCCATCTCCGCATCCGCATCAACGACGAGACCGGCCAGCCAACCCGGGCCCGCCTCTACGTCATCGCCTCGGACGGCAAGGCCTACACTCCCAAAGGCGTCCCGGCTTTTTATCAAATGCTCGACCCCGGCAAGCCGCGCGAAGGTTTTTTCATTGCCTCCGGCGACGACACACTCCCGGCGCCCTCCGGCAAACTCACCCTCGTCGCCGTCAAAGGCTTCGAATACAAAATCGCCGAGCGCGCCATCGACATCTCCTCCGGCCAGACCGCCGAAATCACCATTCAGATGGAACGCTGGACCAACTGGCTGCAGCGCGGCTGGTACACTGGCGAGAATCATTTTCACGCCAACTACAACGGCGTCTACTATCAGCGGCCGCCGGACTCGCTCGCCTGGCTCCAGGCCGAGGACCTCAACGCCGCCAATATGATCGTCGCCAACTCCGAAGGCGCATTTATCCACGTCAAGGAACTCTTCACCGCTGGCCTGAGCCCGCTTTCCACGTCCCGTTATTGTCGCTACTGGGGCCAGGAGTACCGCAATTCAGACCCGCTCGGCCATATGGCGTTTCTCAACATCACCAAGCAGGTTCCACCCTCCTACACCAGCGTCATCGGCAGCAACTCCTCCTACGATTTTCCGCTCAACACAATGGCCGCCATCGAGGCCCGCAAGCAGGGCGGCCTGGTCAGTTACGTTCACCCGATGGGCGTCTCCTCCGATGTTTATGACACAAACCTCGGCGCCAAGGAAGCTCCGCTCACCGCCGCGCTCGGGGGCATGGATTCCATCGATGTCCTTCCCCGCGGTGGCCTCGCCTATGAGCTCTGGTACCGCTTCCTCAATGCCGGATTTCACATTACCCCCGGTGCCGGTACCGACGTCTTCACCAATTGGCGCGGCGTGAACAACATCCCCGGCTCCTCGCGGCAGTACGTCGACGTCGGTTCCCAAATGACCTGGCAGCGCTGGATTGATCGCTATCGCGAAGGCCGCAACTTCGTCTCCAACGGCCCTCTGCTGACCTTCAATGTCAACGGAAACCCCCCGGGTGCAATCCTGAAACCAGCGCCAGGCTCAACCTACACCGCGCGCATTTCGGCCGAAGTCACCGCCCGCATGCCCATCGACAAACTGGAACTGATCCACAACGGCGAAGTCATCGCCACCTCCGCCGGCGGCCCTCTCACCAAAGAGGTCGCCATCACAGCCAGTTCCTGGTTCGCCGCCCGCGCTTCCGGACCTCCATCGCGCGCCGTCATCGGCCAGCCCCAAGCCCACTCCGCCGCCGTCTACGTCGAGTTCGGCGGTAAACCCACCATCGTCCGCCAGGACGTCGAACTCATGATCGCCATGCTCGACCGCCTTTGGGCCTACCTCGAGGAGCGCAACAATTTCGGTCCGTCGGGCAATCGGGCCCAGGCCAAGACGCTGTTTGATCAGGGCTTGGCGCACTATCGCGCCAAACTGAATTAGGCTGGTTTGTCCGGCGGAGCGAGGCTACAGTTTAGATGCCGCGGCCGCCAGTTTCTCCAGCCGCTCTTGGATCTCTCTCTCCGGTATCCATCGCCCGCGGACCATCACGCCGGCGCGCCGCTCGAGGTTTGACAGGCTGGCCAGCGGGTTGGCCTCCAGCAGGATCAAATCGGCGCGCTTGCCGGTTTCAACCGTACCCGTTTCGGCCAGAGTCCCGAAGTATTCCGCCACGCTTCGCGTGCCGCTTTGCAGCACCTCAAACGAAGTGAATCCAAGCGCCCCCATGGCCTGGATCTCACGATGAATCGAGAATCCCGGCACACTGAACACTTGCGGAGAATCGGTACCAAGGGCGATCCTGGCGCCCGCTTCATGGAGCCCCTTCAGCATTTTCTTGCGTAGTTCGATCACCCGGGCCCCCGTTCTGCCGCCGACTCCGAAGCCCATGAAGATCTGATCCGGTTCCACCATCTTGTTCTTGCGCTGTACCCACTGCTCCACTGTGCTGCGGGGCATGTAGCGTACTTCCTGCAACGATTTCCTAAGTTCATCGCCCGTGGCATCACTCAGGAAAACCTCCCACAGCGCCATCGTCGGTATGTTCCAGACGCCTGCCTTCCGCGTCAATTGCGCCAGCTCCTTGATCTTGCTTTCATCCACATGAAAAGGCAGATCCCGCGCCCTCGTTTGCGCATCAGCGCCGCGGACGGGAGAATCGTTGGCCTCCAATGCTTCCAGGTAGTTGTCCAGGTGATCGATACTTCGCTGCCGCGAGGCGATCGCCTGACGAACGCCAACATCATTCGGAACATGGCCGGCGAAATCGATTTTCACTTCCCTGGCTGTTGTGGAAATCGCTTCGTAGGCAGCCGGAGTCAAGCCTTCCTGGATCTTCAGTAAATCGTAACCGGCTCTTTTTTGATCGCGGACCATCTGCCGGCCTTCCTCCGCCGTCTTCACGGAAGTTCCGCTAAAGCCAGGCCCCGCCACATACAGCCGCGGCCCCAGCAGGCGGCCCGCGGAAATAGCCTCACGATTCTCCAGCGCCGAAGGATACCCTAACATCCCCCTTACCGTGGTGATTCCATTCGCCACATAAAGGAACAGAATATGTTCCACAAGCTCCCGCGAAGAGTCCGGTGGCGGCAAGTGGCCGTGCATCTCCGCCAATCCGGGCATCATGTACTTGCCCGAGCCTTCTATCCTCACCGCTCCGTCAGGCGCTGGAATCTTCCCTGCCGGTCCGATCCCGGCGATTCGTCCATCTCTCACTACTACGGTTTGGCGCTCAAGGACGCGGTTGCGGTCCATCGGAATGACGTTCACGTTCTCGAAAACCACCACTTGGCCTATAGCCCCCGGCGTCAGAAGAAGGGCTGCCAGCAGCGTCCCGAGAATGGATGGTGCGGTACGGGTTGGCTTCATGTCAATAACTGTAATACAGAAGCGCAAAGGGCGCCGTCCGCGCCCCCAAACGGGCATGAAACACGCGATCTACCGCTGCGGACGGCAGCTCCGTTTTGCGCGTGTTACTCAAAAGCGCAAAGGGCGCCGTCCGCGCCCGCAAACTGGCATGAAACACGCGATCTACCGCTGCGGACGGCAGCTCCGTTTTGCGCGTGTTACTCGGAAGAAAGCTGCCGCTTTGAACCGGCAACCGGATAAAATTGGACGATGCACAACAAAGTCCGTTGGGGAGTTCTCGGAGTCTCCAAGTTCGCCATGAACAAGTCCGCCCCGGCCCTGTGCCGGTGCACGCTGGGCGAAGTTCGAGCAGTCGCTTCCCGCGATGCGGCCCGCGCCCGCGCCGCGGCTGATCAGCTCGGCGCGCCCATCTCCTACGGTTCCTACGAGGAACTGCTCGCCGACCCGGACATCGACGTCATCTACAACCCTCTCCCCAATCACATGCACGTGCCCTGGTCCATCCGCGCCGCCGAAGCGGGAAAGCATGTGCTGTGCGAAAAACCGATCGGCCTCTCCGCCGCCGAGGTCCGTCAGTTGATCGAAGTACGCAATCGCAAAAATGTTCGCGTCGCCGAAGCCTTCATGGTCCGCGTCCACCCGCAATGGATCCGCGCCAAGGAAATCGTCGACTCCGGCGAGCTCGGTGAACTCCGCGCCGTCACCGGACATTTCAGCTACTTCAACCGCGACCCCAAAAATATTCGCAACCAGCGCGACATTGGCGGTGGCGCTTTGATGGATATCGGCTGCTATCCCGTCTACGTGGCCCGATACCTGTTTGCCGCAGAGCCGCTGCGAGTCACCGGGCTGCTCGACCGCGACCCCGAAACAAAGGTCGACCGCCTCACCTCCGCGCTGCTCGAATTCCCCTCCGGCCAGTGCACCTTCACCTGCGCCACGCAATTAGTTCCGCACCAGCGCGTCCAGATCCTCGGGACCAAAGGACGAGTAGAGCTCGAAATTCCGTTCAACGCTCCCCCCGACAGGCCTACACGATTGTCCGTGGACATTGGCGGCGCCCTCGATGGATCCCAGATCCGCATCGAATCCTTCGACACAGTGGATCAGTATGTACTCCAGGGAGACGCCTTCTCCCGCGCCGTGCGCGGTGAAACCGCCCTCGCCGTGCCCCTCGAAAACTCGCTGGGAAACATGCAGACCATCGAGGCCCTGTTCCGCTCCGCTGAGTCCGGCCGCTGGGAGAGTCCCGCTGGTTTTTGAGTTTCATCGCGGCGGCGCGCCAACCATCTTCGGCTGCGCTTGAAACAGCGTATCCGGATCAGCCTTCGCCTCCAGCACCAGTTCCAGAAACGCAATGTGCATCTCCTCCGTTGTCTGGTCGCCCCAGCGAACCGTTGCCTCCGGATTCGGGTTGTGCCGGTTGTTCACAGAGTTGTTGAATCCCGCCACTGACTCCAGCCGCGTACCGGCCGGCAAAGGAATCGGATCCCGGTACACGTACGTGGTTTGCCAGTTGAAGTCGTATTTCGGAACGCGAATCAACTCCATCAGTTTGCCCCCGGGAAGCGTGGCCGTCACCTCCATGCTCGCCCCGCGCACGTGCATGTGAGGCTGCACGGACAACAACTCCGCTGGACGGGCCAGCGTCATCGCGGCAGTCGAGACGTACTTGGCCTCGTGCGGCGGAATCTGCAGATCCAGATCGCGCAGCGTGTCGATCGCGATCACCCGCCGTTCCGGCGTCTGTCGCGCAAAGTAAAGCGCAACCTCGGAGTGATCCACCGCGGGCTTGCCGTTGGGATTGAAATGCATTTCCAAAACAAGATCGGAACCTGCCGGAATCAGCTTTGCCCCGTTCTCCAGCCAGGGCATCGGCTCATACCCTGGCTCATAGCCGAGCAACAGTTGCCGCCGCTCAAAGACGCGTTCGCCATCCCGCCGTTTGCCGCGCTCCGCCACCGTCGGCACAAACAACTCCCCCACCGGGAAGCCCGCCAGGTAGCTCGAGTTCGGCGGACGTATGAACGCGTTCATATGATGGACCGTCGCCCGCTGGTCAATCTTGAATTCGGCCGCGCGAATCCAGGTGTCCTTCTCAAAACGCAACGGCACAATCAGAAACGTGTAGGGAAGTTGACCGGACGAGCTCACCTGGTAGCCAGGGACTTGCACGACGCGGTCCGGCTGCCCCAGCTTCCAATCTGACCTCTGCACCACGGTCGCCGGTGTGGCGGCCTCTCCCGCGGGACCCGGCGCGCCTGCATCCGCCCAGCCAACCAACGCCGCCGATTCAGCCGCCGAAAGCGACCGGTCATTCCGAAACCGGTGCGAGCCCGCAACCGCGTGCCACGGAGGCATCGTACGGCTGGCCACTGCCGTCCGAATCGCCTTCGCCCACGGACGCACCTCCTGATAAGTGGTGAACGCCATTGGCGCGATCTCGCCCTTCTGGTGGCACCCCACGCAACGCGCCTGCAGAATCGGTTGGACCTCATTCCACCCGGCCGCTTTGGCCGCGCTTCCGCCGCGCACGATCCTGCCATCCAGGATCACCGTGACAGGTTGGAGATTGCGAATTTCATCCTCCGCAACCGTAAGGATGTCTCGATCCAGCACCACAAGATCCGCCAGCTTGCCCTTCTCAATCGACCCCCGCTCAGTTTCGGCATGCTGCATGTAGGCGCCCCACAAGGTGTACATCCGAATCGCGTCCGCCCGCGAAATCCGCTCCTCCGCGTGCAGCACCGCTCCGTTGGTCATCTTGCGCGTGACCGCCGTCCAAATCCCCAAAAACGGATTGTACGGGTTGGTGGCCGAGTTGCGATCATGCCCGATCATGTGGTCGCTCCCGCCTGCCAGCACAACGCCCTTGGAGCGATAGGTCCGCAGCGGAAAGAAATAGCGCATCCCGCCGTTTGGAAAAACCTTCGACAACGCCGGTCCGTCCTTGTACAGCCACGCCGGCTGCACATCGGCCGGAAGCCCCAGCTTCGCCAGCCGGTCAATGGCTTCCGGCGACTGAAAACTGGCATGCATCAGGTGCGACCGGGTCGGCGCAATCGGCCGCGTCTTGTTCAGCGCTTCAAAGCAGTCCAGCAGCGCGTCGATCGCCCCGCCGCCTTGTGCATGCGCCGTCAGTGGCCAGCCGAGCCCGCGCGCCGTCTCCATAATCGCGAATAGCTTGGCGGGCGAAAGAAAAATCTGCCCCCGAAAATCCGGGTTGGTCATCCCGTACAACTGCTTGCCGAACTCGCCGTACGGGATTCGCTGGTAGGCCGTTCCAATCGTCATGCCGCCATCCAGCGTCACCTTAAACGCCCCGAACTTGAGCCACGCCGGATCTACGCCCTTCCCCGCACGGTACGGAGCAGACTTCAACCGCGCCACCACATCGTCCACCGGACCCGATGCATCCAGCCGCCAGGTGAGCACCGCCCTCAGCGGCAATTTCCCCTGCGCCAGCAGCGTATCATAGAGCTCGATATCTTCCGCGGTCACGGCGCGGTCACTGATCGTGGTAAGTCCCGCGTCCACATACCGGCCCAGCATCTGCTCGAGCGCCAGCAGCTTCTCCGCGTGCGTGAAGTTCTCGGCCCGGTTGAGTCCCTTCAGCAGCCTGCCCGCGTTGCGCAAAATCCCGTTCGGTTCACCCTTCGCATCCCGCACGATCTCCCCGCCCGCCGGATTGGGAGTGTCCCGCGTGATCCCGCTCTCGCGCAGCCCGCGCGAGTTCACAATCCAGACATAGCTCGCGTCGAACATCACCGGATGCGTATCCACCACGTCCAGCACCTCGCGCGTCGGCATGCGCATCTCCTTCAGCCGCGTCGGAAACGTGCGTGGGACGACAATCCATTGCCCGGCGGGCGTCGTGGAAGCCTTATCCCGGAGGAACGCCTGCACCGCGGCAAATGAGTCGAGCGGCGGAAGTTTGCCCCGCAGCTCGCTCAAGCCCGCCCCGAGTGGATGTACGTGACTGTCGATCAATCCCGGCAGCACCGTGCGCCCGCTTAGATCTATCAGTTTCACCCCAGCCGTGCGGTGCGCTGCGAGCACGTCGCGGCTCGACCCCACCGCCGTGATGCGATTACCCGTAATCGCAACCGCCTCGGCCGTCGAAAACCCGGCGTCGACAGTCACGACTTTTCCGTTGTGCAGAATTAGATCGGCGGACCAAACCGTCTGGGCAGCAAGTAACAGCAGTACCAGCGTAAAGGGCGCACTACTAGGTTTTATCATTCAGCAATCATCATACCGTCGATAACGCTGTTTCCGAGAGAGCTCAGTGAACTTCAATCGTGTACGGGGCCACCCGCAGGATCCCCTGCATGGGCAGCAGAGGAATTTGCGCGGGGTCAAGCCCAACCTGCCGGGCAAGCTCGCCCAGTTTCACGCGCACCGCGGACCGCCGTGCAGACTCCGCCAGCGCCTCCAGGCTCGGTTCGTCTGAATCGTTGAACAGCAGTTCAAACAGGCTCTTCTTGGCCGGGTAGCGCACCAGCCGGATCTTCTCATCCGCCTTGATGCCGGCCTTCTTGCGGATCATCTCAATGGCGCGGTCCAACCCGCCCAACTCATCCACAAGCCCGTTGCCCTTCGCCTGCGCCCCGAGCCACACCCGCCCCTGCGCCAGCGGCTCCACTTCCTCCACCTTGCGTCGCCGCCCTTCGGCCACCCGCTCCAGAAAACTCCGGTATACAAAGTCGATTCCCTCGCGCAGTTTCTTCCGCCCCGCAACGGAGAGCGGCCGTGATGCTGTGTCTATGTCCGCGTTGCGCCCTCGCGTCAGAATCTCTATGTTGAACCCCAGCTTTTCATACAACCCGGCAAGATTCACCTTCCCGTAGATCACGCCGATCGAGCCGGTGAACGTATTGGGATAGGCAACAATCGGATCGCCGCTCATCGAAATAAAATAGCCGCCCGATGCCGCCAGATCAGACATCGAAATCACCAGCGGCTTCTTCTTCGACAACCGCCGCACCTCGTGCAGAATGTCGTCGGAGGCAATGGCGTCCCCGCCCGGTGAGTTGATCCGCAGGATGACCCCTCGTATGGTCGCGTCATCGGCCACCTTGCGAAGCATCTGTATGAACGGTCCGGATTGGATGCCCTCTTCGTCGCCAAAACCGTCGCCCCCGCCGCCGCGCGTGATCGCACCCTCTCCTATCACAATCGCGATGCGTTCCTTACCGTCCAAGCCCAGGCTCAGCGCCGGAATCTTCAGGTAGTCGCGATGCGAAAGCGTGGCCAGTTCCTTTACCTTGAGCCGTGATTTTAAATCGTTCATCATTTCGTCCGGGTAGACAAGCCCGTCCACAAGACCCTTGGTCTTGGCTTGCTCTGCCAGAAACGGGCCCTCGTCGATCAGCGCCCGAACCTGTTCCGGTGTCTTCTTGCGCGACTGCGCCACTGTCTCCACAAGATGCCCGTAAATCTGATCCAGTATCGAGTTCAGTACTTCCCTGGACTCCGGCGTCAGCGACGTGCGCACGAATGAGTCAGCCGCATTCTTATATTTGCCGGCGTACTCCACCTCCATTTGCACTCCGATCTTGTCCAGCGTGCGGCGATAGAAAGTGGCCTCCGCCCGCAGCCCCTTCAGATCCAGCAGATCCTCCCGCGTCAGGAAAATCTTGTCGGCCGCGGTCGCCAGATAGTATTCGCGAGCCCCCGGGTTGTGCAGAAATGCGTACAGCGGCTTGCCGGATCGCTTGAACTGCAGCAGGCTGGACCGGATCTGATCCAGCTTGGCCCACCCCGCACTCACCGAGCGCGGCTGGAACACCACCGCTTTCACCCTCGCATCC
>Ga0080064_1004308_pt1 | contig 18525 bp, 15 predicted proteins | sample Subgrocontami54m_FD_69260 | JGI IMG/M metagenome (GOLD analysis project Ga0080064, IMG submission 69260) | Subsurface groundwater microbial communities from S. Glens Falls, New York, USA - GMW46 contaminated, 5.4 m (SPADES assembly) (version 2) ...
AGAGACGCAACCGAGACGCGCGCGAAGCCGCGACGCGCAAGCGCGTCGCCGAACTCCTCGAACTCGGCTACGACTCGCTCAAGTTACCCCTGTGCGACTGGACGGAAACTACGTTGTAGTGCTAATGGAGCCGGCGAGTGTTACCAGCGACGGATGTGAAGTACCAGGAGGTAATGTCGGAGGTGCCTATCGCTCGTGCGTCTCAGCCTGAAGCCGGTTCCACGCTGGGATGAGTTCGTAGACGCGCGCTGTCGGGTGCATACGCTGGCCGTGGATGCGGATCGGTAGGTTGCCAGCTTTGGCGAGCCGGTACAGTTCCTTCTTCCTCGCCTGGGAGAACTCGAGACCGAGGGCCATGCAGATGTCACGCCATCCCTTCGCCAGCGTATCATCTACCTTCAGAGGGGAAGAGGAGAGAAGTGATTGTGGAGCTGTGGCCCCCGTGGCGGGCGGAAGACCCGCGGTCGGCGGTACTGTTTGGCGCCCTGCTCGTCGAGGGTAGACACCCGGCGCGTTCGTCTCACTTCCTCGAATCGCATCGAAGCCGGCGGCCAAGCTGATCAGCGTGAGCCTCTCAACCCCCGGATCTGTCGGCCTCTTCTCTACCGCAGAAATGCCCGCGTCCAACATGTTGTGCATCATCTTCCGCGTCATCGCGCGCCGGAGCTCCGGCGGAACGCGCGGCTGGGGCGAATCCCGGTCTGGCGTCTTGGGCATCTTCCCATGCCTCCGGTCGCTTGCGGCCTCGTTGTCGGAACTCGACGCGTATCCCTCACCCGCTATCTCGGCTCGGGCACCCTGCGCTCGCGATCCTTCTCATACCTGAGCAAGTCAGCGAGGAGATCAGCTTCTGACCTGAGCTCGTTCGCCGTCTTGCGCCTTTGGTCCGCGACCCTTCGGCTCTCCTTGGCATTCTCGCGCTCGCCGATCGCCATCTTGCGCATATCGACAGCGTCGCGCGCATTCGAGGTCTCGGCCCTGGCCGCATCCTCCTCGGCCCTCCTCGCCTTTGCCTCGGCCACCGTCGCATCCTCCTCGGCCTGCTTCGCCTCGACGTCGGCCGCCGCCGCGTCCGTTTCGGCCTTCTCCACCTCGGGCTCACCCGGGCGCATTTTGCGGAGGGCCTCCCTGGCGGAGTCGACTTCCGTTGAGTGCTCACCGGGTGCGGGTCCATCTCCCGGTCCCTTCGTGGGCTGGCGCCATGGGGGTCTCGGCGACGGCGCTGAGGGGCTGGACTGGCATGCACGAATCGCGACGACCGCGATGATGACCAGCCCCCCCGCGGTAATCGTGTACCATTTCGGGCCATTCTGCCCAGGGCCCGTCGGCGGCATCCAATGGTCGTTCGGGTTAACTGGTGTTTCCACGACTCCACCCCTCTCAGTAGCACGGGCATCCAACGCACGACTTCGCGGCCGTATCTTCGTCGCTTGCAGTAGAACCCGAGGGAGTCACTCCCGGGGATGCTCCCGTGTGATGCCAGGTTGCGGGCATCGGGCGTGCGTCGCTTCCCCGATCGCGAGTGACAAATCCGCCAGCCCCATGCGGGGCGAGGTCGCTACGCCGTCCGAGCCCGTATTGTTGAGGTCCGCGCGCTACTCGATACGGAATCCTCCGAGTGCGATTGGGTGAGGCTCGCTGCGCCTCGCAGCGTTCGGGTGAACCCTACTACGACGGGTCCGGGGTGTCAACGCCGGCTTGCCCCGTCGAGGCAGGCCCGCTGCGCGCGCGGTCGGAGGGATGGTCGAGGTCGGCGCCGCAGATCGGACACGCCTTCCACTGGTGGCCGCACGAGGGGCAGCGCGGGACGCCAGGCTTCCCTTTCTTCCCCTGGTAGGCCGGCTTGCCATCGGCAACGCGGGCCTCCCGCCGGCATCGGGCGCACGCGCCGCGAAACATGGGATTGCCACTCGGGGAGTAGCCCTTGAGCTGGCAGCGCCTCACTCGGCAGAACGAACACAAGGGCGGGATCCTCTCCATTCGATCATCCTCCTGAAGTCAGGGTAGGCCCCAGGGTGCCCCCGGCCAGCCCTCGGTCAAGCCCCGGCCTGGTGGGGGTCTGGTCCGCCCCTGCCCCCTCCGCCGTCCCGCCCAAAGTCGGGCCTGCCGTGAACCGAGCTGGGGGCGCGCCGTACGCAAGGCGGGCCGAAGAGCGGGGCGCGCCTGGGCGGCGCCCGGGCCACCCTGCGGCGTGACGGAGGCATGGGGGGGGCATGGGGGGGGCATGAGGGGGGCGTGGCCCCCCCTTGCCCCCGGGCTACCGGGGGCGCCCCTGCCTCGACACCCTGCAAGTGACTCTCCAGGGCTGCTACGCGGAGCGCTCCAGGATGAGCCTCACGGTCTCCGCGGCCCACCTCCCGCCACGCTTTGTCCGCCTCCCCTCGCTCGTGAGCCTCTCCGCGATGCCGCGGAGGGGAAGACCCGCCGCGCGCAGCTCGTGGATCCGCTGGAGGGTCTCCACCTCCTCAGGAACCTCCTGCACCAGCTTCCGCCCCTCCGCGTCCGTCTCCTCTGCCCGCTGCCAGCCGAGCCCCTCGCCTCCAAGCCGCACGCCCGCCCCGCGAAGGTGGGCCAGCGCCGCCGCGGTCCTTTCCCCAATGAGGTTTCGCTCCAGCTCCGCGAACCCCGCCGCCATCGTCAGGAACATCCGCCCCATCGCGGAGGCCGTGTCCAGCGAGTTCCCGCCCATGTCGAGGACGTGCAGGGCGACCCCCGCCCTGTCCCAGGCCGCCGTGACGTTCAGCGCGTCGCCCGCGTCACGGAAAGCCCGATCGAGCTTGCAGACGACGATCGCGCCCACGTCCCCCGCAGCCAGGCGCGCGAGAACCTGCGAACTCGCGGGGCGGGAGGCGAACGGGGTCCCGCCGCTCACGCCTTCCTCGCGGACGACCTCGACCAGATCCAGCCCGCGCAGGGTGGCGTACGCCTGAATGCGTGCGACCTGGGCGTCGAGGCTCACGCCTTCGTTGACCTGTTCCAGAGTGGACACGCGGGCATAGCCGATGGCCTTCATCGAGGTCGTTGCCTGCTTCATCGTCTTCTTCATGGTCCTGTCTCCCCGTGTGAGTACGGGAGACACTACCTGCAAGCCGCATGCTAAGCGCGCAAGTGTCTGCTATCGTGTGAGACTCTGTCAATGGAACGTCCGTCTCCTTGACACGGAATGACTTCGGAGAGGCGACGTGAGCGGCGGGAGCCTCCCACGCGGCGCCTCGCAGACGCAGGACTGCGCAGGACGCTACCAGGGCGTAACGAGCAGCACCGGCCGGTAGCATCCGCGTCCATCTGAAGCCTGAGACTGCCTTCATTGCATCCGTCTGCGCGGCGCGTGTGGAGTCCCAGCCCCCGCTTGCCGATAGGAGCACCATGGAACGTCGCATGAACCATCGACTCCTGGTCTTCGTTCCCGAAGGGGATCGCACGTCCAAGACGATCCCCGTCGACCTGCAGGACAAGTGGACGATCCGCGTCGTCATGCGGTGCGCAACGCTGTTCGAGGGCGCGACGGCCTACGGTCGGGGAGTCGGCGCATGGCACGATCCCAACCGATCGCTTCACTGGGACCGCGTGACAGTCGTCGAGTCCTGGGTCGACCCCGAGACTCCCCGTCTCCGAGCTCGATTTCGGCAGTTCCTTCGGGTGCTTGAGAAGATGCGGGTGGAGTTGCGCCAGCAGGCCATCGGGTGTATGCTCGATGGACGATGGATGGGTCCGACGGACTTGGAGTGAAGGACATGAAGCCCACCGTTCACGAGTTGTTCGAGCGAGCCGCGAACGACGTCGGGCTCAGAATCCACCGTTCGGGCGCCCTGATGATCCTCATGCCGAAGAAGGCCCGCCCGTCCCGGTCCACGAGGGCCGACAAGAACGGCAAGAAACGGTAGCTCGTCACCCCCCACCCCCTGCCCCGTCCGCACCAGGCCGGGTGTGGCGGGCAGCCATCGCGAGACGAAGGAGGGCCTCCCGCACATCTTCGGAAAGCGCCGGCCACAGTGCCAGGAGGGCCGAGAGGGTGCCGTCGATTCCTGCTTCCGGTACGCACGGCGGTACGCACGCGGCGGGCGCGGGATCTGCATCCTCGCGCAATTGACGGCCGCTCGGCGGGTTGCTGCTCGCTGGATCCGCTGGCCCGGGTGGGTTCGTAAACCGCAGGATGTGGGTGCAAATCCCGCCCTGGGCTCCAGCCTTCGGAGTGTCCAGCCCTACGCCAACTGCGGGATGCCCGCAAGCACCTCGCGGAGGGGGGCCTCGAAGGCGGCGACGTGCTCGGCCGACAGGCGCAGCTCCTCGTCGCTTTTTGGCGGCAACTTGTCGCGCTCGCGGTAGTGCCTGAGGTACGAGCTCCCTGCCAGCAGCTTCGCACCGTCGATCAGCCCGAATGTCCCCAGGATCGTCGTCGTCGCCTTCAGGATCGACATCGTGCTGAAGTCGACGTACGTCGCCAGGTGGTCCGTCAGGTCGTCGTAGTGCGGGATGATCTGCGCCCCCGGCATCACGAACTCCGCCGCGACCTCCGCTCCTGCCCGCACCGTGAACTCCCGGTCCTGCTTCATGAACGCCTTGAGCACCGTCTTGTACCAGTCGAAGTGCCGGTACTCGTCCACGATGATGCGCTTCAGGAGCGCCTTCAGCGACGGGTCCTGCGCCTTGTCCAACCAGAGCTTGTAGTACGTCCCCGTGAGCAGCTCCTGGAGGTAGACGTAGGCGACCACGTGCGCCGGCTCGTCCCAGAGGGGCTTGAACGGCCTCAGCCGGGCGTTCGCCAGCTCCGGGTAGATCCGCTCCTCAGGGAGCCCGCACGCGATCATCCAGTCCCGCAGCGCGTGCGCGTGGTTGCACTCCTCCAGGTCCCAGATCTCGAGGAACTTGTGCATCACGGGGCTCCGGCCGAACAGCTCCTCGAGCCCGACCGTGTAGATCTGGCAGAAGTTCTCGACGTGACACGTCACACGCGCCGAGAACAGGTCGCCGAGGGCGACCTTCTTGCGGTCGATCGACGTGAACAGCTCCGGCGAGCTCGTCCAGCGCACGCGGTGGTGGACCTGTTCGAAGGCGTCGAGCTTGGGTCGGAGCGATTCGATGGTGGGGAAGAAGTCAGGCACGGGAATACCTCGAAGCAATCGGCACGCGTCCCGCCGCCCCGTTGGGACACTTGCCTTGGCGGATAGTCTACCCGAATCGCGCCGACGGAGATAGTCCGATTCCTCGGAAACGGGCTATCGAGCCGGGGCGTAGACCCTCACCCCGTCGGCCGCCGATACCAGGAGATGCCCGCCGGAAAGCTCCACGCGCGGGCGCGGATCGCCGAACGGCACGTCCTCCCGCAAGAGAACCGCGCCGTCGCGCTTCGAGACGCACAGGATGCGCACCTCGCGACGGGCCTCGGTCACGAATTCAAGCCCAAGGGCAAATGCCTCGGCGTCCTCGGCGACCGCCGCCTCGCGTGCGACTGTCGCGAGCGCCACCTTCGCCGCCAGGGGGACCCGCCAGCGGAGGCCCCCGTCGGCGAGGTCCCATCCCGCCAGCGTCACCTCGCGCGACCCGCCGGGGGACTGGCACGCCACCACGAGCAGCTCCTCCGCTCCGGGGATCGGCAGCCTCTCCGCTGTCGCCCCGAGGGGCAGCCATATTTCGCCCTCCCTGAGGTGGCACGCCGTCTCGCGGCCGGCCTTCGAGTCCAGGATGCGCAAGCTCCCGTCCTCCGTGCCCACCAACACCGACTGACCGCCCGGCGAGGCCGTCAGCAGTCGCACCGCGCCCGCGCCGACGGGAAGCTCCGTCCGCCACCGCGGCAGACCATCCGCCCTGCTCACGCCCGCCACGGTCGGACGGAGCGACGGCGCCCCAACCTGCGAGTTGTTCGCCTCCTCGGCGTAGGCGAGCAGGCCGTCCGAGCCCCCCACCACAGCCATGTTCAGGCCCGGCCTGGGCTGCAGGGCGTAAACCCAGTACACCGGCATCCCCGTGAGGAGGTCGAGCACTCGCGCCGGCCCGGAGGCCCACAAGATCATCCGGTCGGAGAGCGGCCGCGTATGCACCCAGGCGACCGAGGCGTACGCGTTCCACTTGCCGATGTCGTGGTCCCAGATTGTCGCGCCCGTGCGGGCATCGAGGCCGCGCGCCCGATGCTCCGAGGTCGCGAAGACCAATCCGTCGGACAGCTCCACCTTGGGTGTCCCTTCGGCCTCCCAGGCGGATGCGCCCGTATCCAGATCGAACGCACAGATCGGATCCCCGACCCCGATCGCGCGGCCCCCCGCCACGACCAGCCTCGAGGGGGACCACGCCACGTCCTCGGGAGTCCGCCACTTCTCCTCGCCGCTCGTCAGGTCCCAGGCGCCGAGCCGGCCGTCCACGACCGCGAGGTAGGTCCCCTTGTGGACCGCCCAGGTCGAACCCCTCGGGAGGGTCCTCACGAGGCTCAGGACCCCCAACGGCGTCGTCGGGACCTCCGCCTCGCCGGCCAATCCGAGAAGGGAGTCCGCCAGATCCTCATTCCCCAGCCCGCGAACGCGCCGCGCGACCTCCGCACGCGCCTCCTCCGCCTCGGCCGTCTCGGGCCACAGCGCCGCGACCGACGCGAGCGCCTGCAGGCCCTCCTCGGCGCGCGCCGCGGCAAGCGCGCGGGTCGCATCTTCCCGCTCGCGGACGCCCAGCTCCGTCAGCCAGGCCGACGCCAGCGACCAGACCGCCGGCTGCGTACTGCGGATCGAAGGGCCCGACGGCCCGTCGCCCTCCCGTCTCCGCGCGATCGGGTGGGAGTCCCACACGACCATCGCCCAGGGGTGCTCCCTGCGCACGCGGTTGAGCAACTCCACGAGGGCCGGCTGGTCCTGCTCTCCGTGCGCGGCCGTCAAGAGCTCCAGGAGGCAATGCCGGGACTGCTCCTCCGACTGCGAGGACTCGAGCGCGCGCGCGTACTCCTTCCGGGCCAGCGCGAAATCGGGCGGCTTCGCGCCCAGGGCCTTCTTCCCCGCGTCTCCTGCAAGCGTGTACACACGTTCGAGCGCCTTCTTCCGCAGCTTCCCGCGGCCCCCCTGCGCCGCAGGCTCAATCGCCTTGGCCGCCTGCTCGTAGTCGTCGCACGCCCTCGCATGCTCGCCGACCGCCCAGGCCATGTCGGCCCTCAGGGCCCACGCCTCGGCGTCGCTCGGGTCCCGGGCGATCCGTGCCGCGGCCTCCGCCTCGATCCCCTTTCGCGTGGCCCACGCGTGGAGCCCCTCCGTCGATGCCGCGATGAGCCTCCCCTCGCTCACCGCCACCTGCCCACCCGACCCGCGCCACTGGTAGCCCCGGCCCTGAGCCGAAAACGTCGCGAGGATCGGGATGCTCCCCGGCATCGCGGGGTCGGCCTTCGGCCCCGTCGCCAGGTCGACCGCGGCGATCCCCTCGAGGAGCGGGACGAAGACCACCTTGCCCGCCAGAGCGGGCCTCCCCGAGAGCATCCCCTGGAGCGGGAAGCTCCACAGCGTCTTCCTCGCGGCGACGTCGATGCAGGTCAGTGTATCCCCCGCGAGGACGGCGCGTCCCTCCGACACGCCGACGAGGAAGGCCGCCTCCCCGGGCAGCGTCCACCGCTCCTTCCCCGTGCTCGCGTCCAGCGCGTAGAGCGTCCCCCCGCCGAATGGGAGGACGAGGAGCGTCGTCCCGACCAGGGCCCACGGGCTCGGGCCGGCGAAGAGCGACTCCGTGCGGAAGCTCTGCGACCACATCGCGAGGCCGGAGGTCTCGACGGTCGCGCGCCATAGGATGCCCCCGGTCTCTCGATCGACGCAGAGGCACAGCCCGTCGTTCGCCTGGAGGAAGAGCCGGCCCGCGAGCTCGTCGATTCGCGCGCAGTGCCCGAGCTTGCGCTCGAATTGTCGGGGCTCCTCGCCCGGAGGCGGGGGAATCGGCTCCGGCAGCGCCGTCCTCCAGCGAACCCTCCCGTCGGCGAGGTCGATGGCGAGGAGAGCTCGCGTAACCTCCCTCTGCTCCTTGAGGGTCGTGGCGAACGCATAGACGACGCCGTTCCGAACGACGGGGTTGCAGGGGAACCCCGCGCCTTCGACAGCGGGATCGGTCCAGTCCACCGAGGACCAGGCCTCCTGCCCCGTCCCGAGGTCCACCGCGACGAGCGCAAGGCCGAGGGGGTCCTCGAAGCACGACTTCGCGTGCAGCCCGTCGTCCTCCCGACGGAGGGCGAGCGTCGCGACCGCGGTTCTTTCATACACAGCGACGGTGCGCGGAACCTCGTCGGCCCAGTGCATGCCCGATCGCTGGCGGCGCTTGGGCCGATCCACGCGGTCCTGGGGCGGGAACTGCCAGCGGACCTTCCCTTGCTGCAAATCGACGCACAGAAGCCTGGAACCGTCCTGGGCCAGCAGGTCGTCCCCCTGAATCGTCGGGGCGAGGGTCAGGTAGGACGGCGCCAGGTTGCCTGCGAGCCCCTCCATGTTCGGTGGGAGCAGCAGATCCGGGCCGCGGACCGGGAGGGTCCACCGGCTGTACGTCGGTCCGGAGGCGTCGACCTCGATCCCCGCGCCCGCGTCGCTGGCGGCCTGGGAGAGCGGGTCCGTGCTCGCCTCCTCGGAGGCCCTCGCCGTCGGGGTCCACGCCGCGACCAGCTCCCCTGCCGTCACGTCGCGCCCGCCCAGGTGGACGACGGTGCCCGGAGCGAGTCGCGCCAATTCCGCGCAGGCCTCCCCGACCACGTACGGGCCGAGGAGCCGGCGTTCGCAGAGGACGGCGAGCGCGATCGCCTCGCCGCGAGAGGGCACCGGTTCGGGGGAGTCCACTCCGGGGCGAAGCGCAGGGTGGAAGGTGTACAGGCGCCTCGCCCATTCGACAGCGGAGGCGAACCGCCCCGCCTCGTAGTCTCGGCGGGCGAGGGTCATCGCGGCGCGCGCGCCGGCGCAGGTGACGAACGACCCGGCGGCGACCTCGAGGATGCCGGACATGTCGTGCCGGGACTCCGCGGCGTACAGCCTCGCCGTTGCGGCGATTCCGCGATTGCCCTGGTAGGCGCGCCAACCGGACTCGGGCCAGATGGCGATGCGCCTGGCGACCTCGTCGCCAATTCGGAGCGTGAACTCGCCATCGGCCGAGTACGGGACTTCCCAACCCCGGACGAGCGCGCGCTCGTAGCACTCCCCGGCCTCGACCCATCGCTCTCGCTGCTCATGCCTGCCCGCGGCGTCGAGGAGCCACCCCACGGACTGCTGCTGCGCATAGGCGGGCAGCGCCCCAAGGAGGGCGATCGCAGCGGGCCAGCAGAGCCACGCGAGGCGGCGCATCGCTACTTCTCGCCGAGGAGCGTCTGGATCTGCGCCTCGAGCGCGGGGTCCGCCGAGGAGCCCGTCCAGCGGATGATCCCCTTCCGGTCCAACAGCAAACAGTACGGGAGGCCGTGCGCCTGCACCTGGAAACGCGGGTCGGTGATCCCCGCCTCGGCCACGAGCGTCGGGTAGTCGATGAGGGCGTCGCTCAGGTACTTCTGGATCTGCTCCGACTCCCGCTGGGGCTCCTCGCAGGTCACGCCGACGACGTAGAGCCCCCGGTCTTCGTAGCGGTGGCGGATCGCCTTGAGCGCCTTCATCGATTCGACGCACGGCGGAGCGGAGAGGAGCCAGAAGTCGACTACGACGACCTTCCCGGCGAGCGTCTCCAGCGTCTTCGGCGTGTCGCCGATCCAGCTCCCCTTCGGGAGAGGCGGACCCGGGCGCCCCTGAAGGCCCAGCGTCGCCGCGAGCGCCTCGACGCGTGTTGCGGCCCAGCCGCCCCAGTCCGTGCCGCGGATCGCCTGGAAGGCCCCGACGGCATCCTGCGCCTTGCCCGAGCCCGCCAGGTCCTCGGCCTTGGCGAACGCCTCCGCCTCCTTCAGGGCCTCGCCCTTAGCGACCTCCTCCCGCGCGAGCGTCCACTTCCGCGTGGTCTCGCGGTTCTGGCTGACGTACTTCTGCGGGACGACCGTGAGCTTCTCCAGCGAGTCCAGCCCCACGGGCACGTGCTCCCCCTCCGCGAGCCAGGTCCGCACGACGCTCCCCTTCGTCGTCACGTACCCCTCGTCCACACCCGAGTGCCACACGATGGTGTCCATGAAGTTGGGCATCGACTCGGGCGAGACCGCCAGCACGGCGCTCGGCCTGACCTCGTACACGAGGCACGGGCGGCCCGCACGGTTGTCCCGCTTCGCGACCTTCCACTCGAACTTGGCCGTCAGCGGCCCGATCCGCTCGGTCCAGTCGCCCTTGTCGCCGACGTCGATGTGCCCGCCGGGGAGGAGCCGCGCCCTGCGGAAGACCTCTTCGACGGCGCCGTCGAGGTCCTCGGGGAACTTCCCCTCGACCGGGTCCCCCGTCGGCTTCACGCGGAGGTGCCTCACCACGCACGGGTCCGTGTGGAGCTGCTGCGCGAAGGTCCTCCCGAACTTCCCAAGCATGTCCTGCTTGTTCGAGAGGTACTTCGAGAGGACGGGCACGTCGCGGTTCCAGCCCTCCACGAGCTCGATGGTGCCGTCCGCTCCGAGCGACAGGCACTGGACGCGCACCTTGCCCCTTCGCAGGTATTCCCAGTCGCCGCTGAACGGGCCGTTCTCCGACTGCTCCTTGACCGTGACCTCTTCGTCGAACTCCAGGAGCCGCCCGGGCACGTACCCCAGGCGGACGGGGTCCCCCATGGCGCCGGCGATCCCGCGCCAGATGAACACGGCCGCGACGATCAGCGCGACGGCCCAGAGAGGGTACACAAGGCGCTTCACGGAGAAGCCTCCACCGGGGCGCGCAGGGCGTGGATCCAGTCGAACGGGCCGGGGGGCTTCCCCCGGGGGAGGCCGAGCAGCTCCCTCAGGCGGCGCCTCAGGAAGTCGGGGTCGTCACGGCGGATCCGGATCCATGCGAGGTACGCTTCGCGCGGGTTCCCCTTCCACCAGTGGCACAGGCCCAGGAAGTAACGATCGTCGGGCGCGGGCGACCCCGCCGCGACGGCGCGAGAGAGGCGCTCCACGGCGCGATCCAGGCGTCCCTCGAAGTAGTCGATCCGCCCGAGGTACCCCTCGACGAGCATGGACTGCTCGTCGCCCTTCAACTGCTCCCTGCGGGCCAGCTCGTTGCGCAGGACGAATTCCTGCTCCGCCGCCGCGCGGTCGCCCGAGAGGTAGAGGGCCTCGCCGAGGCAGGCGTGGGCGGTGGGGTCGGCGGGTGCCAGTGCGACGGCGTTGCGCAGCGTCATGACGGCCTCGCCGTACTTCTCCTCGTCGACCTGGGAGACCCCCTCGGCGACGAGCCGCGCCGCCTCGGACCCCGCGCGCCACCCGGACGCCTGGGCTGGCGGATCCGCCGCGGGGGGGGCCGCCGTCGCGGGGGCGCCCGGCGGCCGCCGCTGCTCCTCGAGGAACCGCAGCACGCGCAGCATGTACTCGTCGTTCGGCGGGAGGTCGATCGCAAGGAGGCGCTTCACGGCGGCGCCGCCGTCCCCCTCGCGCAGTGCGAGAAATGCGCGGATGCCCCGGCCGTACGGATTTCGCGCGTCGTCCTGCTCCGCGCGCCCGAGTTGCTCGCGCGCCTCGGCGTGGCGGCCCGCGTCGGCCTGCAGGATCGCGGCGAGGAATGCCGTCGGCGCCGGACGTCGGGCGAGGGCCGCGGCCCGGGTCGCCTCGTCGGCCGCCTCGTCGCGTCGCGAGAGCCACCCGAGCGCGATCGCCCTGTAGAGCCGCGGCGCGGGGTCGGTCGGCGATGCCTCCGCGGCGCGTCCGAGCAACTCCACCGCGCGGTCGAAGTGACCGGCGAACAGCAGGCGCTGGCCCCGGGACAGGCGGGAGAACATTCGCTCAGAAATCGGCGTACGTGACGCGCATGACCTCGTCCAGCGTCGTGACGCCGCGGACGGCCTTCGCGAGCGCGTCGTCGCGAAGGGTCACCATCCCCTCCTCCACGGCCTTCGACTTGAGCGTGATCGCGTTCGACCCGGCCATGATGATGTTGCGGATCGCCTCGCTCACGGGAAGCAGCTCGAACGCACCGACCCTCCCCTTGTAGCCGGACAGGCACTTGTCGCAGCCGGCGCCGCGGTAGAAGGTCATCCCGCTCGTGTCGACGTTGGGGAAGGCCGACTTGATCAGCTCGGCCGGGGGGTGATCGACGACCTTGCAGGCCGGGCAGATCTTCCTGACGAGCCGCTGCGCCAGGATGCCGAGGATGCTCGCCGTGATCAGGTACGGCTCGGCGCCCATGTCGATGAGCCGCGGAATCGCGCCCGAGGCGGAGTTCGTGTGGAGCGTCGTCAGCACCAGGTGCCCCGTGAGGGCGGCCTGGATCGCGATCTGGAGCGTGTCCTTGTCGCGGATCTCGCCGACGAGGATGATGTCGGGGTCCTGCCTGAGGATCGACCTGAGGCCGCTGGCGAAGGTGAACTTCGGATTGTCGAAGACCTGGCCCTGGTTGATCTCGGGGAACTCGTACTCCACCGGGTCCTCGAGCGTCACCATGTTCAGCTCGGAGCTGCGGATCGTATTCATTGCGGCGTAGAGGGTGCTCGTCTTCCCGCTCCCGGTCGGACCGCAGACGACGATGATCCCCTCCGAGCGATTGATCATCTCCAGGAAGGGCCCGCGCGACGACTCGTCCATGCCGAGGGCCTCGACGTCGAGGCGGGCGACGGAGCGATCGAGAATCCTCAGCACGACCTTCTCGCCGCGAATCGTCGGAAAGGTGGAGACGCGGAAGTCGATGTCGCGCATGAGGACGGTCATCTTGCAGCGGCCGTCCTGGGGAAGGCGCCTCTCGGCGATGTCGAGCTGGGCGAGGATCTTCAGGCGGTTGACGACGAGGCTCTGCAGCTCGCGTGGCAGCGACTTCTTCTCCACGAGGATGCCGTCGATCCGGTACCGGATGGAGACGCGATCCTCGCGCGGTTCGACGTGGATGTCGCTCGACTCGCAGCGGACCGCCTCTTCGACGATCATCGAGACGAGCTTGCTGACCCCCTTCTGATCCTCGCTGTCCTCCTGGACGATGGAGGGCAGGGCCTGCGTCGCGCTCGAGGCGACGTCGGCGGCCTTCCTCTTCATCACGCTCATCACCGCGTCGTCGGTCGGATAGTACCTCTCGATCGCGTCGAGGATGTCCTTCTGGCCCGCGATCATCACCTCGACGTTGCAGTACGTGAGGAGCTCGATCTCCTGAATCGCGCCGATGTTCGTCGGGTCGGCCAGGGCGACCACGAGCTTGCGCGCCTCGCGGTGGTGGAAGACGGGGATCGCCTTCCACTGGAGCGCGTTCGTGCGCGTGAAGAGCCTGAGCACCTCCTGGTCGAGGTTGTACTGCTCCAGGTTGATCCACGGGACCTGCATCTGCTCCCCGAGGACCTCGAGGAACTGCTCCTGGGGCACGTACCCCTTCTCGACGAGGATCTCGCCGATGCGCTTCTTTCCGTCCTGCTGGGTCTCGAGGGCCTCCTTGACCTGCTCGGCCTTGACGAGGCCCTTGTCGACCATCATCTCGCCGATTTTCTGGCGGGGCTCGGTCGCGCCCGGGATTCCCGCGTCCTCGGTCTCGCGGAAGAAGATCCGCGCGAGCCCGACCTTGATCACATCCCCGTGACGGAGCTTGTGCTCCTTGATCGGGTTGCCGTTCACGCTCACGCCGTTCTTGGACTCGAGGTCGACGACGGACCAGCCGTCCTCCCCCTTCCGCACCTCGGCGTGCTTGCGGGACGACTCGTGGTTCTTGAGGAAGACCCCGTTCTCCTCGGAGCGGCCGATCATGCAGGCCTCGTCCCCGAGGGGGACGGTGCGGGAGAAGCCGGCTTCCACTACGTACAGGAATGGCATGGGGGCCTCGCGTCCGACGTGGGGGGCAATTATAGCAACGGGTGGCGGCGTCGACAACGACGCAGGAGGGCCTCGCCGAAGGCGACCCCGGCGAGGCCGAGCACGACGCCGCCGAACAGGTCGACGACGTAGTGGTAGCGGAGGTATACCGTGGCGAGGGCGGTTCCGACGGCGATCGGTGCCACGACCCAGCGAAGCAGGAGGCGGAAGCGGAAATTCGCCCAGATGACCGCGACGGCGATCGCCGTGTGGCCGCTCGGGTAGCTGTCGCGCATCTGCCCCTCGAGGAAGTCGAAGATCGACTTCAGCTTCACCGCGACGGCGGCGGACGAGCCCGTCCCCTCGGCGCCGATCCGGTCGAGATAGTACCCCATCCCGATCGCGGGGCAGAGCAGGTAGCCGAGGTAGCAGACGAGCCACCCGACCGAGAGGGCGAGGCGCGCCGCGCGGAACTCGTCCAGGCTGCGACGGTAGAGGGGGACGACGGTGAGGAACGGCAGCAGCGCGTAGCAGCTCCAGCAGACGTTCAGCAGGTTCGTCACCCAGTCGCGGGTGACGTGGGACAGGGCCCGCACCAGCACGTCGCCGCCGACGGCCTCGTCGAGCTGGAGGAGGATCCAATCCATGTCCCCGGGGTGGACGGCCGGGATGATGAAGAGGAGCTGCTTGTAGAGGCCCGGGACGAGGAGGGCCAGGTAGAAGTGCCGGCACGCGCGCCAGAACCGGCTGCGGGCCTCCGTCGCGTAGGCGACGAGGAGGAGGACGAGGACGAGGCACGCCCCGTGGGTGACGAGGAACAGCCACGACGGGAGGGCGCGAAGGGCGCCGGCCACCTCCACCAGGTGCTCGGGCCGCGCCATCCGGGCGTCGATCTCGGGGAGGTGGGTCGCGACGAGGACGAGGAGGAGGACGAGGTACCCGAGGGACATCGCGTCGGACGGGTCGCTGTGACGACGGATTCGGTCGATCATCCGTTCCCGAGGGCCGACTCGATGGAGGCGACCCGCCGGCGGAGGGTGGTGTCCTCCTCGAGGCGCCGCTCCAGCAGCACCGCCGCGCGATGGGCCGTCGTCCTCGTTCTCCCCCCCACCTGCCGCGCGATGGCGGCGAGCCCCAACCCCGTCCTGCGCCGGGCGACAAACAGGCAGACCTGGCGCGCCTCGTAAGCGCGGCGGGCCCCACCGACGATCTCGGCCGCGGCGAGGCCGTACTCCGCCGCCACCGCCTCGAGGACATCCTCGAGCGTCGTGGCCGGTCCGGCCTGGGGGCACGCCCCGACCAGGCGGGCCTCGACGACGGCCCCTCCGCGCGAGGAGATCGCGCGCCGGAGCGCCGGCAGCTCGGCGAGGGGCGACTCCGAGGCGACGACGAGCCAGGGCTGGCCGAGGAGGTCGGCGAGGTCCACGCGGCCGGCGGTGCCACCCGCCCAGTGGTGCGCGTCGTCGAGGAGGAGTGCGCCCGTCCCCTTGAGGCGGGCGCGCAGCCCCTCCAGCCGCCCCTCGCGCCGCGCCGTATCGGAGAGGGAGCGGAAGTGGTCCGATCCCATCGAGACGACCTCGCGGCCCGCGGCGGCGAGGGCCTCGCGGCAGAGGTCGAGGAACCGCGTCTTCCCGCTCCCCTCGGGACCCCACACGAAGAAGGTCCTCGGCGAGCGGCCGCGCTCCGCGAGGAACGCATGGACCATGCGCATCGCCTCGTGGACGGCGGGGTCGGCACTGGCAGGGCCAGCTTGCTGGTCGGAGGGCCCTGGCAGGGCCAGCTTGCTGGCGGCAGGGTCAGCTTGCTGGTCCGCGGGCTTCCTCTTCATCCGGCGAGTCCCGTCCCGGCGGGCGGCCTCCATGGGCGGGAGGGGGCGTCGCAGGAGGACGTGCGGGTCGGCGACGAATCGGACGCGGGTCTTCCGGTTCGTGACGCCGCGGATCGCCTCCTGGACGCTGTCGTGGATCGCGCCGATTGCGCCCTCGCAGGCGCCGCGGTCGTGGAAGGCGACGACGGCTTCGTCATCGGAGAGGGAGACGAGTCGTGCGCAGCGGGTCCACTCGTTCGCGCGGCGGGTGCCGACGCGGCGCCGGAGGGCGGCGAGGACGGTCTCCCACAGTCGCGCAGGCGCGGGGAGGCGCGACCGGTCGGTGAGTCGGCGCGTAATGGCCTCGTCGATGCGCTCTCGGGTCACCATGGCGGGAATGGTATGCCCGACCGCGGGCCGGATCCAGCGAATCACGGCGCCCGCCAGCGACGGGGCAGCGCCCATCGCTTGCCTACGAGTACCGGCTGTGCTACGTTCTCCTCGTCTCCACATCTAAACGCACATGCCATCTCCCTCAGAAATGCTCTTCGGCAAGCTCGCGGTGATGAACAAGATGGTCTCCTCGCAGCAGGTCGACGAGTGCATCGGGCTCCAGGAGATGTTCCAGAAGACCAGCGTCGAGATGACCCTGGGCGAGATCCTGATCAAGAAGAAGTACATGACCCAGGCCCAGGTCGACCAGATCGTCAAGGCGCAGCACTACCTGGAGGTGCGCAAGGAGGACATCCGCTTCGGCGAGATCGCGGTCGCGAACGGCTTCACGAGCCAGGGGCAGATCCACGAGTGCCTGCAGCTCCAGGAGGCCGTCTTCAAGAGGAACCAGGACCCGCCGCGGATCGGTCAGGTGCTGCTCGAGAAGCAGTACATGTCGCAGCAGCAGGTGGTCGCCTGCCTCAAGGCGCAGGCGCGGATGGCGGAGACGCAGGCCCAGCAGCAGGCCGCGATGGCCGCGGCCACTCCTGCTGCCCCCCCAACGACCGCCCCCGCGGCGCCCACCGGCCCCGTCCCGAAGGCGACGAGGGTCTCCCGCGCGCCGACGCAGATCGTCCCCTCGCCCGTCGTCGGTCCGCCGCCGGGGCGCACCGCCACGCGGATGCTGCCCGCGATGGGCGGAGCGCGGTCGACCCAGCGGTCGCCCGCGGAGGAGAACCCCAGCCAGGTCGAGTCCATCGCCGCGGCCATCCCGCCCGACATCGCGCAGGGCGTCAACGTGGACGGGTGCGTCGCCACGGCGCACGCCTCCATCCTCCCGACGACCGGCGGCCGCGACAAGACGATCCTCGTCGTGGAGGTCGAGGGGGACCTCGACGGCCACACCTTCCCCTACTTCGAAGAGTTCATGAACAAGGTCGTCGACGCGGGGTACCAGAACATCGTCATCGACTGCAAGAAGCTCAACTACATTGCGAGCCCCGGGATCGGCGTCCTGGTCGGCGCCGCTCGGCGATGTCGCGACGCCCAGGGGGACATCCGCCTCTGCTCCCTGCCCGCCAAGGTCATCCCCATCATCGAGATGCTCGGGTTCAAGAACATCATTCGCACCTACGACCACGAAAAGGGTGCAATCAACTCCTTCAAATACATGTAGGCGGGGCGGATGGATCGACAGAAGGAAATCGAACAGCTCAAGGCCGAGATCAAGTCGTCCGAGGGCGAGGTCGTCGCGCGCCAGCGCGAGGTGGGCAAGCGCCTGCGCGAGCTGGGGGTGCGGAACTCCCGCAGCGAAACGCTGCGCACGGAGCTGGAGCACGCGCATCGTCTGCTCGCGTCGCTCGAGGAGTATCGCTCGGATGCGCGCAAGATCCAGGAGCGGGTCGAGCTTGCCGAGCAGATCCGGCAGCAGGTCAAAGCGAACGAGGAGAAGGTCGTCGACGCGAACAAGCAACTGGCCGCCCGGCACGAGGAGCTGGGACGCGTCGCATTCGAGGCCTTCCTGAAGTGCGCGGAAGACGAGAAGCAGAGATTCCAGGAGGTCTTTGCCGAGCTTCTGGCGATCGAAGACAAGGTCAAGAAGATCCAGGACGAAATCGACGAGCTCGATCGGAAGAGCGCAACGAAGGGGTTCTTCGGCAAGACGTTCGACATGGGGAAGCGGGGGTCGCTCACGATCCAGAAGAGCTGGACGGGCCGCGGGCGGGACGAGGCGATGGCGAAGACGGGGGCGAAGCTCGTCGCGCTCGAATTCCACCGCGCCGTGCCGGACGAGGGGCTCGTGTCGATCATGAGCTTCGTCGAATCGCAGCAGGTCGCGGTGAAGGCCGCCCAGGAGGAGACGGCGAGCCTCCGCGCCAAGGAAGTGCAGATCCAGGAAGAGCTGCACGGGTTGGGCGTGGCGGAGGGCAAGCCGAAGGGGCGGATGGAGGAGATCGACAAGCTCTGCGCGAAGAGCCAGGCGGAGCTGGAGGCGCAGGAGGGGGAAATTGGGAAGACCTGGTACGTGGAGAAGCTCGCCGACGAGTCCCAGGACGAGCCGCTCGGCAAGCTCTTCGCGATGATCTCCGAGCTTCACGCCCAGGCACAGTCGAAGGACCGGCAGATCGAGCGATTGAAGGCGCTCGACGAGATCGACGCCCTCGAGAGGAAGGCGCAGGAGCTCCGCGCTCAGAAGGGGGCGAATGAGGAGAAGATCCGCCAGCTCTCGGCCGACATCATGCGCTGGGAGCACGACCTCGAGGAGATCGCCGGCAAGCAGGCCGAGCTGAGGAAGATCGCCGAGGCGCCCTAGAGTCCTGTCAACTCTGATTCTGTCAGTTCAGGTCGATCGGTGGCACGGAGCGCCTGATCGATCCGTGCAGAATCTCGGATCTCGGAATTGGGACTGCGGATTGTTGCGGATTGCGGATAGCCGATTTCGGATTGGCCGCCCCGGAGAATCCACAATCGGCCATCCGCAATCCGCAACAATCCGCAG
>Ga0080064_1004310_pt1 | contig 18519 bp, 15 predicted proteins | sample Subgrocontami54m_FD_69260 | JGI IMG/M metagenome (GOLD analysis project Ga0080064, IMG submission 69260) | Subsurface groundwater microbial communities from S. Glens Falls, New York, USA - GMW46 contaminated, 5.4 m (SPADES assembly) (version 2) ...
CGTGTTATGTCGAACTCGCGCACCAACTGGATACGCCCGCAACCGTCACGCGGCTGACGCGGCCCGAGCCGCGCCCGCCGGTGGAGGCGCGGCCGACGCTGCTTTCCGTCACCGACATCGAGCACTGGCTGCGCGATCCCTACACGATCTATGCCAAGCACATCTTGCGGCTGACGCCGCTCGATGCGGTGGATACGCCGCCCGGCGCGGCCGACCGCGGCACCGTGATCCACGACGCCATCAAGGAATTTGCGCTCACCTTTGCAGAAAAACTTCCCGACGACGCCACGGCGCAACTTTTGAAAATCGGCGCCAAGCACTTCGCCGCGCTGGAAGACTATCCCGAGGCGCGCGCCTTCTGGTGGCCGCGCTTTCGCAGGATCGCCGAATGGCTCGCAGGCTGGGAGCGGGCGCGGCGCGTGAACGTCGCTAGGCTGCATGCCGAAATCCGCGGCGAAATTGAAATCCCGCTGGGCCATGGCGTGTTTCGTCTCTCGGCCCGCGCCGACCGGATCGAGGAACTCAACGATGGGCGCTACTCCATCCTCGACTACAAGACCGGCGCAGCGCGCACCGAAAAGCAGGTGCGCACCGGGCTTGCGCCGCAACTGACGCTGGAAGCCGCCATCCTGCGCGGCGGCGGCTTCAAGGACATCGCGGCCGGCGCCTCGGTGGCGGAAATCGCCTATGTGACGCTGCGCGGCGTCGAACCTCCCGGCGAATTCTGCGCGATCGATTTCAAGGAAAGCGTCCCCGACAGCCACGCCGACCGCGCACTGGCGCGGCTGGCGGAGCTTGCCGCGCGCTTTGCCAACGAAGACACGCCGTATCGTTCGCTCGTGCATCCCATGTGGAAAGTGCACTACGGCGACTACGACCATCTTGCGCGAGTGAAGGAATGGTCCGCCACCGGCGGCCTCTCCGATGAGGCCGCCGAATGAACGTCCCACGTATCATTCCCGATGCCGTGCGGGCGCAGCAGATCGCGGCGTCCGATCCGGACACCTCCGCCTGGGTCGCCGCCAATGCCGGTTCAGGCAAGACCCATGTGCTGGCGCAGCGCGTGGTGCGTTTGCTGCTCAATGGGGTCGATCCCGCGAAAATTCTCTGCATCACCTTCACCAAGGCGGCGGCGGCCAATATGGCAAACCGCGTCTTCGGCATGCTGGCCGACTGGACGGCGCTCGACGACAAGGAACTGGACAGGCGGATTGAAGAGATCGCGGGGCGAAGGCCGGACGCGGCGCGGCGCGAGCGGGCGCGGCGGCTGTTCGCGCTGGCGCTGGAAACGCCGGGCGGATTGAAGGTGCAGACTATCCACGCCTTTTGCACGCGTCTGCTGCACCAGTTTCCCTTCGAAGCCAATGTCGCGGCGCGCTTTTCCGTGCTGGACGACGTCGCGAACGCGCAGCTTCTCGACCAGCTTACCCTTGGCGTGCTGCTCGATGCCGCAGCGGCGCCCGAAGGGCCGCTCGGCCGCGCGCTGGCGCAGGCCATCACCGCCGGCGCGGATCAGACCTTCAAAGATGTCGTGATGGACGCGATCCGGCGGCGCGACGCGATAACCAAATGGATCGACCATGCGGGAAGTGTCGAGGCTGCGATTGCGCAACTCTCGCAAAGCCTTGGCGTCGATGCTGCCGCGACCAAGGAAACCATCGAAGCTGAGTTTTTCGGCAAGTCGCTCATAAAGATGAGTGAATGGCCGTCGGTCATGGCGGCGCTGGGCGAAGGCAGCGCTAGAGACAAGGATCAGGTAAATCGTATCGCCGCGGTGCGCGCGGCAGCCGAAAGCGACAGGCTCGATGCTTATCTAGCGATCTTTTGTACGACCAAACTTGAACGACGCGAGAATATAGTCACCAAGGCGATCCAGGAGCGGCATCCGCAACTGTTTCAGCGGCTGCTGGCCGAGCAGGAGCGCGTCTGCGCCTTATTAGAGCGCCGCCGCGCGGTGGCGGCGCGCGACCGCACCGCCTGCCTGCTGACCATCGCGCATGCGGCGCTGTCGCGTTATCGCGAGGAAAAAGACAAGCGCGGGCTGCTCGACTATGACGACCTGATCGACCGCACCCTCGGCTTGTTCGAGAACGCGTCCGCGGCCTGGGTTCTCTACAAGCTCGACCTCGGCATCGATCACGTGCTGGTGGACGAGGCGCAGGACACAAGCCCCAAGCAATGGGAGATCATCCGCAAGATCGTGGCCGAATTCGCCGCGGGAGCCGGCGCGCGGCCGATCAAGCGCACGGTCTTTGCGGTGGGCGACGACAAGCAATCGATCTTTTCATTTCAGGGCGCGGCGCCGCTGCAATTCGCGGAAATGAAAACGCAGTTCCGCGCCCGCTTCACCGGCGCCGCGATGGGCTGGAGCGAGCTTCGTTTCGAAAGCTCGTTTCGCTCCGGCGCAGCCGTGCTCGGCGCGGTCGATGATGTCTTTGCGCGACCGGAGGTTTTCGCGGGGCTTACCGCCGATCCAGTGCAGACCGTGCACCGCTCGCTGCCGGACACCGCGCCGGGCTCGGTGGAAATCTGGCCGCTTTTCAAGCCCGGCCAGGCGCGCGAGATCGAAGGCTGGGACGCGCCTTTCGATACGGTGACCGAGACAAGCCCGACCGTGCGGCTAGCTGCGAAAATCGCCAAGACCATCAATGTTTGGACGCAGCAGGGCCGAAAACCCGGCGACGTTCTGATCCTGGTGCGCCAACGCGGGCCGCTATTCGAGGCGATCATTCGCGCGCTGAAGGATGCGAACATCCCCGTGGCAGGAGCCGACCGGCTTGTGCTGATCGAGCATATCGCGGTGATGGACCTGATGGTGCTGGCGGACGCGCTGCTGCTGCCGGACGACGATCTTGCTCTGGCGACGGTGCTGCGCAGCCCGCTTTTCTGCTTCAGCGACGAGCAACTGTTTCGCCTGGCCTGGAATCGCAGCACATCGTTGCGGCGCGCGCTCGCGGCGAAGAGCGCCGACGATCCGATGTTTGCGCAAGCCGCCATCCGGCTCGACCGCCTGGCTCTGGCGGCGCGCGGGCAAACGCCGTTTGCTTTCTATGCGCAGCTTCTGGGCGAGGAAGGCGGGCGCCGGCAATTCCTGGCGCGGCTTGGCCATGAAGCCGCCGACGCGCTGGATGAGTTTCTCAATCTCGCACTCGACTATGAAAATCGCGAGACGCCGTCGCTGCAAGGCTTCACCGCCTGGCTGCGCCGCGCGCAAATGGAAGTAAAACGCGACATGGAAATGACGCGTGACGAGGTGCGCGTGATGACCGTACACGGCGCCAAAGGCTTGGAAGCGCCGATCGTGATCCTCGCCGATACGACGACGCGGCCGACCGGCCCGCGCGATCCGCGCCTGCTGGCGCTGCCTGTCGCCAAAGCGCCGCCGGATACGCCGCCGCGCCTGGTTTGGGCCGGCCGCAAAGCCGCCGATGTCGGATTGATGCAGGAAGCGCGCGAACGCGCGCAGCGCGCGGCGCAGGACGAATACCGCCGGCTCCTCTACGTCGCCATGACGCGGGCCGAGCAGCGTCTGATCATTTGCGGGACGGAAGGCATCAACAAAAAACCGGAAGGTTGCTGGTACGATCTGACTTTCGATGCCTTGTCGCCGCTTGCAATGGAGGTATCAGCCGAGGATGGGGACGGCACTGTCTGGCGCTATCAGAAGTCCGCGCCGGAAAAGGCAAGCGGCCAAGAAACTGAAAAAGCTGCACAGGCAAGCGCATCCAAGACTCCGGCATGGCTAACGCAAGACGTACCAGCAGAGCCGCCCTCCGCAAAAGCGACCTCACCGTCCGGCGCCTATGAACAACGCAGCGGTCTAAGCGCAACCAAGGAAAAAAGCGGCGATAGGGAGAAGGCGCGCGCGCGCGGAAATCTCGTGCATCGCCTGATGCAATCCCTGCCGGATACTCCGCGCGAACGCCGCGCCGATGCAGCTAAGCGTTACCTTGCGCGGAACGTCAAAGATTTCACGGGCGAGGAACGCGAGGCCATCGCCGCGCAAGTGCTGGCCGTGCTCGACGATCCGCGCTTTGCCGAATTGTTCGCTCCCGGCAGCCGCGCGGAGGCGCCGATCGTCGGGCGCGTTGGGGGGCATCTTGTTTCCGGCCAGATCGACCGTCTTGCAATCACGCCGCATGCGGTATTGATCGGCGATTATAAAACCGACCGGCCCGCACCGCGCCGCCGCGACGGCGTGCCGCAAGCTTATGTGACGCAGCTTGCGCTCTATCGTGCGGTATTGGCGCGACTCTATCCGGACCGGCCGATCCGCGCCGCATTGATCTGGACGGAAACGCCTGAAATCATGGAGATTCCGAGCCCCGCGCTGGACGCAGCGCTGGCTTCACTCCCCTCCTTTAGATGACCTTGACGCTTGCGCCCCGCATTCATACGTTTCCGTTTCCCCACTGCGGCGTCAGATTCGCCCCATCATCGAGGAATTCCCATGGCCGTTGGCAAAGTATCCGATTCAAGTTTTGAGACCGATGTGCTGAAGGCCGCCGGGCCCGTCGTGGTGGATTTCTGGGCGGAATGGTGCGGCCCCTGCCGGCAGATCGCGCCGGCTCTGGAAGAGATTTCCGGCGCGCTCAACGGCAAGGTGAAGATCGTCAAGCTCAACGTCGACGAGAACCCGGCAACCGCTGCAAAATACGGCATCATGTCGATCCCGACCCTGATGCTGTTCAAGAACGGCGAACTCGCCTCCCGCCAGGTCGGCGCGCAGCCGAAGGCGAAGCTGGAGCAGTGGATCACCGCCGCGGTGTGAACTCCCAATAACCCTCTCCCACAAGGGGGGAGGGAAAAGTTAGTTCGGCACCGTCCCATTCAACGCCAGAACCGCGCCCGCCAGATAGAGCGATCCCGTGATGAGGATACGCGGGGCGGGATCGAGGTCGAGCTTCCCGGCCGCTGCAAGAGCCGCTTCGATACTGTCCCGCATCGTGACCGATATGCCAGCCGCACGCGCGGCACTCGCTATCGTATCCGGCGGCAGTGAATTTTTTTGATCGGGAATGGGCACGGCGATGACGCGCCGCGCCAGCCCGGTGAAATTGCGCAGGAAGCCTTCGCAATCCTTGCTCGACAGCATACCCACAATGAGCACCAGCGGGCGCGCCACCCGCTCCTCTAGCCCGGCAATCGCCTCCGCGATCACACGCCCGCCTTCCGGATTGTGCCCCCCATCGAGCCACAGTTCGCTGCCCGGTGGCACCAGATCGACCAGGCGTCCTTGCGATAACCGCTGCATGCGCGCGGGCCATTCGGCCCCGGCGACGCCGCTTTCGAAGGCGCTTACCGGAAGCTCAAGCGAAGGAATGGCGCGCAATGCCGCCACCGCAAGGCCCGCATTCTCGAACTGATGCCGCCCATGCAGCCGGGGCGCGGGAAGATCGAGCAGACGGTCGTCGTCCTGGAAAACCAAACGGCCGCGTTCTTCGCTGGCGCTCCAATCCTCACCCGCGACGCGAAGCGGCGCGTCGAGACGCCGGGCCTGGCGTTCGATCACCGAAAGCGCGTCGTGCGGCTGCGCGCCGACGATGACGGGGGTTTTTTCCTTGATGATGCCGGCTTTTTCCGTGGCGATCTGATCGAGCGCGGCCCCGAGATATTCCATATGGTCGAGCGAGATCGGCGTGATGACGGTCGCGAGCGGCTGTTCCACCACATTGGTGGCGTCGAGCCGCCCGCCCAAGCCCACTTCCAGCAACAGCACGTCCGCCGGGTGGCGCGAGAACAGCAGCAGGCCGACGGCAGTCGTGATCTCGAAGACGGTGATGGGCTCGCCGCCGTTGATGCGCTCGCATTCTTCCAGCGTACGCGCCAATTCCTCGTCCGATACGAGCTGTCCATTCAGGCGGAAGCGCTCGTTGAAGCGCACGAGATGCGGCGAGGTATAGACATGCACGCGCTTGCCCGCGGCTTCCAGGATAGCGCGCATGAAGGCGATGACGGAGCCCTTGCCGTTTGTTCCCGCCACATGGATGACCGGCGGCAGCCTCCGTTCGGGATGTTCGAGCCTGGCGAGTAGCCGCCACATCCGGTCGAGCGACAGGTCGATCAGCTTAGGATGCAGCGCCAGGAGCCGCGCGACAATGGCGTCGATCTGGTTCATCGCAAATCACTACGCCATTCCGTGCGTGACTGTCATGCCCCGCGCAGACGGGGCAGGATCGTCACGCGGACGATGAAGAAAATGCTACGCGGTCGGCCGCGCAGCGGGTGATGCAGACGCCGGGACCGGCATAGTGCCTATGGGCGCCCGAGACGGCGCCTTGGTCAAGACACGGCAGAGGGTCGCAATGGTCGCGCGCAACTTGTGCCGGTGCACAACCATGTCCACCATGCCGTGCTCTCTTAGATACTCCGAACGCTGGAATCCTTCCGGCAGCTTTTCACGGATGGTCTGCTCGATCACGCGCGGGCCGGCGAAACCAACCAGCGCGCCGGGCTCCGCGATATGCACATCGCCCAGCATGGCATAGGACGCCGTGACGCCGCCGGTGGTCGGATTGGTCAGCACGACAATGTAGGGCTTCTTCGCCTCGCGCAGCATTTGCACGGCCACCGTGGTGCGCGGAAGCTGCATCAGCGACATGATGCCTTCCTGCATGCGCGCACCGCCGGAGGCGGCGAACATGATGAAGGGAGTTCCCTTCTCCACCGCCTTTTCAAATCCCTTGATCACGGCTTCCGCCGCGGCCATGCCGAGCGAGCCGCCCATGAAATCGAAATCCTGCACGGCGATGACGACGGGCTGGCCTTCCAGCTTGCCGTAACCGACCTTCACCGCGTCGTTCAGTCCGGTCTTGGTGCGGGCGTCCTTGAGCCGGTCGATGTAGCGCCGCTCGTCGCGGAATTTCAGCGGGTCGGTGGGAACCTCGGGCACGGCGATGTCGAACCAGGTCTCGCCGTCGAACATGGATTTCAGCCGCGCCACCGCGTCCATGCGCATGTGATAGTTGGATTCCGGGATGACGAACTGGTTCGCCTCCACGTCCTTGTAGAAGACGAGCTGTCCGGTATCGGGGCATTTGATCCACAGATTCTCCGGCGTCTCGCGCTTGAGGATGTTGCGGATCTTTGGCCGCACGACATTGGAAATCCAGTTCATGCCTTTTCCTCGTCCCTCCTCTCTAGAGGAGGGTAACTTCGAGCGAAGCGAGAAGTTAGGTGGGGTGAGCTTCGCATTTTCCCCCACCCGGTCGGCTACGCCGACCTACCCTCCCCCACAGGGGGAGGGATAGGAAGGATATCAGAATTTATACTACTCCGCCGCCTCGCGCTTGGCGCCACGCACGCCAGCGGCAAGCTGCGCAACCAGATCGGTGACAGCCTTTACCGTGCGTGGACTTGCCTTGCCGTTTACGTCCAGACTCGCCCGCAGCGCCTCCACCAGCGCCGAGCCGATCACGACGCCATCGGCACCCTGGGCGATGACACGCGCCTGTTCTGCATTCTTCACGCCAAAGCCGACAGCCACCGGAAGTCTGGTATGGCGCTTGATGCGCGCGACCGCCGAGTTGACACGGCCCGCGTCTGGCGTGGCGGAGCCGGTAATGCCGGTGATAGAAACGTAATAGACAAAGCCCGAAGTATTCGCGAGCACGGCGGGCAGGCGCTTGTCGTCGGTCGTGGGGGTGGCGAGGCGGATGAAGCTCATCCCCGCTTTCAATGCTGGCAGGCACAATTCCACGTCTTCCTCCGGCGGCAGGTCCACAACAATGAGCCCATCCACGCCGGCAGCCATGGCATCGGCAAGAAAACGCTCCACGCCGTAAATGTAGATCGGATTGTAATAGCCCATCAAAACGATCGGCGTGTCTTTATCGGCTTGGCGGAAGCTTCGCACCATTTCCAACGTCTTCTTCAGCGTCTGGCCCGCCTTCAACGCGCGCTGGGAAGACGCCTGGATCGCCGGCCCGTCGGCCATGGGATCGCTGAAAGGAACACCGATCTCGATGACGTCGGCCCCCGCAGCGGGTAGCGCGCGCAGAATGGCGAGCGACGTCGCGGTGTCGGGATCGCCCGCGGTAAGAAAAGTAATCAGCGCGGGGCGGCCTTCTTTTTTCAGCGCCACGAAGCGCCGATCAATACGGGTCTGAGCGGAGGCGGAACCGGACAAGCTCACAACTTGCCTCCAAGATGCGCGGCCACAGAGTGCAAATCCTTGTCGCCGCGGCCGGAGAGATTGACCACCATCAAATGATCCTTCGGCTTTTTCGGCGCGAGCTCAAGCACTTTGGCGATGGCGTGGGCGGGCTCCAGCGCGGGGATGATCCCCTCCAGCTTCGACAACATCTGGAAAGCGTTCAGCGCTTCATCATCGGTCGCCGATAGATATGTCACGCGGCCGCTGTCATGCAGCCAGGAATGTTCCGGGCCGACGCCAGGATAATCAAGACCCGCGGAAATGGAATGCGCGTCCTTGATCTGGCCGTCGTCGTCCATGAGCAAATAAGTGCGGTTGCCGTGCAGCACGCCCGGCCTCCCGCCTTCGATCGACGCGGCGTGCAGTCCGCTGGCAAGCCCCTGCCCCGCCGCCTCGATGCCGTAGATCTCAATCGACGGCTCGTCGAGGAAAGGATGAAACAAGCCCATGGCATTGGAGCCGCCGCCGATGCAGGCGACGAGCGAATCCGGCAGCCGGCCTTCTGCTTTCTGCAACTGCTCGCGCGTCTCTCGCCCGATGATCGATTGAAAATCGCGCACCATCATCGGATAAGGATGCGGGCCCGCCACGGTGCCGATGCAATAAAAAGTATTCTCGACATTCGTCACCCAGTCGCGCAGCGCGTCGTTCATCGCGTCCTTGAGCGTCTTCGAGCCCGATTCCACCGGGATGACCTTGGCGCCGAGCATTTCCATGCGGAAGACATTGGCCTTCTGCCGCTCCACATCCACGGAGCCCATATAGACGACGCAATCGAGGCCGAAGCGCGCGCAGAGCGTCGCAGTGGCGACGCCGTGCATGCCCGCGCCGGTCTCGGCGATGATGCGCTTCTTGCCCATGCGGCGCGCGAGCAAAATCTGCCCGAGCACGTTGTTCACCTTGTGCGAGCCGGTGTGATTGAGCTCTTCGCGCTTGAGATAGATTTTCGCGCCACCGAGATGTTCGGTGAGTCGCTCGGCGAAATAAAGCGGGCTCGGCCGGCCAACGTAATGCGTCAGATAGCCGTCCATCTCCTTTTGATAGGAGGGATCGGCCTTGGCCGCGGCATAGGCTTTCTCCAGCTCCAGGATCAGCGGCATCAGAGTCTCGGCAACAAAGCGGCCGCCGAATATGCCGAAATGGCCGCCTTCGTCCGGGCCGGAGCGGAAAGAATTGGGCGGTGGTTTACGGGCGCTCATGCGCGGCTCACCACGCGGTTCAAGCCAGCATAGGCCGCCCGCGCCGTGCGCACGAAAGCGCGGATCTTGTCCGGGTCTTTTTCGCCGGGCGCGCGTTCGACGCCGGATGACACATCGACGCCAGGCGCGCGGGTAATCGTCAGCGCATCGGCGACGTTACCGACATCAAGGCCGCCGGAAAGCAGGAAGGGAACGCCGGGGTCGATGTTCTCCAACAAGCGCCAGTCGAATGGCTTGCCCAGCCCGCCGGGGCGCGTCGCCTCTTTCGGCGCGCGCGCATCGAAGATGAGCTTCTCCGCCACCTTGGCGTAGAGATGGATCGGAGAGAGATCGGAACGCTCGGCCACCGGCAGCGCCTTCATGACCGGCAAGCCGAAGCGGGTGCGAATGGCGACGACGCGCTCCGGCGTCTCGGTTCCGTGCAATTGCAGCATGTCCGGCCGCAGCGCCTCGATGATCTCACCGAGCATCTCATCGGTGGCATCGACCGTCAGCGCCACCTTGCCGGCGCGGTCCTTGACCCGCTGGCCGAGCGTGCGCGCCGCCTCATAGCCCAGCGCGCGGGGCGACGGCGGAAAGAAAACGAAGCCGACCTGGTCGGCTCCCGCGTCCAGCGCCGCGTCCAGCGCTTCGGGCGTCTTCAACCCGCAGATTTTGATCAAAAGGGACATGTTTTTAGCCTTCGCAAGCGCGGTTCTACCCCGGCGGAGGCGCTTTGTCTTGCCCCGGCATGGCGGGCTATTCCACCCGCGAGCGGGGCACCGTGGGCGGGGCGAGCGGCGGTGAAAGCCGGGTCAACCCGTTATTGCCAATCTGCCGCTTGAGCAGATCGTTTTCCAGCCGCAGCTCGCGGTTTTCATTTTCAGCCCGGCGCGCGGCCCAGCGCCAGCGCATTTGCCCAAACCAGGCCACCGCGCCCCCAAGGATGACCCCGAAAATCACCAGGACGAAGATGAGCATGAACAGCGGCAGCGGCGCCGCATAGGCGGGGTTCACGGAATCGAACGGATCGAATGAGACCACCACCGTCTGCCGGTTGGCAACCGCGAAGGCGACAAGGATGGTCGCAAGTGGCACCAGAATGATGGCCGTAGCGATCTTGCGGATCATAGATTACCTCGTGCCCCCGCAAAACGACGGCGAGCGCGGCAAGAGGAGCGGCAATTCCGAGTCAAAGCCGGGTCAGACGCCCTCGCGGTTGAGGCGCTCGCGCATTTCCTTGCCGGTCTTGAAGAACGGCACGCTTTTCTTCTCGACCGAGACATGCGCGCCGGTGCGTGGATTCCGGCCGGTGCGAGCGGGACGGCTCTTCACGGAGAAAGCGCCAAAGCCACGCAGTTCCACCCGGTCTCCCCGCGCCATGGCGGCGATGATCTCGCCGAGAATGGCGTTGACGATGTTTTCGACATCGCGCTGATAGAGATGAGGGTTGTGAGCCGCGATGTTTTGGACAAGTTCGGATTTGATCATTGGAAATATCGCCCGCTGGCCTTGAGGTTGATGCTAAAACCGGCCCCTGCCGCTCAATTGATAGAAGGGTGCCAAAGCGCCAAGAGACCGTCAAGGTTGAGACTCTCAATCGCCCGCACCGTGCCCCAGTCCTTGATCTGGCGCGCAAGCGCCGTCAAGCCCACCGCGTCGAGCACATTCGCGGTTGCAACATGCAAGAATGACAGGTTGCGCAGGCCGGCTTCCAAGCCATAGTCGCGCACGGGAAGTTTCGCATCGACGCCTTTCTCCTTCGCAAGCCAGGCAATCGCCTCTTTTTCCTCGCCCAGTTCGTCGAGCAGCTTGAGTTCGAGCGCCTGGCGGCCGGTGAAGACCCGGCCGTCGGTAACACGATCGAGCTCGGCGCCCGCGAGTTTGCGGTTGTCGCGCACGAGATCGCGGAACCAAGCATAGGCATCCATCACGATCGATTCGATAGCCGCGCGCGCTTGCGGGCTGGTTGGCTCGAACGGATTGGGAGAGGCCTTCAACGGCGAAGATTTGATCGATTCGACGGAGACACCCACGGTCTTCATCAGCTCGGCGAAATTCGGATATTGGAACAACACGCCAATAGAGCCGACAAGCGACGAGCTTTGCGCGACGATATGGTCGGCGGCGATGGCGGCAATATAACCGCCGGACGCAGCTAGGCCATCGACTACGACGACAATCGGCTTCTTCTCTTTCAGCCGTTTCAGCGCATCATGCAGTTGTTCCGAGCCTGCCGTCGTGCCACCGGGACTGTTGATATGCACGACGACCGCCTGCGCCGTGGAGGAGCGTCCGAGGCGTTCAAGCGCTTCCACGCGGTCGCGGTTGGTAAGGATCAGGCCGTCGATGGTCACCCGCGCGATATAAGGCCCCGCGCCGCCGAACCCGCCCGGCGAGCGCACAGCCAACGTCAAGGCAACGACGGTGACGGCGGCAAAGCAAACGGCGAAAATGCGCCAATAGGTAAGTTTGCGCCGCATCCGGCGGCGGTCGACGATGTGATCGGCATCGAGCGACATGGGCCGTGCTCCTTCAAGGATGTGCGGCCACCAAGCCGCGGATTCGCGGCGGACACTACGCCGCCGGGCGGCGCGGTCAATGGCGCGGCCCAGCGGCGGCATTTCAACCGATTGTGAGGAGGAACCGGCGCCGAGGATCGGCGCCGGTGCGGATACTAGTCCTTCTGGCCCTTTTCCGAGGCTTCGCCGGACCGTTGCTTGAGCGCGGTGCCAAGGATATCGCCGAGCGTGGCGCCGGAATCCGACGAACCATACTGAGCGATGGCTTCCTTCTCCTCGGCAACTTCCAGCGCCTTGATCGACACCGCGAACTTGCGCGTCTTGCGGTCGGCCTGAGTCACGCGGCCATCGAATTTCTGGCCGACGGCAAAGCGTTCGGTGCGCTGCTCGGAGCGATCGCGTGCCAGTTCCGTGCGCTTGACGAAGGCAGTGAAGTCGGTACCGACGATTTTCACCTCCAGCCCCGTTTCCTTCACTTCGGTGACTTCGCAAGTCACGACCGCACCCTTCTTCAGTTCGCCCGCCTCCGCGCTCTCCGCGGGAGCGCCACCGGCCTGGAGCTGCTTGATGCCGAGCGAAATGCGCTCCTTCTCAACGTCGACATCAAGAACCTGTGCTTTCACCATGTCGCCCTTCTTGAACTCCTCGATGACTTGCTCGCCGGGGCGCTTCCAATCGAGATCGGAGAGATGCACCATCCCGTCGACCTCGCCGTCGAGGCCGAGGAACAGACCGAATTCGGTCTTATTCTTGACCTCGCCTTCCACGATGGTTCCAGCCGGATATTTCTCGACAAAGACTTCCCACGGATTGCGCATGGTCTGCTTGAGGCCGAGCGAAATGCGCCGCTTGACCGGATCGACCTCCAGAACCTGCACCTCGACCTCCTGAGAAGTGGAGACGATCTTGCCGGGGTGAACGTTCTTCTTGGTCCACGACATTTCGGAAACGTGGATCAGACCCTCGATGCCGGGCTCCAGCTCCACGAATGCGCCGTAGTCGGTGATGTTGGTGACGCGGCCCTTGAAGCGCGTGCCGACCGGATATTTCGCCTCGATGCCCTGCCAGGGGTCGTCGAGCAATTGCTTCATGCCGAGCGAGATACGGTGCGTCTCGTGATTGATCTTGATGATCTTCACCTTCACCTGCTGGCCAATATTGAGCACTTCGGTGGGATGATTGACGCGCCGCCAGGCGATGTCGGTAACATGCAAGAGGCCGTCAATGCCGCCGAGGTCCACGAATGCGCCGTAATCGGTGATGTTCTTCACCACGCCGTCGATGATCTGACCTTCCTCGAGGTTCTGCACCAGTTCCTGGCGCTGTTCGGCGCGCGTCTCTTCCAGCACGGTGCGGCGGGAGACGACGATATTGCCGCGGCGGCGATCCATCTTCAGGATCTGGAACGGCTGCGGCTGGTTCATCAGCGGGCCGACATCGCGGATCGGCCGGATATCTACCTGCGAGCGTGGCAGGAAGGCCACGGCGCCGTCGAGATCGACGGTGAAGCCGCCCTTGACCTGATTGAAGATGACGCCCGTCACCTTCTCGTTATTCTTGAACGCGGTTTCCAGCTTGCCCCAGCTTTCCTCGCGGCGCGCTTTGTCGCGCGATAGCACCGCTTCGCCCAGCGCATTCTCGACGCGCTCCAGATAGACTTCGACGGTGTCGCCGATTTTGATTTCGTTCTGTCGGCCAGGTCCCGTGAATTCGCGCAGGGCCACGCGGCCTTCGGTCTTGAGCCCGACATCGATGACGGCGAGATCCTTCTCGATACCAACGACGATACCCTTGATGACGGCACCTTCCTGCAAATTGCCGGTGGTGAAGGACTCGTCGAGCATCGCAGCGAAGTCTTCGCGCGTCGGCGCGGATGAAGCGGTAGCAGCCATGAAATCTCCTACAAGCGGGACGCGCCGGCGTGATGAATGGGCATTTCGACAACGCGGCCCGAAAGTCCCGCGGACATTCGGCAACCCCCGGCAACAATGACGCAGGCGAATAGCCTGCGTGCCGGCGGCTCGGCGCAAAACCGAGCTATCGAAACGATGGTTAGTGACCGGCGCCGGGAAGCGGCACGGGCGAGGCTGATCCTCCACGACGGAAGTGCGGTGTACCGCGCTTCCGGCCTCGCTCGGGCGGCCTCGATGGGTCGAAGGCGATCCGGACGTCGGGGATATAGCCAAAGCCACTCCATTGGGCAAGGGCACGGCCGGTTTGGGAAGCGCCCCGCGGGCGGCGGGATCGGCGCAAAAGTGCCTGCATTTATGCAGCCTTCACAGCGTTCCTGCTTGACCCTATGGTCGCGCCCGCCACCATGCGCGGCGGCTTTGCAGGAGCTTAGGACGTGCGGATCGCTGCTTTTGTGCTGATAGGGGCTATTGCAGCCGCGACGGTCATTTCGCTGGCCGGGACGAGCGTCGACCTCAGCATAGCGCGGCTCTTTTTCGATCCCGTAGCACATCGCTTCCCCGCGGCATCCAACCCCACAGTCACGCTGCTGCGCGAGCGCGGCTTCGTCGCCATCGTTACCTGCGCTGGTTTTGTGGCCGCCGCGCTGGTGACGCGATTTTTGCCGCAGCGCCGGCTGAACGTTCCCGCGCGCGCCGCGATCTTTCTCGTCACTACGCTGGCTCTCGGGCCCGGCCTGCTGGTCAACGTCGTGTTCAAGGATCACTGGCACCGGCCGCGGCCAGTCCAGGTCACCGAATTCGGCGGTAACAAAAGCTACGTCGATTGGTGGAATCCCGGCGGGACCTGCGACCGTAACTGCTCATTTGCCTCCGGCGAAGCGTCCTCCGCGGCTTGGATGTTCGGCCCGGCCATGCTGGCGCCACCGCCGTGGCGTCCGGCAGCGCTCGCCGCCGCCGCGATTTTCACCGCAGCGGTCAGCCTCTCACGCATGGCAGTGGGCGCGCATTTTTTCACGGACGTTCTTTTCGGCGCGTTGATCAGCATCCTCGTCGTCTGGGCCATGCATGCGCTGATCATGCGGCGGCGCTCGCCCTGATCCCGGCATGACAACGCTCAACCCTTCATCGACCCGCCCGCCCGCCGCGCCAAGTTTCCAGCTTGCGCTGATCCTGCTCATCGTGCTGACCGTGGTTCGCCTCATCGGCCTGCATATCTCTGTGGTCGATCTCTTCTTCGACGAAGCGCAGTATTGGGCCTGGTCGCGTAATCTCGCCTTCGGCTATTTTTCCAAGCCACCCCTGCTTGGCTGGATCATTGCCGCGGCGGAACATGTCTGCGGCAGCGGCGAAGCCTGCGTGCGCGCGGCATCGCCCTTGTTCTATCTCGCGACCAGCCTGGTCGTTTACGCCATCGCCAACGAGCTCTATGGCCGGACAGCCGCCTTCTGGTCGGCGCTGATCTTCGCGCTGCTGCCCGGCGTGTCGTTTTCCACCCGCATCATTTCAACCGACGTGCCGCTTCTTTTTTTCTGGGCGGCGGCGTTGTTTTCCTATCTCAAACTTCTTCGCGCGGCTGACTGGCGCTGGGCCATCATGCTTGGTGTTTCGCTCGGCCTTGGGCTGCTCGCCAAATATGCGATGGCCTATTTCGTCCTCTGCGCCGCCTGCGCCGCGTTAATAGACCGCGATGCGCGCACCTTGCTCTCACGACCGCAGACATGGATCGCGCTTGCCGTTGCGTTGCTGATTCTGTCTCCGAACATTTACTGGAACGTGGCGAACCAATTCGTCACGCTCAAGCATACCGGCGACAACATCACCGGAGGCGGATTGCGTTTCCGGCCGCTCGACGCCTTCGCGTTCGTGGGCTCGCAATTCGGCGTGGCTGGTCCTTTCGTCTTTGCCGCCTTTCTCATCATCCTCGCGCGCAGCAGGAACGAGCCCGCGGGCCGCGAAGACCGCCTGATGCTGGCTTTCGCCCTTCCCCCACTGGTCCTGGTCACGGCACTGTCCTTCGTGCGCGGCGCCAATCCAAACTGGGCCGCTCCCGCTCTTATCTCCGCGACGGTGCTGGTGGTGGCCTGGTGGCTAAGGACCAATCGATGGCGTTGGCTGACCGCGTCGCTCGCGCTCGGCCTGTTCGTCCAGGCCGCGATGCTCGTTGGCGACACCTACGCGGACCGCATCACATTCCCAGCCCTCGGCCCCAAGGCCGATATTTATCGGCGCACGCTCGGCTGGCGCGCGCTCGGGGAAAATATCAGTCAGGCTGCGAGAATCATGGGTACGCCGACTGTCGCGGCGGAGGGACGGGCGGAAATTGCCGCGCTGACTTATTACCTGCGGAACGAGCCGCGATCGGTGGTGTCATGGCCGGCGCATGACTTCGCGCAAAACCAATTCGACATCACCCAAGCGCTCACGAACGCCGCGGCGGAACCGGTGCTGCTGATCACCGGCTGTCCGTATGTTTCGCGGCTGGCGCGCTTCTACGGCAGCGTGACAAAATTGCCATCGGTTTCGGCCAATTCCGGCCCAAGCTCAAAGCGCGAATATTACGCCTTCAGGCTCGCGGACCGGCGGCGGCCCATCGAGCCGCTCGGCGCCTGCGCCGATGCCACCTCTAATTGATCAGCGGGACTTGCGCCGCGCGCCCTCGACAATATCGAGCGCGGCTTTGAACGCGGCATCGATATCGAGATCGGTCGTATCGAGTATATGCGCGTCGTCGGCAGGTTTCATCGGCGCCACGGCGCGGCTGCTGTCGCGTTCATCGCGCCGCAGGATATCGGCCAACACCGCCGCCTCGTCGATCGCCTGCCCAAGTTGCGCGAATTCACGCGCCCGGCGGCGCGCGCGGATCTCGGGCGAGGCGGTGACAAAAATCTTCACGTCCGCGTTGGGGCAAATCACCGTGCCGATGTCGCGCCCGTCCATCACGGCGCCCGGCGGCTTCGCGGCGAATTGGCGCTGCAACACGACCAGCACGGCGCGCACTTCGGGGATCGGGGACACGATAGACGCCGCCTCTCCAACCGCCTGGCTTTTCAGCGCGGCCTCGTCAAAGCGCGCGAGATCGAGCGCCTTGGCCGCCGCCGTCGCTCGCGTTGCGTCATCGGGGCGGTGGCCGGCATCTATCAGGGTTTTGGCCACCGCCCGATAGAGCAGGCCGGTGTCGAGATGCCGCAGTCCAAGATGCGCGGCGAGTTTCTTGCCGAGCGTCCCCTTGCCCGAAGCGGCGGGCCCGTCGAGAGCGATGATCATGAAAAATCCGCTCCCAACGCGCGCATCATAGGGATGAAGGTGGGGAAGCTGGTGGCGATGAAAGCGGTGTCGTCGGCGGCGACGGCCTGCTCGCTCGCCAGCCCCATGATGAGCGCCGACATCGCCATGCGGTGATCCATTTGCGTGGCGACAAGGCCGCCCCCCGCCGGCGCGCGTCCGCGGCCTTGCACAATCAAATCGTCGCCCTCGATTTGCGCGTCGATGCCGTTCACCCGCAACATCTCGGCCGTCGCGGCCAGGCGGTCGGATTCTTTCACGCGCAATTCGCTCAACCCGCGCATGCGCGTTATCCCCTCTGCGAAGGAAGCGGCGACCGCGAGAATCGGATATTCGTCGATCATGGCGGGCGCGCGATCCGCCGGCACGTCGACGCCGCGCAACCCGCAGGCGCGCACGCGGATATCGGAGACTTCCTCGCCGCCTTCGTCACGCGTGGCGAGAATCTCGATGGACGCGCCCATCTCCCGCAGCGTGGCGAGGAGCCCGGCGCGCAGAGGATTGGTCATCACGCCTTCGACGATCACGTCGGAGCCCGGCACGATCAAGGCCGCGACCAGCGGGAATGCAGCCGAGGACGGATCGGCCGGCACCATAACCGGCGCGGGCTCAAGCTCCGGCTGGCCGGTGAGTGTGATGCGGCGGCCGTGCTCGCCATGCGGCGTAACTTTCACCTTGGCGCCAAAGTGCTTCAGCATGCGCTCGGTATGGTCGCGGGTCGCTTCAGTCTCGATCACCGTGGTCTCCCCCGGCGCCGCCAAGCCTGCCAACAAGATTGCGGATTTAAGCTGCGCGGAAGGAACCGGCGTTTCATAAACGATGGGGATGGGATCGGCCGCGCCCCGCAGCGTGACTGGCAGCCGGCCTTCCTCGGCCGCCGAGAGGATACGCGCACCCATGCGCCGCAGCGGATCGAGCACGCGCCGCATCGGCCGCTTGCGCAGGCTCGCATCCCCATCGAAGGTCGCGGTGATGGGAGAGCCGGCCACCGCCCCGAGCACGAGCCGGCACCCGGTGCCGGAATTGCCGAGATCCAGTATCCCCGCGGGCTCGGCGAAACCGGCGACGCCGACGCCATGCACGCTCCAGATGCCTTCGCCCTGGCGCTCGACCTTGGCACCCAGCATGCGCATCGCCTTGCCGGTGTTGAGCACATCCTCACCTTCGAGCAGGCCCGTGATGCGTGTTTCGCCCACGGTCAGGGCGCCGAAGATCAGGGCGCGGTGCGAAATGGACTTGTCCCCCGGCACGCGCACGCGGCCCGAAAGCGGGCGGCCCGGGCGGGCGGCAAGTGAAGAAGGCGCGGCGGTATTCACGTGGGATAATCCGTTGGAAAGTGCCGCCGTCCTAGCACGCGCCGCCGCGACCCGTCACCCTGGACGCCCCCAAGGGCCCCGCCAAATGGCCCCTCCGCCGCTATCGACAGGGCCAGTATAACTCGCCGAGTGAAGCACCAATTTTCCAAACCG
>Ga0080064_1004311_pt1 | contig 18518 bp, 13 predicted proteins | sample Subgrocontami54m_FD_69260 | JGI IMG/M metagenome (GOLD analysis project Ga0080064, IMG submission 69260) | Subsurface groundwater microbial communities from S. Glens Falls, New York, USA - GMW46 contaminated, 5.4 m (SPADES assembly) (version 2) ...
GTAGCTGTTGACGTACGTGACGACCGGGACCCCCGGATAGCGGCGACGGTAGTCGAGGACGTCCGCCGCGCGGAACGGGGCGGCGAGGCTGCACCCCGCCGTCAAATCGGCGATCAGGACCTTCTTGGCGGGGCTGAGAATCTTGGCCGTCTCCGCCATGAACCGGACGCCGTCGAACAGGATGATCTTCCGCTTCGATTCGGCGGCCTTCCGGCTCAACTGGAGGGAGTCCCCGCGGAATTCCGCCCCCGAGATCTGGTAGACGAGGGGGGCCATGTAGTTGTGGCCCAGCACGAGGACGTCCTTCGCCTCAACGAGGCGGAGGATCTTCCCGATCGTCTCCGCCTGCGCCGCGAAGTCGATCTCCTGGTCGGTCCCGTGCAGGGCCTTCCCGATCTCGCGCAGGCGATCGTCGGCGGTCGCGATGGTCGTCATGGGTCACGCTCCCCGGGGACAGCCGGACGGGCTGGTTTTCAACACCAAGACACCAAGAGCACCAAGGACCACCAAGAATTTTTTATTCAAACAACAATAAATATCTTGGTGCGTCTTGGTGCTCTTGGTGTCTTGGTGTTTGATCCCGGTCAGCCGGCCCGGGGACGAGGGGCTAGGCATTAGGAGTTAGGCGTTAGCCCGCAGAGGCCTCTGCGCTAGATCCTAACGCCTGACGCCTAACGCCTGGTCCCCGGGCCACCCCGGCCACGCAAGAGCTCTCTTGTACAGAACGGACAGGCGGAAATCCCGGGAAAAGTCCCGGACGGCGGAGTACGATCCGCCGGCGACGATCTTCCCGAGGACCTCCGTGGACGAAACGACCCCCGCCGGGCGAAAGATGGACGCCGCCGCCGCTTTGGCTCCGTCGTTCGCTTACGTGAAAGAGCGCCTGTTTTCCCCCTTCTCCTTCGAAATCTGGCTGACACTCGGTTTTGTCTCCTTCATCGAGCAATTCGGCAACGGCGGGGGCGTCAACTTCCCCCTCAACTCCATCTTCGGCCCGTCCCCCGCCGGAGGCGACGGGGAAGGAGCGGAAGCCGTCAGCCAGGCATTGGATCGCGCGATCGAATTCGTCCGGGCGAACATCCCCTGGATCGCCGCGATCATTGTCGTCGTCTTCGCCCTCGCCGTTCTGCTCTCCTATCTCGGGGCGCGTGGGACGTTCATGTACCTTGACAACGTCGCCCGCCGTCGGGCAGAAGTGGCCGAACCGTGGCGACGGAGCGGCCTGCACGCAATGTCGTACTTTCTCTGGCGACTCGCGATCGGGTTTGCGTCCTTAGCGGCGGTTCTTTTGTCCGCCTCCCCGGCAGTCGTCGTGATCTACCGACTCCTCGTCCAGAAAATTGGTCCCGATCCATTCGCCATCGGAATCCTGTTTCTCTCCTCCATATTCGTCGTAGTCGTCGTCTTGACGGCTTGGATCGTCAGTGTGCTCCTGCGGAGTTTCGTGGCGCCGATCATGTATCGGTTCGGCCTGCCGGCCGGGGCGTCGCCTGCGGCCGAGGCGGCGGCATAAGCGGCGAGCAGGATTCCGGCCGCCGCCGTTACAATCAGGTGGTGAAGCTTCATCGGTTCGCTCTTTCCCGCTGGCAAAAAAATGAGCCGGGATTATACCGAAAATATCAGCGGCGCGCGCATTGTTTGCGCGCCTCGAGCCAATGCAAGATAATCAGCCATGCCTATGGTTGAAGACGCTACCTTTGCGGCAAGCCGCGCGACGGCGGCCGGGTGAAGCCCTCCCTCAAAAGCCTGTTTCCGTTCCTGCTGTGGTGGCCGCGCGTCGATCGCGCCACGCTGCGCGCGGACCTCGTGGCGGGCATCCTCGGCGCCGTCATTGTGCTGCCGCAGGGGGTGGCCTTCGCGACGCTCGCGGGGATGCCGCCCGAATACGGGTTGTACGCGGCGATCGTACCGGCGCTGGTCGCCGCGCTGTTCGGCTCGTCGTGGCACCTGGTTTCCGGGCCGACCAACGCCATCTCGATCGTCGTGTTTGCCAGCATGAGCGCTCTGGCCGAACCCGGCAGCGTCGAATACATCCGGCTGGTACTGACGCTGACCCTGCTGACCGGCGCGGTGCAGCTCGCGATGGGGCTTGCGCGCATGGGCGCGCTGGTCAACTTCATCTCGCACACCGTGATCATCGGCTTCACCGCCGGCGCGGCCTGCCTGATATTCTCGTCGCAGGTGCCGAACTTTTTCGGGGCTGAAATCGGGCGCGGCGCGTCGTTTCTCGAAACCTTCGAGCAGTTTGTCCTGCATCTCGACCACGTCAATCCATTCGTCACCGCGGTCGGCGCGGTGACTCTGCTCAGCGCGATCGTGGTGCGCCGCGCCTGGCCCAGATTTCCCTACATGATCGTCGCGATCCTGGCCGGCAGCGGGTTCGCCGCCGCGCTCAACGTCCATTTCGGCGTGGCGCAGACCGGCATCACCACGCTCGGCGCGCTGCCGCAGGCGCTGCCCGCGCTGTCGGCGCCCGATCTTTCATTTGACGCCATCCGCAAGACGCTGCCCATTGCGCTCGCCGTGACGATACTCGGACTCACGGAAGCGGTGTCGATCGCGCGCGCCATCGCGGTGAAAAGCGGTCAGCGTATCGACGGCAACCAGGAGTTCATCGGGCAGGGACTGTCCAACCTCGTCGGCAGCTTTTTCTCGTCCTATGCAAGCAGCGGGTCGTTCAACCGCAGCGGGGTCAATTACGAAGCGGGCGCGAAAACACCGCTGTCGGCGGTGGCGGCGGCCGTGCTGCTGGTGCCGATCATCGCGCTGGTTGCGCCGTTTGCGGCCTACCTGCCGCACGCAGTGATGGCGGCGGTACTGTTCATCGTCGCCTGGGGGCTCATCGATCTGCATCACATCCGCGAAATTCTGCGCACCAGCCGCCGCGAGACGGCGGTGCTGCTGACGACATTCGTCGCCGCCCTGTTTGCCCAACTCGAGTTCGCGATCTACGCCGGCGTCATCCTGTCGCTGCTGATTTATCTTTCCCGCACCTCGCGGCCGCTGATGCTCGACGTGAAACCGGACCCCGAAGAGGGCAGTTACCACTTCAGCGCCGACAGCGGCTTACCCGACTGCCCGCAGCTGAAAATGGTGCGCATCAATGGCTCGCTGTATTTTGGCGCCGTCGATTACGTGCAGCGCCGCCTGCAGGAAATCGACGCTGAAAATCCGCAGCAGAAGCACGTGCTGATCGTCGCGAGCGGCATCAATTTCGTCGACATGGCCGGTGCCGGCATGCTGCTCGACGAGGTCCGCCGGCGGCGGCTTCTCGGTGGAGACCTGTATTTCTATCGCATGAAAGACGAGGCGCGGCAAATCCTGGAGCGCGCCGGATACGCCGCGGAAATCGGCGAGGAAAACATGTTCCCGGTAAAAGTGCGCGCGGTGAACGCGATCTATCGCAGACTCGACTCCGAGATCTGCCGCAACTGCTCGGCGCGCATCTTCCGGGAGTGCCATGTCGCGCTGCCCAACGGCGAGCCGCGCGGCGCAGCGTAGGCCTCCCCCGGCCTTACTCAGCGGCCGTTTGCGGCTGCTCCTCGAGCGCGGGTTTGATGCGGCGATGGCCGTGCACCATCGCGCCGCCGATGATAATCCCGCCGGTGCACAACGCCAGTACCAGGAATGCGAAGCTCGCGTGCCTGAGCACCGTCATCGTGTCCGGTGCCAGACCCAGCTTGCCAAGCTCGGTAAGATAAACCGGAACCACCAGCGCGCGGCTCACCGCCACGATCAGCATGATCGCCGCCATCACGACCTTGATCAAATACGGCCTGACGTAGGTGGTGCCGATCGCGCCGAGCTGGATGCCGAACAGCGAGCCGGCGAGCAGGATCAGCGTGAGCCGGATGTCGATCAGGCCATGCAGCGCGTACTTGATGCTGCCGCCGAACCCCATCACGAACGCGATCACGAGTTCGGTCGCGCTCGCCACGATCGCCGGCGCACCGAGCACGTATATCATGCCCGGCACGCCAATAAAGCCGCCGACGGCGATGGTAGCGGCAAGCATGCCGGTCGCGAGTCCGAGCGGAATCGTGAACAGCACCGATACGCGGATGTTGGACGTCCTGAAATGGACCATGGTGCCCGGTATCTCCACCGATTGCACCCACCTGGCCAGGCGTGAGGTCCGTTCTTCGGCGTGCGTGTCGCCCCTGCGGTAGATCTCGATCGCGTCGCGCAATACATAGGAACCCACGATCGCCAGCACAATGACGAAGGAGACGCTCACGTAGAGATTGGAGCCGGCCTCCCCGTAGTTGAATTTGATGTGCTGCTGAAGGTCCGCGCCGACCCACACTCCGAGAGAAGCGGTAGCGGCCATCACCAGACCGAGCTTGACATCGACGTGACCGAAGCGATAGCGCTTGTAGGCACCCACCAGTGCTTTCGGAAACTTGTGGCACATGTTGCTCGCCACGGCAACCACGCCGGCCACGCCCATGCTCATCATCGCCGGCGTCAGCACGAAGGCGCCCCCCGAGCCGATGAAGCCGCTCACCAGCCCGCCGATGAAGCCGATCACGAAAAGCGCCAACACGTTGGCACTGGTGAGATCGATGAAGTTGACGGCAACCGGTTCCAGCATGGACTAATCCCTGCGTCTGGCGGTAATGCCCAGCACTTCCCAGAAGTAACCGGTGAATGCGCCGTGCGAAAAGGAAAACATGAACGCGGTAATCACCGGCAGCGCCGGATACCAGCCGTCAGTGCGCGTGAATGCCGCCATGATTTCGTGATGGAACAGGAACAGCGCCAGATAAAGAGCGCCCGAAATCAGCCCGGAAACGATCAATCCGGCGTACGGCTTGTGGTTAGCCACCGAACCTTCCTCTCGCCGTCATACTTGTATAAACTCAATCAAGGGCACTTCCAAGGATTCGTCATGCGGAACTTGATCCGGCATCCAGTTGATTGATTTTACTGGATTCCGGCTTTCGCCGGAATGACGGAGATGGAATTTGCCGAAGTGCCCAGTGTTTATTCCGGCGCGCGGTTGAGAGCGCGCACTATTCCCTGTAATCTGCGCAGAATTTCGCAGCCCCATGGCCAACCGCCTCACCAGGATCTACACCCGCACCGGAGACGCCGGCACCACCGGGCTCGCCGACGGCTCGCGCGTGGCGAAGGACGCGCCGCGCATCGAAGCAATCGGCACGATCGACGAACTGAACAGCGCGATCGGCGTGCTGCTTGCCGAGGACCTCCCCGTCGAAGTTCGCGCCTGCCTCGACGGCGTGCAGCACGATCTGTTCGATCTCGGCGGCGAATTGAGCGTCCCCGGCCACGCCATCATGAGCGAGGCGCACGCGAAGCGGCTCGAAGACGCGCTCGACGCGTTCAACGCCAGATTGCCCGCGCTGAGGGAATTCATCCTGCCCGGCGGTTCGCGTGCGGCGGGACTTGCCCACGTCGCGCGCACCGTGTGCCGGCGTGCCGAACGCGCGCTGGTCGCGCTATCCAAGTCCGAGCCGCAGCCGCCCCCGATGCTGCAATACCTGAACCGCCTGTCCGACCTGCTGTTCGTGCTGGCGCGTGTGCTCAACCGCCACGCCGGCGGTGATGACGTCTATTGGCAGCAGGGCAAGAACCGCTGAAACGTGAAGTGCGTAGGATGGGTGGAGGCCGTCCCGGCCGATACCCATCGGCGACGAACGCTTGATGGGTATCGCTACGCTCAACCCATCCTACCGTTGCTGACGGATTGTCAATTTGGCCGGCGGCTCTCCCTGATTTTCTCCAGGTGCCCGCACACGGTCTGCGCGCCTTCGAGAATGCGCGGCGTCTGGCGCTGAATGTGGTCGGGATCGACAAACATCGCGTTGACGTTGCGCAGCTTGACGAACCCCTGGTAGCTGCGCCACTGCGCGGCAAATTCATCCGGGGCCGTCGCGGAACTGCCGCCGAGCACCACCTCCGGCTCGCGCGCGATCACGCCTTCGAGCGACACCACCGGCGTCAGCGTCGGGAGCCCCGCGAATATGTTGCTCCCGCCGCACAGCCCGATCACGTCGTTGATCATATGGCGGCCGTTGACCGTCATCAGCGGCGTGTGCCAGATCTCGTAGAACACGCGCACTGTGGGGCGTGCGCCGTAGCGCTCGCGCAACGCGGCGATGCTGCGCTCGAATTCATCCGCGGCGATCCGTGCGATGGCGCCGGTTCCCGCCAGCGACCCGACCGCACGCAGCAGCTGCGGGATGGCGGCAAGCGTCGCGGGCTCGACGACGAAGACCTTGAATCCGAGCTTTTCAAGACGCTCTATGTCGGCGACCTGATTGCCGCTTTTCCAGCCGATGACGAGATCCGGCTGCAGGCTCAGCACGCGCTCGAGATCGATGCGCGAGGCATCGCCAACCTGGGGAACGCCCTTCGCGGCCGCCGGGTAATCGCTGTAACGCGCCACGCCGACCAGCCGCTCTCCGGCGCCTGCGGCATAGGCAAGCTCCGTGATGGACGGCGCCATCGCGACGATCCGCTGCGCGGGCGCCGGTAACGTCACCGCTCTGCCCCGGTCGTCAGTGGCCGTGATTTCAGCGCCCCGCGCCGACAGCGCGAACGCCAGCACACCGAACACCACAAATCGGAGAAGGTTCAACAAACTGCGAAAGGCCGGCGGGGATTATTGTTCTGTTTCAAGCAGCCTGATGCGGCGTTTGCGCACCGCCTCGGCAAGCGTGTCGAGCAGCCTGCGGCTGTCGTCCCAGCCAATGCAGCCGTCGGTGATGCTTTGCCCGTAAACCAGCGGCTTGCCCGGCAGCAGGTCCTGGCGGCCGGCCTTGAGATGACTTTCGACCATGATACCGAAGATGCGGTCTTCGCCGCCCGCAAGCTGGCGCGCCACATCGTGCCCCACGTCCATCTGCCTCTGCGGCTGCTTGGCTGCGTTGGAATGGCTCAAATCGATCATCAAACGCTGCGCAAGTGCGGCGTCCGCCAGTCCCTTCGCGGCTGCATCGACGCTCGCCGCGTCATAGTTCGGTGTTTTGCCACCGCGCAGGATGATGTGGCAATCCTCGTTGCCGGCGGTCGAGACGATCGCCGAGTGTCCGGCCTTGGTCACCGACAGGAAATGATGCGGCGCCCGCGCGGCGCGGATCGCATCGACCGCGATCCTGATGTTTCCGTCCGTGCCGTTCTTGAAACCGACCGGGCACGACAGGCCCGAGGCCAGCTCGCGGTGGATCTGGCTCTCGGTGGTGCGCGCGCCGATCGCGCCCCATGATACGAGATCCGCGATGTATTGCGGCGTGATCATGTCGAGAAACTCGCAGCCGGCCGGCACGCCCAACTCGTTGATGTCGAGCAACAGTTCGCGCGCGATGCGTATGCCCTCGTTGATGCTGAAAGTGCCGTCGAGTCTGGGATCGTTGATCAGCCCTTTCCAGCCGATGGTGGTGCGCGGCTTTTCGAAATACACGCGCATCACGATCAGCAGCTCGTCAGTGAGCTTGTCTTTCGCTTCCTTGAGCCTGCCCGCGAATTCCTTCGCCGCCTTCACGTCGTGAATCGAGCACGGCCCCATGATCACGAGCAGGCGGTCGTCCGCACCGTGCAGGATGCGGTGCACGGCCTGGCGCGTGTCGTAGGTCAGCTGCGCGGCTTTCTCCGAAACCGGGAATTCGCGCAGCACGTGCGAGGGCGGCACGAGTTCCTTGATCTCCCTGATCCGTACGTCGTCGGTTCGTTGCATGGATACCACTCAAGCGCTGAAAAATCATGCCATTGTAACCCAACATCGCGCATCGCCCGAAGCGGGCTATCCCAACTGCACGTAGTGAATCTCCGTCACTTCGAGTTCCTCGGTTCCTGCCGGCGTCCTGACGCTTACCACGGATCCTGCGCGCGCCTTGTTGAGCGCACGCGCCACCGGGGAGATCCAGCTGACGCGGCCGCGCGCGGGGTCGACCTCATCCTGGCCGACGATGCTGATGGTGCGTTCGACGCCCTTGCCGTCGCGGTAAGTGACGGTGGCGCCGAAGAACACCTGCTCGACGCCTGTTCGCGCGGGATCGATCACTGCGGCGATTTCAAGGCGCTGGGTCAGGAAGCGGATGCGGCGGTCGATTTCGCGCAGCCGGCGCTTGCCGTAGATGTAATCGGCATTTTCCGAACGGTCGCCGTTCGATGCCGCCCACGCGATCACCTTGACGAGCTCAGGGCGTTCCCGGTCGAGCAGCTGCTGCAGTTCATGCCTGAGGCGCGCGTAGCCGGCCGGTGTGATGTAGTTCTTCGCCCCAGGCGGGAGCGCGGGCGGGCCGTCGGCGGCGTCGTTCCCGAGCGCGCGTTCGCGTTCGATGTCGGCCAGTTTACGCATCAGCGGTGTTGCATTTCATCCGGTTCCGCCGACGGTGAGCGCATCGATCCTGAGGGTGGGCTGGCCGACGCCGACCGGCACGCTCTGGCCTTCCTTGCCGCAGGTGCCGACGCCGGGGTCGAGCGCGAGATCATTGCCGATCATGGCCACGCGCTCCAGCACGTCCGGCCCGTTGCCGATCAGCGTCGCGCCTCTGACCGGATAAGTGACCTTGCCGTCTTCAATCAGGTAGGCCTCGGACGCCGAGAACACGAACTTGCCGCTCGTGATGTCGACCTGGCCGCCGCCAAAATTGACCGCATACAATCCCCGACTGACCGAGGCGATGATCTCCTGCGGATCCTTGTCGCCGTTCAGCATGCAGGTATTGGTCATGCGCGGCATCGGCACGTGCGCGTACGATTCGCGCCTGCCGTTGCCGGTCACCGGCACGCCCATCAGCCGCGCGTTCAGGCTGTCCTGCATGTAGCTCTTCAGCACGCCGTTCTCGATCAGGATGTTCCTCTGCGTCGGGTTGCCTTCATCGTCGATATTGAGCGAGCCGCGCCGTTCATGCATCGTGCCGTCGTCGACCACCGTCACCCCGGGCGCCGCGACGCGCTCGCCGATGCGGCCGCTGAAAGCCGAGCTGCCTTTGCGGTTGAAGTCGCCTTCGAGGCCGTGTCCGATCGCCTCGTGGAGCAGGATCCCCGGCCAGCCCGGACCCAGCACGACCGTCATGGCGCCGGCCGGCGCCGGACGCGCGTCGAGATTGGTAAGCGCCTGCGACACCGCTTTCCGCGCGTAATCCTCAAGGATGGCGTCGGTGAAATAAGCGTAATCGAACCGTCCCCCGCCACCTGAACTGCCCTGTTCGCGCCGCCCGTTCTGTTCGACGATCACCTGCAGCGACATCCGCACCAGCGGCCGCACGTCGGCCGCCGTCACGCCATCGCTGCGGGTCACCAGCACCACTTCGTATTCACCGCCGAGGTGCGCGATCACTTGCGTCACGCGCGCATCGAGGCTGCGCGCGCGGCGCTCGATTTTCTCGAGCAGCGCGACCTTGGCGGCATCTTCAAGACTCGCCAGCGGGTCCCGCGGGATATAAAGATTGCGGCCGCCGCCGCGAGTCGCTACCTGCGCCGCACCGGCCGTACCCTGGCGAGCGATCGCGCGGGTGGCCTGCGCCGCCGTGGTCAGCGCCGTCAGGCTGATGTCGTCCGAATAGGCAAACGCGGTCTTCTCGCCGGCGATCGCGCGCACCCCGACGCCCTGGTCGATGTTGAAGCTGCCGGACTTGACGATGCCTTCCTCGAGGCTCCAGCCCTCGCTGCGGCTGTACTGGAAATACAGGTCCGCGTAATCGACCTGGTGCGTCAGGATCTGGCCGAACACCCGCTGCAATGCACTGTCGTCGAGCGCGTAGGGGGCAAGCAGGATCTCGTTCGCGGTTGCGAGCGAGGTTGCGAGTTGCGGGTTGCGAGTTGCGAATTCCGGATCAGTGCGCATCAGCGTTTTGCCCGAATGGCTGCGGGCCCTTGATATGAATTCTGTGACACAGCTAGCACTGGTGAATGGTCCGGTGGTTCAGCGCCGGCAGGCTCAGTCGCAGCCGCTTCATGTAATCGGGATTGATTCCGGCCACGACCACCCCGGAGCCGCGCGGCAGACGGTCGAGCACGGCGCCCCAGGGGTCGACGATCATGCTGTCGCCGTGCGTCTCGCGCCCGTTCACGTGGTAGCCGCCCTGCGCCGGCGCGAGCACGTAGGCGAGGTTCTCGATCGCGCGCGCGCGAATCAGCGCTTCCCAGTGCGCCCTGCCGGTGGTTTCGGTGAACGCCGACGGAATCAGTATGAGGTCGACATCCTGCATCGCGCGATACAGCTCAGGAAAACGCAGGTCGTAGCAAATCGACAACCCGATGCGCCCGAACGGCGAGTCGATCACTTTCACCTCGCCGCCGGGTTCGATCGTGCGCTCCTCCGAATAGCGCTCTTTGCCCATCTCGAATCCGAACAAGTGGATCTTGTCGTAGCGCGCGACCTGCCTGCCCCTGTCGTCATACACGAGGCAGCTGTTGCGCACCTTGTCCGGGTTGGCCGATACCAGCGGCACGGACCCGCCGACGAGCCAGATCCCGTGCTCCCGGGCAGTCCCGGAGAGGAACTGCTGAATCGGGCCGTGGCCCTCTTCCTCGCGCACCTTGACCTTGTCCTGGTCCTGCATGCCCATGATCGCGAAATATTCGGGAAGCGCGACGAGCCGGGCGCCCCGCTCGACCGCCATGCCGATCAGCCGGCCCGCCTCGTTCAGGTTGGCTGCGACATTCGGGCCCGACGCCATCTGCACGCCGGCGATGCGCGCCGTCGCCGCCTGACGTTCCGGGTCAGGATGGGGCAGCGCGCGGCCGGATGAGGATGCGGGTTTCAGGCTCATTTCACGACTTCGATATTGAGTGACGGGTGCGCTTTCACATCATTGACGAGGCTGATTCTCGCACCATCGATCGCCAGCGCCATCAGCCATGCCCTCAGTTCCTCCGCCTGCGCCAGCGGATCCTGGCCGTAGCCATGATGGATCACCAGTCGCGAGCCCGGGCTCGCGAGATGCAGTGCGAGCGCCTGCTTCACGGCCAGTTGCTCGCGCACGGCGAGCGCCGTGCGCGGCCGGTCCCACAACTCGGGCGTCACGGTGAAAATGTCGGCTGCCTGCGCGGACGCTGCGAACGCGCAAGCCAGCGCCCATGCTAACACGCGCCTCACTTGGACGGCTCCGCCGCTGGCGCCGGCGCGAACTCGATCTTCGACACCTGCGGATCGGCCCACGTTCCCGTGACGCCGTATTCATAAGCCACAATCTGATCGAACGGATCCTTGAGAATTTTCTGCACCAGGAAACTCGCGATGCCGGCAACCGGCCCGCCCAGCAACGCCCCGGCGACCGAAAGGCTGTCGGAGAAGCTTGGAAATACCTTGACGCGAAGTTTCTGGGTCTCGGCGCTCAGATCGACGTCGCCGCTCATCTGGACGCGCACCGCGGGCCCCTGGATGCGGAAGTTCTCGGTAGTCGCCACGCCGCGAGTGACCTTCACCGTGCCGACGATTTCGTCGAACGCGAGCCCGTCGCTGAAAATATCGCGGAAGTCGAGCGTCAGACGCCGCGGCAGCGACTGCAGGCTGAGCACGCCCAGCAGCTTGCCGATGCCCGGATCGAGCTTCGCAAACTGGCCTTTGTGCGCCTCAACGACAAAGTTGCCGGACAAAGACGGGTAATCGATCTCGGTCGGAATGCCGGCCCACGTCAACGGTCCCTCGAGCCTGGCGTTGCCGTGCTTGATGCCCTCGGGATAGCCAAGACGGAGCAGCAACTTGCCGATATCGCTGGTTTCGAGCTTGACATTGACCTGGGTGCGCGGCTGGATGAGCCAGCCCTGCCACAGCCCGTCGATATTCAACGTGGCATCGGGATTGGTGACGCGCAGCCGCTCGAGCTTCCAGTCGCGTCCCTCGGGCACCGCGGTGACTTCGAGGCGGCCGAGGCTCGCCTGGCGGACCTGAAATCTCTCGGCGATGATGTCGAGCGCGGGCAATTCGGGAGGTTGCTCCTTGTCCGCAGCCGGCGCGCTGCGGCCCGGAGTTGCCGCCGGGATCGCCAGATTCCGCATGCGCGCGGTGACCTTGCCTTTGCCCTCCGGGCGCCACGCCACGTCACCGGTCAGCTCACGCCCCGCCAACGCCGCTTGCCAAACCCCGCCCTGCGCGCTGGCGGTGATTGCCAGATCGTTGAAACGGCGGCCGAACGCGTCAAGCGTACCGAACTTGAGGTCCAGCCCCGCAAGCTCGAGGCGGCCGCCGGTGGCGGAAATCGATCTGAACAACGCTGACCACTGATCGAGGTCGAGATTTTGCAGGCCGCCGGTCACCCATACGCCCTTTCTCTCGGGCACCGCCGCGGTGCCGCCAAGGCTGACGGTACCGCGCTCGATCACGTCGTTCGCGCCCTCGCGCCGGCGCTCCAATTGCGCCGCAAACACGTTATCCAGCGAAAGGGCGATCCGATCCTGCCGGGCACCTGTCACCCGCCGCTCGAGTTTGAACGGCATGCTGTCGGCCGCGGCCTTGGCGAGCGGCGCCGGCAGCGTCGACGTAATGCCCTCCAGCGTGGAGTCGAAAACGATGTCGGCAACCCGATTGCGCAAAGTAATGACCGCCGTCCAGTCCGACGCGCCGCGCAACGCACCGGCCCACGGCGCCGGGATCGAGCGCAGCAAACTCTCCACGTTCATGCGGCCGGACATCGCAAAGCGCACCGTGCCGTCGCGCTGGGTGGCGCTGGCGAGCGTCGCCGGCCCGCCGAGCACGGTCATGGCCGCGCCCGCCACGTAGACGTCCGTTTCGGTAAATTCGAGCTTGCCGTTGACCTGCTCGAGCGGAAACAGGTCGCCTTCGCTTTGAATGCGGTTATTGACGAACTGGTATGCGCCAGTCACGCGGGTATCTTTGGGATTGGTAAATGGAATCGTGAGCTTGAGAGCGAGCCTGCCGCGGCCATCGGCGCGAACGCTTTCGGTAAAGCGGTCGATCATCGCGAACAGCGGGCTTTGCTCGATGAATTTCAGGAATTCGCTGGTCGGGCCTTCGGCCTCGCCGTTTACGCTCAGCACGCGGTTCGGGGTGGCGAGGTCGGGCACCTCGGCTTGCACCCGCGTGAGCTTCGCGCCGAGGATCGAGGCGTCGCGCACGGATATCTCCATGCTCTTGCCGCGAAACGCGAGGCTGCCCTCGATATTTTCGATTCTCGGCCAGCCATCGGCGTAATCGACCACGCCGCCAGTCACCTGAGCGGTGACCTGAAAGGCGCCACCCCTGCCGTCCGGGAACGGGAAACCGGCGAGATTTCCCTTGAGCCGGACTTTGACGTCATTCGACGCCCCGGCAAGCAGCGAGGTGCGAAGCCACTGCCGGGCGCGCTCTCCCACCTGCAATGGGACGTAACGCGCAACGCTGCGCGCATCGGCGCGCGTCACGTTGCCCGTCAGGTCAATCACGCCGGGCCCGTCGGGCAGCGTTTGGTACGTGCCGGACACGCTGCCGGCGAAATCGGAATTCGAAAATGCAATGCTGTCGAGCTTGAAATCGTATTGCTCGCCGTCACGCTGCCAGGCCAGCTGCGCGGTCAGCGCATCGAACGCAAGCTTGTCCCGGAACACCCGCGGCAGATCCACCGCGGCCTTCTGGGTGTTGAGGTGAAGCGTGCCGCCGCGCTCGGTGCCGTCGATGTCGCCGCTGACGCCGGCGAAACCCGGTATGCGGCCTACCGCCTTCAGACCGAGGCCGGCGAACCTGCCTTTCACGCTGTACTGCGCAGGCCGCGGCCAGCTGCCGTTCCATTTGACCGATGCGTCGTGGACGTCGCCGCGCGGCGCATAACGGTCGATCTCCTCGCGCAATTCGCGTTCGAACGGAAAATGGTCTGCCAGCGCCATGAGCGGCTCGAGCGCGAGCACGTTGGCCCGTAATTCGCCGCGCGGCGGCTTGCCTTCGCTGCCGTCACTGTAACGCAGCAGCAAATCCATCGGCTGCAGCGTATAGGCGCGGGTCTTCACGCCCAGCCGGGAGGTTGATATCTCGAATCCATCGCTGAATTGCTTCCAGCCGACGCGCCCCTGCAGCGCTTCGAGTTCAAGCTCAGGCAGATCCTCGCCCAGCCGCATCCTGGCGTTCGACAGCCGCACGTCCGCGGTGAGGTTCGAGAGCTGGCCGTTCCGCAGGCCCGCCCACGCGCGCACCGCGCCCGCGCCATTCGGAAACGACACCGGGAATGGCACCCACGTGCGCCACGCCGCGATGTCGGTATAGTCAAGCTGCGCGAACAACTGGCCGTTCCAGTGGGCGAGATCGGTGATCGTTCTGCCCGTGAAATCGCCGCGCAGATCGAGCGGCGAGGCAATGTTCTCGGGGGGTGAAGCGCGCAAGCCGAAGCTGTGATGCCGTCCGTCATTTCCGAGGCGCAGGCTGACACGGCGCAGCGCGAGTTCGGGGGCTTCCCGCAATTCGTCCCGCCACAGGATTGCCGCGTCGCGGATCACGATTTCTTCCTGGCGCAACAACCAGTCTGACAGACCGCCGCTGTCGCTGCTGCCGGAGATTCCGGCAACCCAAACCACGCCATCCCTGTCGCGCCTGATGTTGAGATCCGGCTGCTCGATCTCGATCAGGTCGAAGTACGGCTCCCAAAGAACCAGCGACCACCATGACAGGGTGCTGTCGACGCGCTCAAGCTTGAGCGCCGGCCGCCCGGCCTGGTCAAAAACCTCCACATCGCCGAGCGTCAACTGAAGGTTGAATCCGCTCCAGCGACCCTCGATCCAGCCGATCGCAATGCGCTGTCTGGCGGCCGAACTGATTTCGCGCGCAATGGCTTCGCGATAACTTTCGATATTCGGCAACAGCCAGAAACGCACTCCGCCCACGACCAGCGCGGAGACGAAAGCGCAAATGAGTACCGTCCAGGTCACCGCGCGGTAGACCCAGAGCGAACTGAGGTGCAGCAGTCTGAAGATCGAAAATGCCGGCACGATGCCCGCTAAATCAATAAAATGTCAGTTATTTCAGTCAATTGTAACCTGAAGGGTATGCCCCTACCTAACGCTCGAACCGCGGCGGAAGAAGACCTTCTGATCCAGCGCGCGATCAGGCTGTCGCGCTTCGCACGCTGGCTGCTCGAGGCCGAGCCCGGCCTGCTGCCGGCGGCCAGCGTGCGCGCACCGTTCAGCGCCGATGAGATGCGCGCCCGGCTCGCTGCCACGGAAGCCGGGGATGAAACCTCGCTCAGCCACGCGCTGCGGGATCTGCGCAAGCGCGTGATGCTGCGGGTGATCGCGCGCGATCTCTGCGGCCTGGCAACGCTGGAGGAAGTCGTCGCGACGGTCAGCGCGCTTGCCGACATCGCGATCTCGGCCGCGGTCGCGCATCTTGAGCGCCAGCTGGCGGTGGAATATGGGGAGCCCATCGGAAAAGACAGCAGCCGGGCGCAAAAGTTGCACGTGGTCGGCATGGGAAAGCTGGGCGGAGCCGAGCTCAATGTGTCGTCCGACATCGATCTCGTGTTCGTTTATCCCGAAGACGGGGAAACGCGCGCGGCCCGTGCGCTCAGCAACCATGAGTTTTTCATCCGCTTCGCGCGCCGGTTGATCGCGCTGCTCAACGAAATAACCGCCGACGGCTACGTGTTCCGGGTCGATATGCGGCTGCGCCCGCTCGGGGCCGACGGACCGCTCGCGTGCAGCTTCGGCATGCTCGAGAACTATTTCGTGACGCAGGGCCGCGAGTGGGAACGCTACGCGTGGAGCAAGGCGCGCGTGGTGTGCGGGGACCGCGCGCAGGAACTCACCGAGCTGGTGCGGCCGTTCGTGTTCCGCCGCCATCTCGATTACAGCGCGTTCGAGTCGCTGCGCGAACTGCACCGCGAAGTGCGGCGCGAGGTCGAGCGCCGCGAAATCCACGACAACATCAAGCTCGGCCCCGGCGGAATCCGCGAAATCGAATTCATCGTGCAGCTGTTCCAGCTGATCCGCGGCGGACGCGACGCGGCTTTGCGCGAGCCGGGAACGCTCGCCGTGCTGCCGCTGCTGGCGGAACGCAATCTGCTGCCGCAGGCCGCGGTGCAGGAATTGACGGCCGCGTACACGTTTCTGCGCAATCTGGAGCACCGGCTGCAATACCTCGATGACAGGCAGACGCATGCGCTGCCGGAGAATGCCGAAGACCAGGCGCTGATCGCAACCGCGGCGGGTTGCGCCGATTATGCGGCATTGCGCGCGCAACTCGATGGTCATCGCGGCAACGTCACGCGGCACTTCGACGGCATCTTCGCGGCGTCGCAGGATGACGCCCATCCGCTGGCGGGACTCTGGCGCGCCGGGGATGCTGAAAAAAACCTCGATACCCTGCGTGAACTCGGCTACCGCGCGCCGCGCGAGACGCTCGCGCGCATTGCGGCATTGCGCGACAGCAGCCGTGTGCGCCTGATGCCGCAGGCAAGCCATGCGCGCATGGAACAGCTCGTGCCGCTCGTGATCGAGATCGCGGCGCGCCAGGGAAATCCCGATGCGACGCTCGACCGCATGCTGATACTGCTCGAGAGCATCAGCCGGCGCGAGTCCTATCTCGCGCTGTTGCTGCAATATCCGCAAACCATCGAGCGCGGCGCGCGGCTTGCCAACGCCAGCCCGTGGGCGGCCGATTACCTGGCGCGCCATCCGATCCTGCTCGACGAACTGCTCGACACGACGACACTGTTCGCCGCGCCCGACTGGCCGCAGCTCAGGTCGCTCGCGCGCCGCCGGCTCGACGAAGCGGCGGGGGACGACGAGCGTCAGATGGACGAACTGGGCCATTTCAAACACGCGCAAACCATGCACCTGCTCGCGCAGGATCTCGCGGGCGAGCTGCCGCTCGAAAAACTCTCCGACCATCTGAGCGAGCTGGCCGACCTGATACTGGCCGAGGTGCTGCGTCTCACGTGGCAGGGCCTGCGCAGCCGGCATTGCGAGGAGCCGCGCTTCGCGATCGTCGCCTATGGCAAGCTGGGCGGGAAGGAACTCGGCTACGCGTCCGACCTCGATCTGATTTTTCTTTATGAGGACGCGGCACCGGGTGCCGCCGAGAACTACGCGCGGCTCGCCCAGCGCCTGAACAGCTGGCTCGGCAGTCTGACGCCGTCGGGCGTGCTGTACGAAACGGATCTGCGGCTGCGGCCGGACGGCGCAGGAGGGCTGCTGGTCAGCTCGCTCGAGGCGTTCGGCGAATATCAGCGCCAGCACGCATGGGTGTGGGAGCATCAGGGGCTCCCGCGCGCGCGCGCGGGCGGGGGGGGGCGCGAAAACGGCCCGCGGGTCGGCGCGACCCCCCGTGGATCGAAGCGGCGGTTTCCCAACTGGGTCGGGCACGAATTCAAGGAATCAGAGTCGAGCAAGTCAACGGACGTCACGAGGAAGCATTGAGAGGCGCCTCAACGGGATGCTGACGTTGGGGCGCTTCGCGTCTAGTTGAAGTTGCCTCGGATGATCGCGGCGTTCCTGCGGACCGCGGGCTGGCGGGTGAATCACAAGGCTCTTCCGGGGGGATCGGTGTCTCAAGCATTGGCCAGAGAGGGGAGTGTCTGGCAATCGAAGTGGCGCAAGGCTTGGAGGCGGAGCAGGTGCTGGTCCGCCTGGCGGACCTGTTCGAGAGCCGGAGAACCCCCGCGTACATCCGCTCCGACAACGGCTCGGAGTTCACGGCGCGCAGGCTGCGGAAGCAGCTCCAGTGCGGGGGCGCGCAAAGAACATTCTCATCTGTTTCTGTTATCTGTTTACCGAACCAAGTCGTGCGGCGCACCGAGCTCTGCGGAGCGGTCCCACGAATCCGCCGACTCGAGCAACTCGGACTCAAGGTCAAAATCGAAGCGGCCGCTGAGAGAACCCAGACGGCCGCGACTAGAGTTTCTTTCTAGCGGTACAGCGACTTCAAACTCCCCCATGTCCCATGCTTCGTGGGGACGGACACCTCGCAGGCAAGACTCGAGCAGGCGATGAACACGTCCGAGTCGAATATGTGGTCCCCGGTGTCGGCGATCGCGATCTTGAGGTGGTGGGTGCCTGGGGTGATCGGCACCGTGCGGGCCAGGACCGCGGTGAGTCCGTCCATCTCGGTGTTGATCGCTCCTCCGCCGTCCGACAGATCATTATTGAGGTAGCAGTTGCAATTCAGGCCGGTGGGCGGATTGAATGGATTATTGCAGTTGACATTGTCGACCGAGACCGGCTGGCCGGGCGAGCTGCAGAATGCCGGCACGACCGCGATGTCGCTGGCCAAGGTATTGCCGTCGAGGAAGAACGCGAACACGTCGTTAAACTGCAGATTGACAAACTCATTGTACTCGTCGGACCCGAAAACGTATTCGATCGAGAACTGCGACGCCTGATCACAGGTGAAATCGAACTCGATGCCGGCGGCGTCATAGGTTCGGCTGGCTACGAGCGCATCGAGGTCCGGATCCCCCGGCTGGCCATTGTCGGTGGTCACGTTGTCGAACTGGTTCGGGCCAACGACATTGAAAACGTCACCCGTGCTGATGATCACGCCGCTTTCGAAGCCGATGATGCCGGTTCCGCCGGTGAACGTTCCGAAGGCATTGGGGGCGCCGAAGAACGTGGCGTTTGTCGCCGTA
>Ga0080064_1004312_pt1 | contig 18517 bp, 21 predicted proteins | sample Subgrocontami54m_FD_69260 | JGI IMG/M metagenome (GOLD analysis project Ga0080064, IMG submission 69260) | Subsurface groundwater microbial communities from S. Glens Falls, New York, USA - GMW46 contaminated, 5.4 m (SPADES assembly) (version 2) ...
CATGAAGCTGGTCGTCGGGCTCGGCAATCCGGGCACAAAATACGAGCGCACGCGCCATAACGCCGGTTTTTGGTGGGTGGAGCGGCTGGCGCAGGGCGCCAGGGCGGCGCTGCGCAACGAAGGCAAATTCCACGGCCGCGTCGCCCGGCTGGCGGGCCCCGCCGAGACGTGGCTGCTGCTGCCGGCGACTTTCATGAATGAGTCGGGCCGCGCGGTGGCGGCGCTGGCGGGCTTCTACAAGATCGAGCCACCGGAGATACTGATCGTGCACGACGAGCTCGATTTGCCGCCGGGCACCGTAAGACTCAAGCTCGGCGGCGGCACCAGCGGCCATAACGGCCTCAACGACATTGCCGGGCGCCTCGGCAGCAACGATTTCTGGCGCCTGCGGATCGGCATCGGACACCCGCGCGATGCCGCCGCAAGCGAGCAGGAAGTCGTCGCGTACGTGCTCAGCCCGCCGCGCTCCGGGGAACAGCCGCTGATCGACGACGCAATCGCGCGCGGCCTCGACGTGTGGCCGCTGCTCGCCGCAGGCGACACGCAGGCGGCGATGTTGCGCCTGCATACGAAACCGCTCGTCCCATGAGTTTGAAATGCGGTATCGTCGGCTTGCCCAACGTCGGCAAGTCCACGCTGTTCAACGCGCTGACCAAGGCCGGTATCGCGGCGGACAATTATCCGTTCTGCACCATCGAGCCCAACGTCGGCATAGTCGGGGTGCCCGACGCGCGCCTGCAGCCGCTGGCAGATATCGCCAAGCCGGAAAAAGTGATTCCGGCGGTGGTCGAATTCGTGGACATCGCCGGGCTCGTGGCCGGCGCGTCGAAAGGCGAGGGGCTCGGCAACCAGTTTCTCGCCAACATCCGCGAGACCGACGGCATCATCAACATGGTGCGCTGCTTCGTCAACGACAACGTGGTGCACGTGACCGGCAGGATCGACCCGGTCTCCGACATCGAAACCATCCACACCGAGCTCGCGCTCGCCGACCTGCAGACGGTGGAGAAAGCGACCCAGCGCGCGGGCAAGACCGCCAAGGCGGGTGACAAGGAGGCGATCAGGCTCGGCGCGCTGCTGGAGAAAGTGCGCGCGCAGCTCGACCAGGGCAAACCGGTGCGCGCGCTGCAGATCGAAAAGGAAGAGCTGCAGTTGCTCAAGCCGCTGTGCCTGCTGACCGCGAAGCCGGCAATTTACGTTGCCAATGTCGACGACAAAGGTTTCGAGAACAATCCGCTGCTCGACGCGGTGCGCGCCTATGCAGCCGGGGAACATGCGCCCGTGGTCGCGATCTGCGCGGCGCTCGAAGCCGAAATCGCCGATCTGCCCGATGAAGACAAGCAGGTTTTTCTCGCTGATCTCGGTCTGCACGAAGCGGGCCTTGACCGCATGGTGCGCGCGGTCTATGGATTGCTCGGTTTGCAGACCTACTTCACCGCCGGCCCGGACGAAGTACGCGCGTGGACGATTTACAAGGGCGACACCGCGCCGCAGGCGGCGGGCGTGATCCATACCGATTTCGAGCGCGGTTTCATCCGCGCCGAAGTGATTGCCTACGACGATTACCTGAAATACCGGGGCGAACAGGGCGCGAAGGAAGCGGGCAAGATGCGGCTGGAGGGCAAGGACTACGTGGTGCAGGACGGGGACGTGATGCACTTCAGGTTCAACGTCTGACGGCCTGCGGACGCGCCGGGCGCGCCGCGTGGCAGGCGTAATCGTGATGACGATGTTGTATTTATTGATTGCAGGAATTGGTCTATCCTTCGGTTCCCGCCTGCGGTTCGTCCGGGTCCTTTGACCTGGGTCAAAGGAGTTTCAGCCGGGGCGGTATATTTTCGGTATCCAGCGTAACCTGCGCCCGGTTGCGGGCAAATCAAGGAGGAGCAGAGAATGAAGATCTGGTGGCAGAGCAGCACCCCGATACACCGCCTGCACGATTACCGCAACGCGCTGAGCGCGCATCTGGAGAGCGTAAAGCGGCCGGACACGGAAATCCATATCAGCGGCGTGGACGACGGCTCGATGGACCTGCATTTCAACGCGGTGGTCGCCGTCAACAGCTACGGTCCCGGGGGTGTGCTGAACAAAATCATCCAGGCCGCGGACCAGGGCTACGATGCGGTGGCGATCGGCTGCTTCCTCGACCCGGCCATGCAGGAAGGGCGCGAGATCGTGCCGATTCCGGTTTTCGGTCTCGGCGAAACGTCCATGCTGATGGCCTGCATGTACGGGCATAAATTCTCGGGCGTCGCGTTCCATTCGAAGCAGTCGCAGTATTACGACCGCAAGGCCTTCGAATACGGGCTCACCGCGCGGCACATTCCGTTCGGCGATCTGGGTATCGATTTCACCGAAGTGCAAAAAGGCTTCACCGATCCCGGTCAGATGACGGAGACTTTCATCAAGGAGTGCCGCCGCCTTGCCGCGCAGGGCGCCGAAGTGATCCTGGCGGCGTGCGCGACGGTCAACGCCATCATTCGCCGCGAGAAAATCAACGAGGTGGACGGCGCGCTGATCATGGATTGCAACGCGGTGCTGCTCAAGACGGCGGAAGGCATGGCGGATCTGGGCAAATCGATCGGACTGCACGCCAGCCGCCGGTTGCTGTTCCAGGGCCCGGAGCGGCGCGCGCTCGACGATTGGATGCGGATCTACAACTTCCGGTCCAGCGCACAGCTGAAGCCCTGAAGCGCCCCCGGTCCACCTTATGGGACCTTTGGCGGGCATACGCATAGTCGAGCTGGCGGGTATCGGGCCGGGCCCGATGGGCGCCATGCTGCTCGCGGATCTCGGCGCGACCGTACTGCGGATAGACCGCGCGCATCCGGTTGAGCTTGGCAGCCCGCGGCCATTCGAGTTCAATTTCCTGTTGCGCAACCGGCACGCGATTGCGCTGGATCTGAAGCAAGCCGACGCGGTGGAACTGGTATTGAATCTCGTCGAGCGGGCGGATGCGTTGATCGAGGGCTTTCGCCCGGGTGTCACGGAACGGCTGGGCCTGGGGCCGCGCGAGTGCCACAGCCGCAATCCGCGCCTGGTGTACGGCCGCATGACCGGGTGGGGCCAGACGGGACCGCTGGCCGCTGCCGCGGCGCACGATCTCAACTATATTGCGCTGGCCGGGGCGCTGCATTCGATCGGGCGGGCGGGCGGGCCGCCGGTGCCGCCGCTGAATTTGCTCGGCGATTATGCGGGCGGATCGCTTTATCTCGCGTTGGGGCTGCTCGCCGGCATCATCGACGCCCGGCAGTCGGGCAAGGGACAGGTGGTGGATGCTGCCATCATCGACGGCACCGCTTCGCTCATGACCTCAACGATCGGAGTGCATGCCGCCGGTTTGTTCAGTCTCGAGCGCGGCACCAACATGCTGGATTCCGGCGCGTACTTCTACGACGTCTACCAATGCTCGGATGGCAAGTGGGTGTCCGTGGCAGCCATCGAAGGGCGGTTTCACGCGGAATTGCTCAGGCTGCTGGAGATCGATCCCGCGGCAATCGGCGAGCGGGAAAACAAGGCGAACTGGTCCCGGGCGCGGGAGCTTTTCGCGGCGAAGTTCAGGACCCGCACGCGGGACGAATGGTGCGCGTTGCTCGAAGGAACGGACGCATGTTTCGCGCCGGTGCTGTCGCTCGCCGAGGCACCGGCGCACCCACATCATGCAGCGCGCGGGACGTTCGTCACGGTCGACGGCGTCGTGCAGCCCGCGCCTGCGCCGCGTTTCAGCCGTACCGTGCCCGCGCATCCGACTCCGCCGGAAAAACCGGATCCACGCGCAGCCCTCGCGGGCTGGATGACCGCGGCGCAGATCGATGCGCTGGCTGCATCCGGTACGATTTGATTTTCAGCATAGAGAAGGAGGCCGTTGAGTGAAGCCAGTCCGGATAATCCTGTTTGCGCCGGGAAGCAAAGAGCGCGTGATGACCAAGGCACTCGAGAGCGGCGCCGATGCGGTGCTTCTCGATCTGGAGGATTCGGTTCCGCTCGCGTCCAAGGCGGAAGCCCGTTTACTGGTCGCGAAGGTGATCGACAGTGTCGCGGCGGCGGGAACGGGGCGCGACGGGCCGGCCATTTTCGTGCGCACCAACGCCGCGGCGACCGGCCTGCTGGAGGATGACCTGGCAGCGATCGTGCGGCCGGGCCTGGAAGCTATCTTCGTACCCAAAGTGGAAAGCGTGCCGGAAGTGCAAAATACGGCGTCGACCCTGGAGCGGCTGGAAGCGGCGCAAGGCATCAAGGCAGGAACCGTCGAGATGGTCCTGATGATCGAAAGCGCGCTCGGCGTGTATCGGTGTTTCGATATGATCAACGCCTCTCCCAGAGTGGCGAGCACCTGCATTGGGGGTGCGCAGGACGGCGATCTGCAGACCGATCTCGGGTGCAGCTGGTCGGTGGAGGGCACTGAGCAGTTCTACGCGCGCTCCAAAGTGCTGCTCGACACCCGCGCGGCAGGCAAAGCCTGGCCGCTGGACGGCGTTTACGGCAATCTGAACGACGAAGCGGGATTGATTCAGGACTCGACGCTTTCCGCGCGGCTCGGCTACGTCGGCCGGACCGTCATCCATCCTAAGCAAATCGCGCCGGTGCGGCAGGCCTACGCAGTGCCGGCGGCGCAGGTCGATTATTACCGGAAAGTGGTGAGCGAATTCGAAGCCGTGGAAAAAGCCGGCACCGCCGCCATCACGGTGGACGGCAAGCTCGTGGACTACGCGATGTATCAGCGCGCGAGGCGGGTCCTGGAGTTGGCAAGTCTCGATCGTTAGCACAGGGTTAATAGAATCGATGGAAGATGCAAAATCGTCATTCCGGCGAACGCCGGAATCCAGGATTTCTGGGCACCGGCTTTCGCCGGTGTGACGAGTTGTTTTTCGACAGGCCGTTAGTGAGAGGTAACTGCGCATGGACTTTTCGTTTACCCCGGACCAGGAAACCCTGCGGGGTCATCTCACCGAGCTGCTGGACAAGGTATGCCCGCCCGAATACGCCGAGCGTTGCGATAACGATGCGACTCCGCCGCGCGAAGCGTTTGAGGCGCTCGCGAAACATGGCTGGTTCGGCCTGATTCTTCCCGTCGAGTATGGCGGCACCGGCGGCTCGGCCATCGACCTCGCCATTCTGCTCGAGGAGACCGGACGGCATTTCGAAGAGCTTGCGATGTGGCTGTTCCGCACGCTGACTTATGGCAGCTACGCGGTCATGACGCACGGCACGCGCGAGCAGAAGGCGGACCTGCTGCCCAGGCTCGTGCGTGGAGAACTTTCGTTCTGCTTTGCCTTGACTGAGCCGCACTCCGGATCCGACGCGGCAGCCCTGACGACCCGAGCGGCCGCCGTGGACGGCGGTTACGTGATCAACGGGCAGAAGGTCTTCACCTCGGGAATGGACATCAGCGATTACTGCCTGCTGGTCGCGCGGACCTCCACGGGAACGAAGAAGCAGCAAGGCATCACCAACTTCCTGGTGGATACCAAGCTGCCCGGCATCGAAATCCGCAAAATCAAGACGCTCGGCCAGCGCGCGATCGGCACCACGCAGGTCTTTTACAACGATGTGAAAGTGCCGGCTTCCGCGGTGCTTGGTCAGGTCGATCAAGGCTGGGAAGCGGTTGATGCCTATCTCTGGTACGAGCGGCTGTGCCTGTCGGCAGCGCGCACCGGGGCGGCTACCGCCGCTTTTGAATACGCGCTCGAGTACGCGAAGACCCGCAAGCAGTTCGGGCGGCCGATCGGGCAGTTTCAGGCGATATCCCACAAGCTCGCCGATATGAAAATGATGCTCGATATTTCGCGCACCATGGTTTACCGGTTTGCGTGGCTGATGTCCGAGGGCAAAGCGACGCGCCACGATGCAGCAGTGCTGAAGCTCTACACCGGCGAGACCTACAAAGCGGTATCCGACATGGGGTTGCAGATCCTCGGCGGTTACGGCTACTGCATGGAATATCCGATGCAGCGGTTTTTCCGCGATTCGCGCCTGGCGACCATCGGCGCCGGGACTTCTGAGATCCAGCGCAACATCATCGCGCGGGGCCTCGGGCTGTGAAGGGGAAGTGAGATGTCGCATCCGCTCGAGGGCGTGAGAATTCTGGAGTTGGGCCAGGTCATCGCGGGCACTTACGGCAGTCAAGTGCTCTCGGATCTGGGCGCCGAAGTGATCAAGGTCGAAACGCCGGAAGGCGATCTGGGCCGCAATCCTTCGGTGGCGCCGTACCGTGGCTTAAGCGGGCTGTTCCTGACGCTCAACCGCAACAAGCAGAGCATCGTGATCAACCTCAAGACCGGGGCGGGGCGCAAAACCTTCTACGACCTGGTGAAGGTTTCCGATGTCGTGGTGGACAATTTTCGTCCGGGCGTGCTCGAGCGGCTGCAGGTCGATTATGCGACCCTGAGCGCGATCAATCCGCGCATCATTCAATGTTCGGTCACCGGTTTTGGCACCGAAGGCGCGTACAGGAATTATCCCGCGTTCGACATCATCATCCAGGCGATCAGCGGCCACATGGCGATCACCGGGGAACCGGGGCGACCGCCGGCGCGCGTGGGCATTCCGCTCGCCGACCTGAGCGGGGGCATTTATTCGTGCAAGGGCATCCTCGCCGCGTTGTTTGACCGGGAGCGAACCGGCAAGGGGCGCCGGGTGGAGCTGTCAATGTTCGATTCGATGCTGACTTTGTTGAGCTACATGGGAACGATGTGGCTGACCAATGGCGACCTGCCGCAGCCGCCCGGCTCGGCCCATGACTATACGGTGCCGTGGCAGGCTTTCGAAGCGAGCGATGGTTACGTCGTGGTTGCGACGCGCCAGGAAATATTCTGGCGCAAGCTGTGCGGGGTGCTGGAGGATCCGGGTCTGGCGGGCGATCCCCGCTTTGCGACCAATTCGCTGCGGGTGGAGAACCGGGCAACGCTGGTGCCGCAGCTGGAGCGCATTTTCCGCACCCGCACGGTGGCGGACTGGCTCGAGCGATTACGCACCGCCGAAGTGCCCGCCGCGCCGGTCAATAATCTGGACGGCGCGTTTGGGGAACCGCCGGTCGCGGAGCGCGAGATGATCGTCGAGTACGATCATCCGGACGTGGGCAAAGTGCGTCTGCCGGGAAATCCGATCAAGATGTCGGACATGACAGGGACTATTTCCAGACCGGCGCCGCGGCTCGGCGAACATACCGACGCGGTGCTGAGCCGGCTGCTGAGTCTTACGGCGGACCAGATCGCGGGCCTGCGCCAGCAAGGCGCCATCAAATAAACCGATAAAGGAAACCTCCATGGCTGGATTGTATTGGGAAGAATGGGAAATCGGCGCGGAATTCGAGAGCTCGGCGCGCACCGTCACCGAGTCCGACATCGTGATGTTTGCCGGGTTGTCGGGCGACTATAACCCGCTGCACATCGACGAGGAGTTTTGCAAGAAGACGCAGTTCGGCACGCGTATCGCGCATGGGCCGCTGGTCTACGCAATCGCCGCCGGCCTGTTGTTCCAGCTGCATCTCTATGACGACACCCTGATCGCTTTCCTCGGCTTCGACAGCCTGAAGTTCACCAAACCGGTCAAGGCGGGGGACACGATCCACGCGCGGATCAAGGTGCTGGAAAAACGCGAGACTTCGAATCCGCAGCGCGGTGTGATGAAACGCCAGCTGCAGGTGCTGAACCAGCGCGGTGAAGTGGTGCAGGATGCCGTCCAGGCTTTCCTGCTGAAACGCAAGCCGGCGTAATTCAAATCCGATGGCGCGGGAGTTCCGATTGACGGGCACCGGGCCGGCACAGGTAAAATGGCCGTTCGCTGAGCGGGGGAGTGCATGAACAAGGCGCGGCCGATACATCCGGGTGAGGTTTTGCGCGAAGAATTCCTGGCGCCACTGGATTTGTCGGCGCGCGCGCTTGCAATCGCGCTGCACGTGCCGGCGCCGCAGATCAACGATGTGGTGCGCGAGCGGCGCAGCATCACGCCCGACATCGCGCAGCGGCTTGCCAGCTATTTCGACACTTCGCCGCAATTCTGGATGGACCTGCAGGCGAGCTACGACTCGCAGCTCGCGCGGCGCGAAACCAAAGGCAGCATCGCAAAATAAATTCCGCCGCACCCGGCCGCCGCGGGCGTCATCGTCCGCGCCGTTGCGGGCCGCGATCGCCGCTTGCCGCCTGCGGCCTGACGCTGATGATCATCACGCCGGCGAGCACCAGGACCGCCCCGATCAACTGCACCGCGCCGATCGGCTCGCCGAGGAAGATGTGCGCGAGAACGAACGTCGAAATCGGGCCGAAGCAGGCGACGAGCGCCGCCTGATTGGCGCCGATGCGCCGCAGCGCTTCCGCCATCAGCCACAGCGGCAGCACCGTTGAAAACACGGCCATCAGGAGCGTGAGCCAGTAGACCTGATGCGGCACCGCGAGCGCCGAGGGGCCGTGCGTGATCATGAAATGCGCGATCACGAACACACAGGCGGCGATCGACGTGTAGGCCGTGAAGCGCATGGACCCGAGCTTGAGCACGAGGCGGCTGCCGGCGAGCAGGTAAATCGCATAGGTGGCCGCGCTCGCGAACACCAGGCTGCCGCCGAGCAGCAGCGCCTGATGGTTGCCGCCGAGACCCATTTGTTCGTAGAAAACCAGCACGATGCCGCCATAGCTCAACGCGAGCGACAGCATGTGCCGCTTGCGGATTGCCTGCCCGAGAAACAGCGCCGACAGGATCAGCACCAGCGTTGGATACAGGTAGAGGATCAGCCGGGCCAGCCCGGCCGAAACATACTGCAGGCCGGCAAAATCGAGATAACTGCTGAGGTAGTAGCCGATGAACCCGAGGCCGATGATCGCGAGCCAGTCGTTGCGCGACAGTTTTTTTTCGACGCCGCTGAACCCTGACCACATTGCCATGGCAACGAAAAACGGCAGCGCGCACATCATGCGCAGCGCGAGCAGCGTCATGACGTCCACCGGGTACTGGTAGGCGAGCTTGACGATCACCGCCTTGCCGGAAAATCCGATCGTGGCGATCAGCACGCACGCAACACCGACGTAGGCGTGCCGCGCGCCGGCAGCGCCGGCGCGCACGGTCATCCAGGGAATCTCTGAACAACCGTCATCGCGAGGAGCAATGGTTGAGGCATGTGGGGTTTCGCGGACGCTGTGGTAAAATTGCAATTATATCAGCGCCATACCGGAAGCATCCGCGACTATCGTCACCCTGGCGCCGGGCGCACGGGAAGCTCTTCAGGAATTCAAATGGCAGGTCACAGCAAGTGGGCAAACATCCAGCACCGCAAGGGAAAGCAGGATGCCAAGCGCGGCAAGATCTTCACGCGCCTGATCAAGGAAATCACGGTCGCGGCGCGCCTGGGCGACGGCGATCCGGGCTCCAATCCTCGCCTGCGGCTCGCGATCGACAAGGCGTACGCCAACAACATGCCGAAGGAAAACGTCGAGCGCGCGATCAAGCGCGGCACCGGCGAGCTCGAAGGCGTTAACTACGAGGAAGTCCGCTACGAGGGCTACGGCATCGGTGGTGCTGCGCTGATGATCGACTGCATGACCGACAACAAGACGCGCACGGTGGCCGACGTGCGCCATGCGTTGACCAAGAACGGGGGTAATCTCGGCACCGACGGCTCGGTCGCGTTTCTGTTCAAGCACTGCGGCCAGCTCGTGTTCGCGCCCGGCACCAGCGAGGACAAACTGATGGAAGCCGCGCTCGAGGCGGGCGCCGAGGACATCGTCACCAACGACGACGGCAGTCTCGAAGTGATCACCGGGCCGAACGACTTTTCCGCGGTCAGGGCGGCGCTGGAAAAAGCCGGCCTGAAGCCGGAGTTCGCGGAAGTCACGATGAAAGCCACCATCGAGAACGAGCTGAAGGGCGATGACGCAGCGCGCATGCAGAAGCTCATCGACGCGCTGGAGGCGGTCGACGACGTGCAGGAAGTTTATACGACCGCGGTGCTCGAATCGGCGTGAATCCGCGCGTCCGCATCCTTGGCATCGATCCGGGACTGCGGATCACGGGATTCGGCGTGCTCGACAAAACCGGCGCCAGACTCTCTTATGTCACCAGCGGCTGCATCAGGACGCACGCGGACGGCGACCTTGCGCTGCGTCTCAAAACCATCCTCGACGGACTGGACGAAGTGATTGCGGGCACGCAGCCCGATCAGGTCGCGCTCGAGAAGGTGTTCGTCAACAAGAATCCGCAGTCCACGCTCGCGCTCGGCCAGGCGCGCGGCACGGCGATTTGCGCTGCCGTCATACGCGGACTGCCGGTATCCGAATACACCGCGCTGCAGGTCAAGCAGGCAGTGGTCGGCAACGGCCACGCCGCCAAGGAGCAGGTGCAGGAAATGGTCAGGCGCCTGCTCGGGCTGGGCGGAGACCCGAGTCCCGATGCAGCCGACGCGCTCGCCTGCGCGATTTGCCACGCACACGGCGGGCAGGGACTCGGTAAACTGGCGACTGCAGGCTACCGGATGAAGCGCGGGAGACTGGTTTGATCGGAAAGATCAGCGGCAAGTTGATCGAAAGGCACCCGCCGCAGGTGCTTGTCGACGTGCACGGCGTCGGCTACGAAATCGACGTGCCGATGAGCACGTTCTACCAGTTGCCGGCGAACGGCAGCGAGGTCACGCTTTACACCCACCTGATCGTGCGCGAGGACGCGCACCAGCTGTATGGTTTCGCGAGCGAGCAGGAGCGCCACGTGTTCCGCCAGCTCCTGAAAATTTCGGGCGTCGGCGCGCGCACCGCGCTCTCCGTGCTCTCCGGCATGAGCGTTTCGGATCTTTACGAGGCGGTCAGCGCGCAGGACAGCGGCCGGCTCATCAAGGTCCCCGGCATCGGCAGGAAAACCGCCGAACGCCTGCTGCTCGAACTGAAGGACAAGCTCGATGTAATGGTCGTTTCAACCGCAGCCACGGCCGCCTCCGGCGCGTCGAGCGACATCCTCAATGCGCTGCTCGCGCTGGGCTACAATGACAAGGAGGCGCAGTGGGCGATCAGGCAACTGCCGGCCGGCATCGCCGTGACCGAAGGCATCCGGCAGGCGTTGAAGCTGCTTTCGAAATCGTGAGGAGTGAGGGGCGCCCCGCCGAAAAATGATTGAAACCGACCGCCTGATTGCCGCCGCTCCCGCCTCGCCGCAGGAAGAGGCGTTCGAGCGCGCGCTGCGGCCGAAGCAGCTCGACGAATACATCGGGCAGGAAAAGATCCGCGGCCAGCTTTCGATCTTTATCGAGGCCGCGCGGGGCCGCAAGGAAGCGCTCGATCACGTGCTGCTGTTCGGTCCGCCGGGTCTGGGCAAGACCACGCTGGCCCACATCATCGCGCGCGAGATGGGCGTCAGCCTGCGCCATACCTCGGGCCCGGTGATCGAACGCGCGGGGGATCTCGCCGCGATGCTGACCAACCTCGAACCGAACGACGTGCTGTTCATCGACGAAATCCACCGCCTGAGCCCGGTGGTCGAGGAAATCCTTTATCCGGCGCTCGAAGACTTCCAGATCGACATCATGATCGGCGAAGGCCCGGCGGCGCGCTCGGTCAAGCTCGATCTGCCGCCGTTTACGCTGATCGGCGCCACCACGCGTGCCGGCATGCTGACCAACCCGCTGCGCGACCGCTTCGGCATCGTCGCGCGGCTCGAGTTCTATTCAGTCGAGGAATTGACGCGCATCGTGCAGCGCTCGGCCAAGCTGCTCGAAATCGAGATCAGCGCAGATGGTGCGGGCGAAATTGCGAGCCGCGCGCGCGCCACGCCGCGCGTGTCCAACCGGCTGCTGCGGCGCGTGCGCGACTATGCGCAGGTCAGGGCGCAGGGCAAGGTCACCCAGGACGTTGCCGACGCGGCGTTGAAGATGCTCGACGTCGATCCGCTCGGCCTCGACGTGATGGATCGCAAGCTGCTGCTGGCCGTGATCGAAAAATTCAGCGGCGGGCCGGTCGGCATCGACAATCTCGCCGCGGCGATCAGCGAGGAGCGCGACACCATCGAGGACGTGCTCGAACCGTATCTGATCCAGCAGGGTTACCTGCAGCGCACGCCGCGGGGCCGCGTGGCGACCGTCACCGCCTACCGCCATTTCGGGCTGGCGCGGCCGAATTCCACGGGCACTCCCGAGCTCTGGGAAGAGCCCCCGAAACAATGATGAATGCTTATTCCTGGCCGGTCCGGGTCTATTACGAGGATACGGACGCGGCGGGTGTCGTCTACTACGCCAACTATCTCAAGTTCATGGAACGCGCGCGCACCGAGTGGCTGCGCGCGCTCGGCTTCGAGCAGACCACGCTGGCGCATGAGCACGGCGTGGTATTCGTGGTGCGTGCGCTGACGATCGAGTTCCTGCGGCCGGCGCTGTTCAACGACACACTCGAGATCACGGTCGGGTTCGCCGGCGCGCGCGGCAGCCTGATCGAGCTCGCACAAACGGTGCGGCGCGACCGGGATACGCTGCTCACCTCCCAGGTGAAAGTCGCGTGTGTCAACACACGCTCATTCAAGCCCGTTAGAATACCGGGACCCGTAATCGAAAAACTTGCGGCGAGGCAGCGATGAACGTTACGCACGACATGTCGGTATTGAGCCTGGTCACCGGCGCCAGCGTCCTGGTGCAGCTCGTGATGGCCGGGTTGGCGCTGGCTTCAGTCTTCTCGTGGTACTACATCTTCATCAAGGTGTTCACTTTCAAGCGCGCCGCGCTGCAAACCGACAAATTCGAGAAGGAGTTCTGGGCGGGCGGGGATCTGAACGAGTTGTTCCAGCGCGCGATCAACGCCCGCGAATCGGCGGGCTCTCTCGAACGCATTTTCGAGTCCGGTTTTCGCGAGTTCACCAAGCTGCGCAAGCAGTCCGGACAGAACATCAGCGTGGTGATGGACGGCACGCGGCGCGCGATGCGCGCGACCTATCAGCGCGAAATGGAAAACCTCGAGTCGCACCTGTCGTTTCTCGCCTCGGTCGGCTCGGTCAGCCCCTACGTCGGGCTGTTCGGCACGGTGTGGGGGATCATGAATTCGTTCCGCAGCCTCGCCAACGCCGGGCAGGCGACGCTCGGCTCGGTCGCGCCGGGCCTCGCCGAAGCGCTGATCGCGACCGCGATGGGACTCTTCGCGGCGATTCCGGCGGTGGTCGCCTACAACCGCTTCGCCGAAGACGTGAACCGGCTCGCGACGCGGTTCGACTCGTTCACCGAGGAATTCTCGAACATTCTGCAGCGTCAAAGTTAAACGGAGCGCACAGATGCAGATCGGAAGACGCGGCGCCCGGCGGCTGATGAACCAGATCAACGTCGTGCCGTACATCGACGTGATGCTGGTGCTGCTGGTGATCTTCATGATCACGGCGCCTTTGGTTAATCCCGGCCAGGTCGAGCTGCCGTCGGTCGGCAAGGTTTCGAAACCCGCGGTGGCCCCGCTCGAAGTCTCGGTCCGCACCGACCAGACGCTGTGGCTGCGCGACCGCGCGGCGGGCGCTGGCGAGCGCCAGGTATCGCGCAACGAACTGATTGCCGCGATCCGCCAGAAACAGGCGAGGAACGCGGAGCAGGCGGTCGTGATCGCCGCCGACAAGGACGTGCGCTACGAAGCGGTGCTCGACGTGATGGACATGCTGCAGCAGAACCAGGTCAGGAAAGTCGGCCTGCTCGCCAAGCCGCGCACCCCGTAGCCGGCCTCACCGGCATCATGCTCGCCTACGCTTATCCCAGCCGGCAGGAAAAACTCATCTCGGGCGCGTTTGCGTTCGGCATGCATCTGGTTTTTCTGGCGCTGCTCGTGTTCGGCGTGACGTGGCAGAAGCGCTTCGAGCCGCAGGCCAACGTCGTCGATCTCTGGGCCAGTCTGCCATCGCCCGCGCCGCCGAAAATCGAGCCGCCGCGGCCGCGGCCCGAACTCAAGCCCGAAGTGAAACCTCCCGAGCCGCCACCGGTCAAGCCGGTGGCCAGGCCTGAGCTTCCGAAGCCCGACATCGCGATGAAGGAAAAAGCGATGAAAGAAAAGGCGGAAAAGGAAAAGGCGGAGAAGGAGAAAGCAGAGAAAGACCGCCTGCTCAGGGAAAAACAGCTGGCGGCCCGGAAGCTCGAAGAAGAGAAAAAGGCCGCGCAGCGCGAGAAAGAGAAGCTGGCCGAGGCGCAGCGCGAGCAGGAGGATGCGCAGCGCCGCATTGCCGAGCAGCAGGCGTCGGCGCGGGCGCGGTTGCGCAACGAGTACATCGAGCGTATTCGCGCGAGGATCCGGAGCAAGGTGCTGAGGCTGCCGAACATCCAGGGCAATCCGGAAGCGGAATTCGACGTCGTGTTGCTGCCCGGCGGCGAGGTGCTCAGCGCGAAACTCAGACGCGCGAGCGGCAATGCCGCGTACGACAGGGCAGTCGAGACCGCGATCTTCAGCGCGCAACCGCTGCCGCTGCCGCCGGATCCCGCGATGTTCAGGGATTTCCGGGAACTAAACCTCAAGTTCAGGTATCAAGAGTAACGGGCAATTGAAAGCCGCTATAATACGGCGCGATGAAAATTTACCGTCCGTTTCGCATTGTTCTGTCCGTGCTGCTGTGGTTGTCGCTGGCCCCCGCTGCGTACGCGCAACTTACGATCGAAATCGTCGGCGGCGGCGCCAATCAGGTGCCGATCGCGATCGCGCCGTTCAAGGGTGAGGAAACTCTGCCGCAAAAGGTGACGGCGGTCGTCACTGCCGATCTGGTTCGCAGCGGGCTGTTCAGGATGGTTGACAGCGGCGGCCTGACTGCGATCCCGTCCGAGCCCGCCGAAGTCCAGTACCCCGTGTGGACGGCGCGCGGGGCGGATGCCCTGGCGATCGGCAGCGTGTCGCCACTGCCCAACGGCTACTGGGACGTGCGCTTTCGCCTGCTCGATGTTGCAAAACGCGCCCAGCTGACCGGTTTTGCCTACCAGGTCACCACGCAGCAACTGCGCAGTACCGCGCACAAGATCGCCGATGCGATTTACGAGAAACTGACGGGCGATTTTGGCGTGTTCGGCACGCGCATCACCTACGTCGTCAAGCAGGGCACCCGTTTTGAACTGCAGGTGGCGGATGCCGATGGCTACGGCGCGCAGACCGTGCTCGCGTCAAACGAGCCCATCATCTCGCCGAAATGGTCGCCCGACGGCACGCAGATTGCGTACGTATCGTTCGAACGCAAAAAACCGATCGTGTACACCCAGTCACTGCTTACCGGGAGCCGCACGGTGGTCGCCAACTTCAGGGGCAGCAACAGCGCGCCGGCGTGGTCGCCCGACGGCCGGCGCCTGGCGGTGGTATTGACGAAGGACGGCAATTCCCAGATCTACCTGATCAACGCTGACGGCAGCAATCTCAGCCGCCTCACTCACACCGGCACCATCGACACCGAGCCGAGTTTTTCGCCCGACGGCCAGTGGGTGATCTTCACGTCCGACCGCGGCGGCAGTCCCCAGATCTACCGCGTGCCGGCGGGCGGCGGCGCGCCCGAGCGCCTTACGTTCGAAGGCAGCTACAACGTCAGCCCGCGTTACGCCCCTGACGGCAAATCGTTCGTGTTCATTCAGCGCAACGGCGGGCGCTTCAACGTCGCAGTGCAGGATTTCGTGAGCAGACAGACGCAGGTGTTGACCGAAAACGGCATCGACGAGTCACCGAGTTTCGCGCCCAACGGCAGGATCATTCTCTACGCAACCGAGATCAGGGGGCGTGGTATATTAGCGGCAGTATCGAGCGATGGCCGCGTGCGGCAGCGTTTCAGCGCGGAAATAGGAGACGTGCGCGAGCCGGCCTGGGGCCCGATTTCAAAAGGCCAGTAGAAAGGGAACATAACCATGAGAAAACTGATATTCAGTGTCGCGGCGTTGGCGCTGCTTGCCGGATGCGCAAGCGAGGGCACCAAGGATCAACCGGGCGCCGCAGTCGAAGATCGCAAGCCGGCCGTTGGCGACATCAAGCCGCCGGTCGCGGTCAAGCCCGCACCGGATACCGCTCCGGTGGCGAAGCCGGTCACAAGCAAACCGGTGGTCGCCAACCCGCTCAAGGATCCGAACAATATCCTGTCCAAGCGCAGCGTTTTCTTCGATTACGACAGCTCGGTCATCAAGGACGAGTTCAAGCCGATGGTCACGGCTCACGCGCGCTACCTGAGCCAGAACCGCTCGGCCAAAATGGTGGTCCAGGGCAACACCGACGAGCGCGGCAGCCGCGAATACAATATCGCACTCGGCCAGCGGCGCGCCGACAGCGTGAAACAGATGATGCTGCTGCTCGGCGCACAGGAATCCCAGATCGAAACGGTGAGCTTCGGCGAGGAAAAGCCGCGTGCCGCGGGCAAGGATGAGGCGGCGTTTTCCGCGAACCGCCGCAGCGATATCGTCTACGCCGGGGAGTAGCAGGGCGTGAGGCGTGAGTCGGGCAAGCGCCACGCTCCCATCGCGCGCCGCGCCGTAACCCTCGGGTGCGGCGCGGTTTTGCTTTGGTGCGCGCTCGGCGCCGCGCACGCCGCGCTGTTCGGCGACGACGAGGCGCGCCGGCAGATCACCATTGAAAAGCAGCGCCTCGATGATCTGAAGTTCGAGCTGACGAAGCAGCAGGAGGCGGTTGATGCCCGCATCGGCAAGCTCGAAGAGGCGGCGAAGGTCCAGCCGCTGCTTGACTTGTTTACCCAGCTCGAGGCACTCAAGCTCGAAGTGAGCAAGCTGCGCGGGCAGGTCGAGGTACTCAACAACAACATCGAGAATGCCGGCAAGCGCCAGCGCGACATGTATATCGATCTCGACACGCGGCTGCGCCGCCTCGAGCAGCAGAGCGCACTTGGGCCTGCGCCGGCCCCCGTTCCCGCGGCGCCAGGCGCCGTTGCTCCTGCCCCCGCTCCGGCCGTTGCCGCAGGCCCAGGCGCCGCGGCACCTGCTGCAACTCCCGCCGCCCCGCCGGCAGCCGCGATCACGACGGCCAGTCCCGGCGCCGAGAACCAGATCTACGATGCGGCGCAGGCGCAGCGCCGCATCGGCAACTATCAGGGTGCGATCGTCGCATTCCAGAATTTCATCAAGCAGTATCCGCAAAGCAATCTCGCGCCGCGCGCCCAGTACTGGATCGGCGACTCCTATTTCAACCTGCGTGATTTCAAGCTCGCGGTCGCGAGCCAGCAGACGCTGATCAAGACCTATCCCGACAGCCCTTCAGTACCGGATGCAATGCTCAATATCGCCAGTTCGCAGATTGAAATGGGCGAATCGATCACCGGCAGGAGAACGCTTGAAGAGCTGGTGGCGAGATACCCCGTAAGCGACGCAGCGGACAAGGCCAAGCGCCGGCTGGCGACCCTCAGGTGAGCGGCAACACCCCCGCAGTCGCGGATCGCCTCACGCCTGAAGCCCCACGCCTCACCGCGACGGTCCGCGTCACGGAAATCTTCTATTCCCTGCAGGGCGAAACCAGCCGCGTCGGATTGCCGACCGTGTTCATCCGCCTGACCGGATGTCCGCTGCGCTGCGGCTACTGCGATACCGAATACGCGTTTCACGGCGGCACCACGATGACGCTGGCGGCGATACTGGCTGCTGCCGCGCGCTACCGCACGCGCTACGTCACGGTCACCGGCGGTGAGCCGCTCGCGCAGAGCAATTGCCGCGTGCTGTTGCGTGAGCTGGCCGACCGGGGTTACTCGGTGTCGCTCGAAACCAGCGGCGCAATTGACGTGGCGCAAACCGACCCGCGCGTGTCGAGAATACTCGATATCAAGACGCCGGGTTCAGGCGAGGCCGACCGGAATCTGTGGGGGAATCTTGCGCACCTGACAGCGCGCGACGAGATCAAGTTCGTGATCTGCGGCGAAGCCGATTACGAATGGGCGAAGCGGCAGCTTGCCGATCGCGGGCTCGATGCGGTCTGTCCGGTACTGTTCTCGCCGTCTTACCGCGAGCTGCCCGCGGCGCAGCTTGCGGACTGGATACTCCGGGATCAGCTGCCGGTGCGGTTGCAGGTGCAGCTGCACAAACAGCTCTGGGGCGAGAAGCCCGGCGTCTGACGGCCGGCAAGTCCATGCGCGCAGTCGTGCTTCTTTCGGGCGGCCTCGATTCCGCCACGGTGCTCGCGATCGCGCGGCGCGAAGGTTTTGAATGTTATTGCCTGAGCGTCGACTATGGCCAGCGCCATCGCGCGGAACTCGGTGCGGCGGCGCGCGTGGCAAAATCGCTCGGCGCGCGCGAGCACCGGGTCGTCACCCTCGACCTGACCGTCTTCGGCGGTTCGGCGCTGACTGACGCGAACATCCCGGTTCCGGTGGAAGGGATCAAAGACGGCATTCCGGTCACCTACGTGCCGGCGCGCAATACCATCCTGCTGTCGCTCGCGCTGGCATGGGCCGAGGTGCTGGCCGCGCGGCATATTTTCTTTGGCGCCAATGCGGTCGATTATTCGGGCTATCCCGATTGCCGCCCGGAATACATGCGGGCGTTTGAGACGATGGCGAATCTCGCGACCAAGGCCGCGGTCGAAGGCGCGGCGCTCACGCTGCATACACCCATCATTGGCCTTGCCAAGGCAGACAT